>Ga0163217_1074296_pt1 | contig 11928 bp, 11 predicted proteins | sample SynspAceP_FD_185933 | JGI IMG/M metagenome (GOLD analysis project Ga0163217, IMG submission 185933) | Saline lake microbial communities from Ace Lake in Antarctica - Synechococcus sp. Ace-P (PacBio error correction) | ecosystem: Environmental > Aquatic > Non-marine Saline and Alkaline > Saline ... | reverse complement strand
CCTCACCCTTCTCTTCTGGTTAAAGAAAATGATCGTCTGGATCATACGAACGATTTGATTTACCTACTCGGAATAAAAATCTGACCTCTTATTTTATTTTTAGGTTAATCCAACATAAAATATATAATCCTTATTAGTAATCGCCAAATAAGACCAAAAGGGATACTTAAAAATTAGCATCCCCTTTAAAAAAACTAAAACAAACTCAACACGATTATATTTCCTTAAAAATCCTTTCAATTTATCCTTCCAGGATCTCGCCGATGTATTACCTTCTATTTCATCAGGTTTCGTCTCCAAGTCTTCTCTTGCCACCTTAACTAATTTCCATGTACTTTTTACCACTCTGGATTCTATTTTTTACATCAAAAAGTCCTCCGGGATCTCTTCCGAGATCACTATAGCTCCAATCCCGTTGGAATCCAAATGTCGACTCAGGAAAAACCATTCATTCTGGTAATTCATCCTCATAGTTTTGATAAGAAGTGCAAAACAAGTTCAAGAGCCATACGAACTCCTTCAAACTATTCTTATTGTTAATAAATAGTAGAGCGTTGATTTCGTGGATTTGCATCTTTATCTCCTTTTAAAGTAAAGAAAGGGATATTTACACCGATCAATTTTCTTAAACGGAAGATTGGCCCAGCCACATGCCGACAAAGTAGGCAAAAGATCTAATATGGAGGCCAATTTATTATTTACCGTCCAGCTGGTACAACATTTAGGCCAGCGTACTATTGCAGGTACTTCTTTGACCACCTTCAAAAGAGTTAGTCTGTTTTCCCTCCCTTCAAGCCTCCGACGCAGCCAGCATGATTACCGAAATTAAGGCCATGGCGTTGTCAACTTGTAACAGATGCCAGGATGTTTTCTTCAATATTATTCAGTTATGAGGGAATTCATAACTGACCAACCGACAATCTATTTCCATCATCACATCACACATAAGACCTTGTACACTCTTACCCTTAAACTGCTTCTGATACGCTAAAGTAACATGGGGCATAGAATGAGTGCAAAAATACAAGAAAAAAGGTTTGTTTTTATTTCTTCAATAAAATCAATCGCCTTTTTCGTATATCGCTTGGTCAAGTTTATTTTCCTGTCGTTTTCATATTGCGAAACATATTCTATCGTTTCTGTTTCCTTCGATCAAAGGTAAGGTGGCATCTTGCTCTCCAAGCTGAAAGGTCGGTACCGTTTGTTGTCAAAACCAAACAGGCCACATATCAATAGATAGGCAACCCGAGTACTCGTCAAAAAACCTTGTTTGAAGCGGAAGAAAATTGTTCAGCTTTCTCCTAAATGCCATTTGCCAACCATACCGGTGGCATAGCCCTTTTTTTCTTTAACCATTCAGGAATGTCTCTTCATCACTAATCAGACCAATCTTGGAATTGGAACAGGCTCGTTTACCCCATACGCTTGGGATAGCACCCTCGTTGAGATTGCCGCACGAGAGGCACTGGCATATAGCCTGAGGCCGAAGAAAAATTAGTGAAACGCATACCTTCCGAGCATTTTGGTTTATATGAGGAGTTTCATATCCTATGCCCCATAAGAATTCAAGTCTCCATAATCCCATATCGTCCATGAATATGAGAACAAGTTTGGTTCTTTGGATGTTCCACTTGAGCCAAGGCACTAAAAATTGAAAAAAATAGAGATAAAAAAAAACTGATAATAATAGTTTTATAAGTTCTCAAATGGCATTTTGGTTTCATTATATCCTGGTTTTTATTTGTTCTTGGTCCTGATCTTTGATTAGATGGCATTCCTAAGACATTGCATTCATTTTACGTAATTAATCCTTTTTATCCCCTTTTGCTGTTTCATCCAGACATTGTTGGGTATCTAGTTCTGCCATTTTTTGGAATACTTGAATCGATCAGCTATTACTCAACTCAAAATGATCTTTTTGCAGGTCATAAAATTCAATAGCTGCGCCGCTTATAGTAAAAATTTACTACGGCGTGCAAATAATTCAGGGTATTTATTGCCAGCTAGGAAACCCTGGAGTCATAGCGCTGTGTCAACTCCACCAATAAATTCCTTCAGTATACCATTATGGTATCAAAGGTTTAGAATGTTGGAAAAACTCTACCTCGGAGTTTAGATTTTTAATGTATCTATATCTTCCATCACTAACTAGAAGCGGATCGCGATAAAAATCCCTGGCATTCAATATTTCATGTAGTGTGAATCCCATAAACGTTATTCCCTAAAATTTCTTTTTATTTTAAAAAAAAGGCACGATGCTAACACGAGCCATTCTTGAATTAAAAAAAACTAACTCTAACTAAAACAATAAGATTTCTATACAGTTTTCTGCCAAGGAACTTCCCCCCTTTCTGGATGTGTTTCATTAAAATGGTGTTTGTTCTGGTATTTTCAATGTCATTATCAATTCGGTTCTTTGCTTCAAGAGGGTCTTCCTTCCAAATTATATAACTCGTACCCTCATAGGAGAATTTTGTAATAATGTTCCAATCTCCCTTACGAAGGGCATAAGATGCTTGGACCGCTATATTTTTGTGCCTCCTTCCTTCTGGTAAAGTAAAACTGAGTCGGTCGAGCTCATACCGACGATTTGATTTTACCACTCGGAATGAAAAAAATCTGACCCTCTATTTATTTTAGGGTTAAGCTTGCAATTCGAAGCAGTGCTTGGATACGGTCCATAGAAATTTTGCACTTTATCGGAAACACTTCCAATCTTATTTTTCCCTGGCCAGCTAATGCGCCGTAGGAACTTTCAGACCCCCTTCGTACATACTTTGTTTACCATCGCGCAGAGGGAACCGTTATTTGCTTTACGTCGGTTAAATGTCCTCCATTGTCACTTGGAAAAAATTAATCAAGTATTTTCATTATTGACACTTATCTTTTAAGGCTTGTATAACGTTTGCCCCATCCATCATCCATATGTTCTTTATGAAAAGCAACAAATTCGCTCGAGTTTCGTCATTCTTTTTCTTCTTTTCATTCACTTTCGGTCAAGCACTCCTTCAGGATGGTTGCACTGGAAAATGTGCGCATTGTACGCTAAATACAAAAAAAAAAGGTCGTTTGTTCGTCCGGCTTTGACTTTATATAAATCTACGGACCAATCTGTGAAAAGATCCGGCTGCATGCCTTCCGACTCGGACGAATTAACCCGTTTTAAACGCATATAATTGAATCATGTGACGATGTTGTCCAATAATCATCCATCATATCACCCAGCCATACCATGAAAGAAATTCAAAAAACCACGTTCCTACAGGGTTGGGCGAATCAAGCCAACGGTGCCCATTACCGACTTAACGGCTGTGGAATACCCCCGCCATTGTTAAGCTCCGTGCGGCAAAAGTGTCGCGTTTTGCGGTCCAAAAACCCAGTTGTTAGTCGTGGGTCAGGTGCGGATTACACCAGACACCCACATAGTCTCCGATAGCGACCCGTTAGCAAAGCCGCTCGTTGCGAGAACACGGGCTGCGTTAAGCATTAGAAATTTCAAAACGCACTTCCTGACGCAGCACATTGGTTCGATATATGGCTTGTACGGATATCCTTGGTGCATAATAGGATACTCATTGATATCTTGATCGTCGGTGAAATTTAAATTAAAATATGATATTAGGTTTCTCAATCTTACCCAAAGAATTTGCCCATAACCTTATTATCAAATTAAACGAATAGATACATTATGCAGATATTTGAAAATGGTTTGCTAAACATTATAATTGTAATTAAAGTTTTGATTTAAATTATAAACCTCTTTCTGCAAAGTTGGGTCTTTCCCTTTTACCATTTTTGAATTATGGACTTTTACCACTCGTTTTATTTCGCTGAATTTACAGCGGATTTTCTTTAGAAATTTCCATATTTTTCTGATGGATCGAACTTAAATTATATTAATAATGGTGTTCGTGTTCAAAAAAAACATCTGGTCCATAGGGCTCTTGAGTAATAAATTCTTTATATTCCCCAACCCGAGCCGCATACAGTTATCTCGCGATAGTAGACATATACCTTTCCGCATACTTTTTGTCATTGGTAATGAACATCCGACCAAGGTCAATTTCCATCAAACGATAAAACGATCTGTTGGAATTCCATCTGCCATTTACTAAAAGGGGTATAGTTAAAGTCACATTGTAACTTCCCATATCGTCACATACCAGCTTTTATTCTCCCGGAGCCCAAAATTACAAGGTTCTTCGCATTTCCACCCCCTTTCCCAATAGAAACCTTTTCATTTCGTAGAGACCGGCCACTACCTCGCTTCTTACGCTTCATAATTAAACCATGGACATTGATCAGATGTTAAAAACAACTATAGTGTTCTTATCCAATCCCGTTTTCTTTAGTCATCAGATTTTGCAACACTATTGTCAATTCCTCTACCACATTCCCCGTATAAATCACGTGGACTTGTACCTTCAAATTCCTTGGAGCGGAGACAAAGACATGAGGGAGGTTATGGCCAGGTATAAAAAGAAAGGTTCTTCCTTCTTTTCATTGATAAACTTTATGGCTTCTTCGGGTATACGTTTTGTAATCGTATTGCTGATCGGCAGGTCTTCAATAATTCTGTTCCCCATTAAGGAACTTAAATGTATTGATGATCCTTTCTTTCTTCTGACTTCCAAAAACTAAATAGCCCATTAGGTTGATCTAAAAGGTGATATTGTCCATATCACTTGCTATAAGGATTTCCATAATAGGAATCAAAACCATGACTGTAGGTAAAAATTCTTCCTGTGCCTTAATGCCACTTCCATAGTCGCTGCCGTTTGCTACCACCTTTTTCATCTGTTCAGCAAGGTCACTTTCAGATTGTTGTAGGACCATTATGAATCTGGAAAGGTACCCGCATTGACAGGAACTGGCCATACCACTTCTTATAGGTAGTCTTCCAGTTAATAAAATGCCGCCACTAGGAGTACACACACTGCCTCCACATAGAAAATTAGTCCATTTTTGACCTTCCCGCAGCCTTTGGTCCAAGTTCTTGGTCCTATAGTAGGATGACCATAAGAACTTAAATCGCCATTTTACCCAAAATCGATCGGCAAAAATTGAATGATAACATTTTGGTTGCTATCTCTTTTCTAATGTCTCTGATACTTCCCTTCTCTTTGCCCCCTTCCGTGCATCGGATAAATAACTAATGCCACCAAGTATGATGTTAGTTGTTAAGACATTCCCATGCCCATTAAAAGAATCTATTGTTTTATTTGAAAAGTTTTATTCATTTTTTTTTAATTAATAAACCTGGGTTCTGTTGTAAATTTCTGGATTTGCATCACCTCAACTTGAGGAAATTGGAACTAGGACAGGAAGATCCTGTGCATTTCTTTCCTCTAGCCTGTGCGCTTGAAATAAAACCAGTTGTGTCTAATTTTGATCTTCCTTGAACTCATTTCAAAAGAAAAATTCCCAACCTCCTTTCTCGCAACATTTCATCTTCTTAGAGATTCCTTGTGAATCCGCAACATTCAAAGCAGGATTTAACAAAAACCTGCCCTGATCCCTAACTTCATTGCATGAGATTAATAGGCCTCCTGTGTGGGCCCAGAAAATTTCATTCAGAAAGCCTCGGGCCCTGCTCAAAAGTAATTATCCGAGTACCTAACATTGCCTATATCATTCCCGGCCCAAGGCACCGGTAGAATTGGGCTCAAAGGCAAATTTGTGCGGAGATTGACTGATTCATTACCAAAGTCCCATGACCAATCTCCAGAAGCAGTACTGGTCCTTCTTGTTATGATTTGAGTCTTCCTTGCAGTTCCGATTCTTCAAAAGAAGAATTTACAAAATTCATCAAAAAAGGTACGTCCTAGCGGCAATACTCCATACTGGAAATGGTCTTGGAAAATCTGGGGGAATGATCAAGGCATTTAAGCCTTGAGAAGGTTTCACCGACGATTGGCACGCATCTTTGGTAATGCCCAATTATCTCTCATTTCCTCATGGTCATAGGCAAATACATCAGCATAATTACTAGGCAATCAAATTGACCTAAGCCTATTAATTCATTAGCGGAATCGCTGCTTTTGCCACTGTTTATGTTTAGATAGCATCTTGGTCAACACAGCCAGTGCAGTTGCTTGGGAAGCTCTTCCATGTTGCCTGATTTGGTAAAGAATGATTTGCCAGAGTCCAATTCCTCCTCGAAAAAGCTTAGTTTCTTCTTCTGAAGCCCTAGCTGTAAAGGGCATCGTCAGTAGGATGATCTATATTATTGGAAGTGCTCCCAAACCAATATATAAAGGCTTGCATAGTTCCAGCCTCTAAGGAAAATGATAGCTTCTCCCTCATGTAGTTTGTTTAAAAAGGCTCTGAGAAATTTTTCTTCTCCAAATTGGTCCATGACAATGTTTGCATCTCGGACACTATTGAAATGAACTTGCCATTACCGATAAAAAATGTTCCGTGATTGGCATCCCATTGTAAAATTATCTCCTGACCCACAAGCTTTCTATGGAACCTCCTGCACCCCATTTTCCACCTGGTGAGTCCTTACTACCCATTATGATATGGGCCCCATTTGATTCTTGCGCCCGGAGCGGTGCGCATAGGTATAAGCGAAGCATTCAATAAAAAGATAGTCCTTTTCGGTGGTCAATAAAGGTTAGAGGCGATAATTCTTGCGAAAAACTTCTTCCTCTAATCTTTCTCTCCGCAGGATTATTTATGGACACCGCAAAAAATAATGAAAATATTTTATATGATTTCATGATATTATTTTTTAATGATTAGAGACTTAAAAAATTAGCTGTTTATCCCAATAGTTAGGTATGTTTCCTTAGCCATGAGATACTACTGAGTCACTTTCACGTTACTTCTACCTTAAAGAGTTAGTCGGATCAAAACCGATATAATCCGCTAACGGTAAAAACAGATTCTGACCTTGTAATACATATACCCTTTAGGCATTTAAGAAATTTTATGTTATCAAACTGGTACATTGTAGCTCAATTGGAACATTTTTAAGCCTTTAGATAAAGGCGTCCTGTACTGTGACGGGTATTACTTTTACCAGCATCATAAGCATTTGGATACCGAGGATTGGCCATCTGGCATTTGTGTCTGCGGTGTCCATCGGTCCGGCTTAATCGTTCTGCACATCGCTGTTACGTCTAAAAATTTGCGGATAAATAGACTTATTGAGGTGATATTAATCAAATCAGCTCCTACAACTCACTTGAAAAAAGAAAATCCAGCTGAAAGTCTTTATAAGAAAATAGAATTTGAATCCCATACGTAAAATCTGGAAAGGACTTTCCTAAAAATGGTTTGTCCAAAAGGAGTAATCGCTGTCCATCCCCATTGATATTCTTTTAAATTGGGGAAGCCAGCTGCGCCGTGGGCTGTGGCAGAATTCGCCATATCATCTCCTTCTTGGAAAAATACGGTGGAACAGTATCCATAATAAGAGGCCAAAGGATTACCCTTTCTCGAATGATGGCAGTGATTCCCAACGGATTGATGTTACCTGTTACAATACTCTCTACTCTACCTAAAATCAACACCTTATTTTTGATAGGCTGGAAAAATTTAAGGGTAGTTCCAAGAGAAATCTTCACTTTGCTAATATTGGTTGAGCTCAATAAAAAACTTCAAAACCACTATTTTTAACTTCACCGACATTGGTAAGTACGGAATTATAACCAAGAGCTCGAAGGTAATGAAGATTGACAAGAGGTCCTGTGGAATTTTTTACTAAAATAATCTAAAGGTCCACTGAACGGCCTTCCCTAAAAGGCCCAAAAATTCAAATTCGACATTAAACTGTTCCGGTATAGTCTCCCACTTTAGGGTCTGGGTTCGCAATTCTACTAGGAATTGCAGAAACTCCTTAAAATAGTCCCCCTAATTATACACACCTTGGGCTGGTACAAAAGGTAAGTTGCGATGCATAGTTCCAATTCCTGGTTACGCGTCTGTCCCCAACTGCCCCTTAATTTAATTGGTTGAATGCATCTGGAACAAAATCCTCCTTCTTCCATTTTCCATCCAAGAGCCAAAAGAGCGGGAAGTACCCCCATTTGTTATTGGTCTCCAAATTCGCGAGGAACCATCGCTCTTATTTGAGCGGTAAATAAAAAGTTATTCAAAATAAGTTTATTAATTTACCGCTTTCCCAAATCATGACAACAGGGTGTTTTCTTCCTTACCACTTTCCAAAGCAGTTCATTATTGGTGTTCTAATCCCAATATTAGTTAAAAGCATCAGTTGGGAAAGCCACTGATATTTCCTGAAAGAAAACGGTACCTAATTTTATGTAGTTCTCCAGCAATGTTAAGCTATGGTTTTCATTTAATGTTGTTGTAGGTCATTGTATATTCGACAGATTAAATTTGGATCTTTTAATGAATTTAGTGTTTGGCAAGTCCTCCTGCCGCTTACCAGTAGTTGTCCCCGTATTTATTATAAAATGATCACGTCGAGAGGCTTTGTCTTCCGTTTCCAAAATTGAACTTTCCAAAGGTTTGTCTGTAAATTTATTAGTTCAAAAACGCACTTCCAAAAGTTCTATCTGTCTCGTTGGCCACTGGGAAATTGAATACAGCAAGTAACCGGGCATTAGTTCACGGTAAATTAGCGGATGTGCAAAGGTGCCATCAGATTATTAATAGGCTCTGTAGGTCGGTAAAATGGACGAATTTAAATTGGGACCGGCATTTCTCATTGGTCTGTTTCCAATCCACATTATTGTTTGTCCTTTACCAAAAAACTAGTATTAAAGTTTAACCAATTTGTGCTTTTCTCCAACCTTGGTATCTACATAATTCTTCCATATATCTATTTGAGATGCCGAATTTTTACCCACACCATCCTGCATCAAAATAGGGTCATGGAAGCGTAGAAAGATGATTTATCAGATCCTCGCTTAAAGACAGATTATGATTTGTGATTGGTGCGGACCTAAATACTTCGCCATGCCAATCCCTACCGCGGCCTATATTCGAATATCTTCTGCTTGCCAAATACAAACAGGACTTTCCTTGTTCTTAGCAGATAAGGAGTTTATTGTATTAATGAATTGGGCAGGTGGATAAAAAGATCTATTTTCTTTGCCACAGTCTGGCATTCCTTGCATAGCTATCGGTTAGTCAAATTAACTTTCCTTCACCGCGCCTTTTTTAGTGGTAACAAGAATAACCCCAATTAGCCTCCCTTGATCATATATCGCCCAGTATGCCGAAGGCATCTTTAAAATTCCAATGGACTGGATATCGGCTGGGTTCACACGCATTAAAGAGGATTGAGTGGACTTCTGATTTATGCCAACTTGTTTGCTGGCCCACCTCCACCTAAATTGGCGCTAGTGCTATTGGAAAACCATCATTTAAAACCATTTTACAACTGGATTCATTCCGGCATTCACCGAACTCGCTCCTCTTATTCGATCGAAAGCCCGCCTCGGAGCGGAAACTAGATTGGGATATTTGTACCCCACGCAAGGCCCGCTACCTTTGCATCAATTGGTCAACAGATGCGTGGCACCGGGATTCATATTCATTCCTTGTCCTAGCGAAGTAACTTGCACCGGTAAGCATCACTTTTCTGTTGCGGTTCATTTGCTTACCCAACCTACAACAATTCATCCAAGGCGCGGCATCTCATCTAGGGTTTACGTTTAATACTAGATTGGCCATTAATACTACTTCTTTTGTTGGAACCTATATAGGAAAACACCAGGACAGCACTCCCATCATTAACGTCTATGGAGTAATTTCCATTCAAAAAAATCGGTCTGCTGTACCGTTCGTTGTTCCCTTTCAATAATGTCGGCACCGGGCAAGGTGCTTCCTAAATTATCCAAAAACCCTTCGGTTACAGATAATCCTTGAATGACTCTTGTTCATTTGGATCTTCATTTTTGATGATTTGTTTAGGGTAACGATAGATTGTTAACCTGTCTGATCATTTATAAAACCTAAATATATTAAGCAACCAAATATTGGTTCGAGTTATATTCTGTATAGTAGCCTTCTTTTGGAAACGGTGACTTTTAGTATCGGTAGGAATAATCTTCATCCTTATAAGAAGTATAAATTCACTATTTTCTTTTGAATTTTCATTGATAAGGTCTTCACAGGATTACTTTTTCGACCTTTGATATCATTGATGTCTGGGAATAAGAATCATTTGCCATAACTGTGGATAAACCAAACGTTAACAGTAGCGCAATTGTTCTCATAATGTTGGTTTATGATATTCTTATTGGTAACTAGTTTACCGAATAAGGGCAACACCTTAAGTAATTATCATAATTTTGTGGTTCAATTGTTAATTATTGTTTTTGTTGCGATAATTCTATTTTTATAGCCAGTAAAGTGTGGCGCAACTTGCTGTTTTTATTCTATTATTCATAGGCATTTAGTTTATTAGTTGTTAGTATAATATACTTTATCCTTAATTATTTCATGTTGGTAGTCTCACATAATACTGTTCCTATAAGCCTTAAGGATATCTTCTTTAAAATCGAGTTTTCCAGAGAACGTTCTTTTGATAATTTTTCGTCAAAAATCATTATTTCTTACATGTATAATATTCTGATAATTCTGGAAGCTATAAATCCAAGGCTGCTGTTTAAACTTAGATAGGCCCTTCACGCCAACCAAAATAATCATCAACATTTACTTTACTTCTTTTTTAATTTCCGAAAGTCTAGTTTATTGTAATGGATAAGTGTTTACCAGGAGTAATCTTAAAAGCGATTTTTGATTCTCATTGTTTATTAAATTGAAGCTTATTACTTACGCTTTTTAATACCGTAGTCATCGTTCATCTTCCGGATAGTTGGAAACATTAAAAACGGTTCCCAGAATTCTATCTCTGATTTTCGGATAAACTTTAAACGGTTTATCGCCATTAATGCGTGTACCTCGAATAATTGCCTCTCCCTTAAGATAACCTTCTCTGTTTTTTCCTTTGAAAATTGCAGGATAAACTAGCCTTGAGCCAGAATTGATCCATACATGGGGTTACCATCAGATAGGCATTACATTCGCGTACGTTTTACCATAGGCACTTAGTATTGTATTGAATTTGGTTTTTTTTATCTAATTAAGCGCATTTTGATCATAACTCTTGCCCTTTCCCATTATTTACGTTTACTACCATAGAGGGAATTATTTCAACCTACTCTCTCATCAATCACAATATTCTCACCTTCCCCTAGTACTATAGTACCTTTATCACTACATTAATATCCACAGCAGGCGAATCTAACAAATTTGTATGGACTGTTCTTTTTGCTGGAATGAAAATCGGAAAAAAAGTCCAATATTAAGAGCGAAACTGCGGCAGCAGCTAAAATTAAATAGGTGTTTTTATATCCATTTCTTTGTTTACTCAAAATTGATAGCCGACTTCACAAGCGATTACGTAACGCTTCTTTCTTTCATTTTCCATCGGATAGTGGTCTGTTCGTGATTGGAATCCATATTTATATTGTTAAGGCTTCATTCCCATTAAAATCGAGGACTGTTAACCATGGCCTATCTTACAAATAACAGTACAATAACTTATTGTATAGACACGGAAATAGAAAAAAATAAAAAAAATATGGAGAGTGCTAGCTTTTCGAAGGAGCTTTTTACGGTTACGTATAATAAGAGTTCTGGCAGATGCAACGGATTAGACTCATAATATCCGCCAATTCCTCATAGGACTTTTCTTTCTGTAAAATTTTTCAATTTCTTTTTTAAAAATATGCCGTGATGCTCGGTCAAATTGGAAAGCTGCCCTTTTAAAAAATCTGGAACGCTCTTTTGGATTTTCCTCTCGTGTATATAGCAATTTTCTCTGAGATCTGGTATTTTTCAAATCAGGGAGAAACTTCCTTAAATTCTCCTCCCAACGTTTTGTTTAAGATATCGTTACCTTAAAGTTGTTTCTGTTTGTAAAGTTTTCTTTTAAATGATGTA
>Ga0163217_1070090_pt1 | contig 11929 bp, 11 predicted proteins | sample SynspAceP_FD_185933 | JGI IMG/M metagenome (GOLD analysis project Ga0163217, IMG submission 185933) | Saline lake microbial communities from Ace Lake in Antarctica - Synechococcus sp. Ace-P (PacBio error correction) | ecosystem: Environmental > Aquatic > Non-marine Saline and Alkaline > Saline ... | reverse complement strand
GGTACTTCCACGCTCACGCCCCCGCCGCCGCAACAGGGCCACGATCAGCCGCCACATCGGGGTTCCACGTGGTGAGCGGGTTGTCGCCCCTGTTAAAGATCGAATCGGGCGCGCCGCCTGCAGGCAGAGATCTGGCCTCACGGCTGAGCTGTTCCGCGGCCGGCGCTCAGGCGCAACCGGGCTGAAGGCATCAGCATCCGAGCGGTGGCCACCATCCGCACCAGCTCCAGCGGATCGAGCGGTTCCTGTTGCTCCAGTGGTTGCCTCACCGCCACCAGGGCAATTGATCGGCACGCTCTCGGGGGTGGGGATCGAGGTTGGCGAGCACCTGCAGAAGCCCGGCCCGGGTCGGTGTTCGCTCTCCGCCCCATGCCGATGATGCCGCCGCAGCAGACGTGTTCAAACCCGCCCGGCGCACCCTGGCGAGGGTTTCAGGCGCTCTGATAGGTGGCGCGTGGGTGGTGTCCGGCCGTAGAACTCCGGGGCTCGGTGTCGAGTTGTGGCTTATAGGCGGTGAGGCAGGCGGCAGCCAGCCGTTCGGCCTGCTGGGTCGGTGAGCAGGCCGGCCGGTTGACGCCAGCCTCCAGCCCAGGGCCCGCACCCCGGCACCATGGGCGAGATGGCGGTCGAAGGGGGCCACCATCGCGAATGTCGCGCCAAGGCCCAGCCCATGCAAAAAAGCGGATGGCGCCTGCGGCCTTGGAGCGCGCCCCGCTCCAGCACCGGCTCCACGCCAGCCCGGGCGACCGCTGGACTCGGCGCTGTGGTGCATCGGATTGGGGGCAGTAGGCGCAGTCTTCTTCGGCCAGGCCGCCGGTTTCTTGACGCTCACAGGAAGCCACAGCTTGGACCCCGATAGCCAGGGATTGGCGGCCCGAGTGCACCTGCTGGCCTTGACCAGAGGCAAAACTCCAGCAGGGTTGCTGCGGAGATCTTCGATCTCCTGGCGGGCTCCAGTGTGACGCAGCGGAAACGGCAAGTCGGGGATCGCCGTTAGCGGAGCTGACAGCGGCGCGGTGAGGGGGGCGGAGGGGCGATCAAGACGGACGTGGAAGGGGAGGGGGGACACCGGCGCAGGGCCGTGGCTGTTGACACCGCCGAAGCGACGCTGGCGGTTCTGAAAATCCGAGCAAGGCCTTGCACCAGGCTCTGCTCGTTGAAATCGGGGGCCAGAGCACCATCGGTGTTGTGGATTCGCGTAGGCCAGCTGCCAGAGCAGGAATTGCTTGATCCTGTTATTCACCACTGCGTGCGGATCAGCAGATCCGGATTCCACGCTCCCGACGTCTGCAGCTGGCCGGCGGAAGGCGGCTTCATCATCGCGGCCTGGATCGAGCTCACCCCGGCGCCACCGCTTCGGCCAGCCGCGGGCGCCGCCGGACCAGCTCCCGCCGACCGCCGTAGTTGGTGGCCAGGACTGTGAAGTGAAATCCCCGTGTTGGCGGCGGTGCGGGCCGTGGCGGCAGTGATCAGTTGTGCAGGCCCGGCGGGAGCTGCTCGAGATCGCCGGAGGAAGCGGATCCGCAACTGCTCGCGCCTCCAACCCTTCCAGCTTTCCCGGCCAGAACCCGCTCAAACAGGGTCATCAGGAAAACTCACCCTCCTCGCCCGGCCGATTTTCCCAGTTCTCGGTGGGAGGAGGCATACGGTTGGTCAGGGCGCGGATGCCCCAGTCACTGCAGAGGCGCAGGGTGCGTTTCAACGCCTTCCGCGCTTCGCGGTGCCCATCACCCTGGGCAGGTTGCGCTGCGAGCCCAGCGCCCGTTGCCATCCATGATCACCGCCCACAGGGCGGGGCAGGCGGGCCGGGTCGAGCAGGGCCGGTAACGGCGCATTGCTTGCCGGGCGGCCTGGATCAGGTCAGTGGTCGCCAGGAGCGACTCATGCGCGGGATTCGGGCGTGTCCTGCGTCCACGCTACGCCCGGTGGGGAAGGGCACCACGATCCATTGGCTTGGTTGGCAAGTGGCTTTCGGAAGCTTGGCATCGCCCAGGGCTTCGTGAAGCAGATCACGGCAAGCCGCTGCTGTGGGGATTCGGTCGTCCAGTCGCCCTGACGGCCAGCGACCCAGGGTGCCGGTCTCTTCGCGAGATGACGATGCCACAGGCCAGCGGTCAAAGCGCTCGGTGTATGCCCATCGCCGCCAGGTGGCGGGTGCCATAACGGGCAATCCCCTGGCGCGACAGGGAAGATCACCCCGCCGAGAGGATGCGGTTGCCCTTGACCAGCACGGCCCCGTCGTGCGAAGGGCGTGTCGGCGGCAAAACAGGTTGAGCAGCAGTCGACGGAGAGCAGGGCGTCCGAGCTCGATGCCGGGATTGAGAAAATCCTCAGGACGCAGATCACTGCCGAGATCCAGAAGATCAGGGCCACCGCGGCGTTCTGGGGGAAAGGCGTGCCGGCTGCTTCAGTCAGCAGGGCAAAGCCAACCGAGAGGCCGGCATCAGCGCGTTGGCTGCCGAGTAAACACACCCAGCCGGCCAGTGGCCGAGCAGCTCCATCAAGCGCCGTAAGTTCCCCCCTGCCAGAGGATGGCCAGGCGCCAGGCTGCAAGCCGAGCACCACCGCTTCGAGCAAACGGGTGTGAGGGGCAGGTTGGCAAAGCGCGTGGACCACCCAGACCAGGGCGGACCAGAAAAACAGCCAGCCGCGCAGCAGCCAGAGATGCGCGGCTCCCGCACCCTCGCCAGCAGGACCACTCGAGGGCAGAAGGCGAACAGAAGGTCGGAACCAGGCGGAATGTCCACAAACCCAGCAACAGCCCACAACAGGGTCTTGTTCGTTTGGCCGTTGCTCAGGTACCGGCGAGAACCGTCCGGTAAGAGGTCGTTGGCGCGAGCAGTTCGTCCGGCTGCTCCCGGGCCTTGCAACAGCTCGGCCACGCCCCCCGCACCAGCACGGCCGCCGGCTGGGATGCGGTTGTAGTGGAGGCGCCATCCGGGCGTTGTAGGCCCCTGTGGCGAAGACGACGATCACATCACCCCGGCGGCTGGTCGGCCAAGGGCGATGGTCGTGGAGAAAGCACATCACCGGATTCGCAATGCTTGCCACCAGGGTCACGGTTTCGCGGCAGGGGCGGTGGGCTGGTCTGGCCAGAAACAGCGGTTGCTACTGCGATTGATAGGTTGGATCGGCCGGGGTTTGTCGCTCATGCCGCCAATCACCGAGAGATTAGGGCGCAGGGCCGGGATTCTCTTTACGACTGCCCGACCGGGCTATTAAAAGGGTGGACCAGCTGTCGCCACAGGGAGGCGACCGGGCTCACAGGCAGGCGGGGCAGGGCTAGCCCTCGCTCCACTGCAGGCGGCATTCACTGCTTCAGGCCACGCCCTGCACCCAGGCCTGAATCGACGGCGGATCATCACCGAGACTAACGAAACCGAGCCCTGCCGCCACGTTGAGATCACGCAGGATGGGCCAAGCGAACGGGCGAGGGCGAGGCCTTTCAGCCATCACGCCGGCGAGAGATCGTGGTGGGGCTGAGAGTTTCGAAGATCTGGGGAGCCAATGTGGGCGTGAAGCGCACCTTCGAGGCGGCCCAGCTGCAGCCGACCAGATGTTTTGTTCAGCACGGGCCCTCGAGCTGGTCGGATCAAAGCCGAACTTGCTGCTCCGAGGTGCCCCGGTTGCGATGTACTCGGGGTGTTGCACTCGATCCCCGGCGTGAAAACGCACCATCAGCCGCACCGGTTTCAGGGCGGGCTGCCGCGAGCTCTTCAAGCAGCTCAAGGCTCGAGCCAGTTGTCGACCACCACGGTCCACCCATGCTCACCGCCAGTTCCACTCTTCGCTCGACCTTGTTTTGCCATTGCAGCACGATCCGATCGGGCTGGCATACGCCACGCAGGGCAGTAAAGCAGTCGCCGCTTGAAAATCGGCGGTTCAAGTCCCAGCCTTCCGAGGCCACTAGAAGCACTGGATAGTGACCAGGCTGCTGTTGGCTTTGGTGCATAGAGCGCCCAGGAAGGTCCGGGGTAATGGAGGGCCAGGCGTCCGCGATAGGCGCGGCAGCTGGCCGCGGAGGGTGTCCTCATCGAGCCATAGAGGGTGTGCCCGTAGCGGCGTCCCACTCGTCAGGCCACAACCGCCCACTTCCCAGCGCCCGAGCGCATCAAGTCGCGCGCTGAGGGGGGCGAGGTTGCGGTTGGGCTGAGCTGTGTCCTGATTAGCTTCCAGCGCTGGCTGCAGACCCGGCTCGGCGGCCGGGCACGGATCGAGTGGACTGAAGCACGTTGAAGGATGGCATTGTGATTCGCCTTAACCCTTGGGCTTTTCAATCGTAAGGACCGTGGCGCACTTCTGCATGAAACCTGGTTAGCGCAGCCAGCTGCCCAGCCACTCACAAACCGAACGATCTCCAGGCCTTGTGCCGCCCTCGACCGGTGCCCTCGGCGGTCTTGGAATGAGACGCAGTGGCACGGGAGCTGGCTGAACCGGATTCGACTGCCTGGGCTCGTGCAGGACCCCACGCTTGTGGCGATCGCGGCGGCTGGTGATCTTCGATGAGTGCACATCTCGCTGGTGGCAGTTGATTCAGTGGAGCAGCGGCGGGGCCTGGGCCGTCGCGTTTCTTGAGGCCCTGCTGCTGGAAAGGACAGGCCAGGCTGCGCCGCGCCACCCTGGGACGGTAGCGGAGGCAACGGGCAGCCCTAGGCCCTGACGGCACGCTGGGGCTTTTCACCCAGGGACGGCGTGTGTTACTACCGCAGCGGCGAGACCGCTCTGATCCAATGGCTCCAGTCTGGAAGCCAAGGATTGGAAGCCAGCAGGCCTGGCCAGGGCGACATTACTGGGAAAGTTGCCGGGGACATCGCCAATGGATCGCCTCAAAGGTTCGGATTGCCGACCTTCAATGATGCGGTGGAAAACCGCAAGATTTGGAAAGGGCAAGCTAGAAGATCAACACCGTGGTGCCCTGTTCTGGCCAATGACTTTGGCGATTCTTGCCGCGAATCCACCGGCACCCGCTTGACCCTGATAAGTTATTAGGACTTGCACAGCACGCCAAGGCTTCGAGCGGTTTTACCAGAAGGGCCATCCAAGCGCATTCATGTTGCCCAGGAGAGGCTCGCCGTCTCGCCACAACTTCGTTGCACCGAGGCAGATTCTCGCTGGGCCTGATCGGCGAGGCACTGGTGTGGCCGCAGTTTTGAAATCCATTGGGAGTCAATCTCAAAGGACGCCCGGGTGAAGGTCGAAAAATCATCGGCAGGGGCTTCGGCTTTGTGGCCGTCGAAATCCCCTTTACGCCGCGGGGCCAAGCGAGTCCTGGAACTTCTTCGCCGAAGAAGGCACGTTCAGCTTGGGGCAACAACTACATCGGCACGAGCAACCTGCTGCTTTGGTCTGATCTGTGAAGGCGGAAGCTCGCCCACGGTGCTGGAAAAACCCTTTGCGTTGACCTTGCCAAAGTGCGCCCCAGTGATTTCGGGATGCTCGGCGAAACCGCGAAGTGAGCAGCGGCAGCGGCAGCAAGGGCTCGAACCAAAACTCCAACCTCGATGAATCGGCAGCAAACCTCACCCAGTTGGCTGCTGAAGCAAGCTTGACCCCGTGGTGGGACGCCACAACGAGATTGATCGGGTCATTCAATGACCTGGGGTCGGCGCACCAAAAAAACCCCGTGCTGAATCCGGCGAGCCTGGCGGTCGGCAAACGCATCGCCGAAGGCTGGCTCAGCGGATCCACGGTTCGGTGAGATCCCCGACATCCTCGAAGACAAAACGCGTTTCTTACTTCTCGATATCGGCCTGTTTGGTGGCCGGCACCAAATACGCGGGTGAATTTGAGGAACGCCTCAAAGAAGATCAGGAGGGAGATCCGTAGCCCGGCCAATGTGTCTTTTGGTATCGATGAGGTTCACACCCTGATCGGCGCTGGAAGCTGCGAAGGAGCATCGATTTTTGGGTCGCCAACATTCTCAAGCCGGCTCTGGCCCGGGGTGCGAATGCAGTGCATCGGTAGCCACCACCCTCGACGAATACCGCAAACACATTGAGGCGGTGATTGCGGGCCCTGAGCGGCGCTTTCAGCCGGTGATGGTGGGCTGAAGGCCGTCCGTCGTCGACACCATGGAGATTCTGCGGGCCTTGCGCGAGCGTTATGGAGCAGCACACCGCCTGAAGATCAGCGATGAGGGCCCTTGGTGGCCGCAGCCACCCTTGGCGATCGCTACATCAAACGACCGCTTCTTGCCCGACAAAGCGATCGATTTGGGGGATGAAGCCGCAGCCGGTGCGCCGATGAATTCCAAGCTGCCTCCGCCGCAAGGAGTTGGATAAGCAGGTCTCAGGGCGCTGCAGAAGGAAAAAAGAGATCTGGCGCGAACAGGGATTACGGCTAAGGGCCGGTAACTGCGTGACAAAGAAGTGGAGTTGCGCGAGCAGAATTCGCCTCAACCTCCAGACCCGCCGCGAGATAGCCCTCCGAACGGAGGCAACCACCGACGTCGACACCTGCCGTCGCGGTGCCGAAACTGACCGTCGGCTATTGAGTTGCCGTTAGCGCGCATGATGGCGACCGCAGGCCGGTGTCACCGAGAGATATCGCCCAGATCGGGCGGCCTGGACACTGGTGTTCCAGTCAGAACTCACCAAAGCGATCGTGAGCTGCTGAACATGGAGGAACTCTCACCACCAGCGGTTTATTGGTCAAGACGAGGCCGTTTCAAGTCGGTTGTCCAAGGCGATGCGGCGGGCCGGGTGGGTCTTCAGAACCCGAACCGCCCGATCGCCAAAAGCTTCAATCTTCTCCGGACCGACCGGCGTTTGTAAGACGGAACTCACCAAGTCAGTTGGCGGCCTTATTTCTTCGTAGCCGAAGACGCCATGATCCGCTTGGACATGTCGGAATACATGGAGCGCCACACGGTCAGCAAGCTGATCGGCTCGCCTCCGGGTTATTCGGCTTCAACGAAGGTGGCCAGCTCACCGAAGCGGTCCGCCGTCGCCCCTACACCGTTGTGCTCTTTCGACGAAATCGAGAAGCCCACCCCGATGTGTTCAATCTGTTGCTGCAGCTGCTTGAGATGGTCGTCTGACCGATTCCAAGCCGGACGGTTTGATTTCAAGAAACACCTTGATCATCATACCTCGAACATCGCGTTCGAAGGTGATCGAGAAGGTGGTGGGGGCTCGGCTTCGAGTTCGTCTGGTGCCGCCGCTGAGGAAACTTCAAGTTACAACCGGATTTCGTTCGTTGTGAATGAAAGAAGCTGAAAGCATACTTCGCCCTGAATTCCTCAACCCGTCTCGACGAATCATTGTCTTCCCGTCAACTCAGCCGTGACGGGTCAAGGAGATTCGCGGAATCATTGTGCTGCGTGAGGTTGTTTAGCCGCATTCTGAGAAGGGCATTCGAACTCTCAGTCACCCCGGCCCTTCAAGGAGCGCCTGTCGAAGAGGTTTACAACCCCAGTTACGGCGCCAGGCCCTTGCGCCGTGCCGTGATGCGCGTGCTCGAAAACAGCCTGGCCGAGGAAGTTCTCTTCGGGCCGCCCTCTGAAGGATGGCGATTCGGCTGTCGTCGATGCGTCGACCGACGACAAGCAGGTTGTGATCCGTTCCGAAGGGTGAAAACCGCGCAAAAACCGCAACCCGAACTCGCTTGGTGCTTGCGTCTGGGACACTCTGGCCATCAAACCGCGATTGCCCTGCCGTCGTCCTGCGCGGCGACGGCGGCCTGGAAGCCGCCTTCCCGCGCATCGCCAGCCTCTGCCGACGTCCCTTGCTGCTTGGGCGGCAGTGACTACACAGCTGCGCTGCGCCAGCAGTTGTTGGCGATCTGGTAAGCCAGGGTCTCGCCCCCCTGGCAGCAGAGCTGCAGTTCGATTGCTGTGGAAACGATCTCAGCAACTGTTCAACAGATCCACCAGCGCCAAGTCCAGCCTCAACGCCCAAATCGCACCACCGAGGCCATTGACGCGGTGATCGCGGTCGGCGGCGGCAAGGTTCTGATGCCGGCAAGCTTTTTGGCCCATCGCCGGTTGGCCTGGCTTGCATCACCGTCCCTACCAGCGCCGGCACCTTGCGCAGCTGGGACGGCCCTTGGCATCTCGTTTTATATTCAACCGGCGGCCGCCCTTTGAGCGTGACGTGGACCCTGGATCGCTGCCCGATCTTCTGGTCTCGACCATGCCTTGGTGCGCAGGCGCCACCGGCCACCTTGACCAGCGGAATCGCTGATTGCCATGGCCAAGTGTACGAAGCGTTCGGTCAGCCAGCAGCAACAGTCCCGATTGGATTGGTTGCAACAGGCCGTTCAGCAAGCCAGGGTGTTGCGGATCAACTGATGCTCGAAGCGGAGGAGGCTTTCCATAACCCGCGGGCAAGCGAGGGCCTGGGTGAGGGTCGCCGAAGCCTCTGCCCTCACCGCCGGACTGATCGGCGGCGTCGGTGGTGCCAGCTGCCGCACGTTGCCGCGCACGCCGTCCCACAACGGCCTCACCCAGCTGAGTGCCTGCACCACGACAGTCGTCCATGGCGCCAAAAGTCGGCTTTGGTGTGTTTGGTCCAGCCTCAGGCTGAAGAACTTCCTCAGTGAGAATCGTTTTGGCCGTCCAGGCGCGCCGTCAGTTGATCAGCCTGTTCCGCAAATCAAGCTTCCCGTCTGCCCGAAACCGGGCCTGAGCCGGGTGAGCCTTGAGGAGCTCCAACAGGTCTGTGCCTTCGCCTGCAGCCCGGCTATCCCGATCTACACCACCTTCCTTTGCGGTCAGCCCCACGGTTCTGTTGGCTGCCCTGTCAGCACCACGGAAGCTGCGAGCGGGCGCCCGAGCCACCACGCGACCAGTATCGCCCAAGCCGAACGGAGCCAACTTGAAGCCACTCGCACCGGACCGGACGCTTGAGCCTCTCCCCAACCCCTCCCCCTCCACTCCTGGGGAGGCGGGCACTGCTTGGAGTTGGGAGCAACATCCTTGCAAGATTCCCTTTGGGACGGGAACTGGCTGCAGCCGTGCAGTGGTGGACGTTTGCCTGTTTGCCGAAACAATGGCCGGTTAGCGGTGCTGGGCCAGGGAGAACCGCTGTGCTGCTCCTGCACGGCTTTCCCATAGCTCCTTGCTGGAGTCGAGGCGCTGGCCCCGCTTGTTGTGCAGGCCGGGCCCAGTTGGTTCATCCCCGACTTTTGGGGTTTCGGGATTCAGGCCCCCGTTTGCCGCGATGGGCCTATTCCCCACGGGGTGCTAGCCCAGCTTGAGCCATGTTGGGGGCTATCGCCGGCCTCGATGCCAGCCTGTGGTGTGATTGGCGCCTCCATGGGTGGTGCGTGGCGGTCGAACTGCCCGCCGCAGACCAGAGCCGGACCGGCGGCTGCTGTTGCTGCGCCGCGGGGCTCACGGCCGCCCGAAGCCCATTGCCCCCGCTGCTCGACGAAAACTCGGCCGGTGGTTTTGAAGCCGGCCTTTGGCCCGTGCGCCGCGGTCTCTGTCGCCAGGCTTTCGCGGAACCAGAAAACCAGTGTGGGGCCGGACCGAGCAGAGGTCGCCTCGCTGCATCTACGCACGCCAGGCTGGGCGATTCGCTTGCAGCTTTGCCCGCAGCGGTGGTTTCGCCGCGTGCGGCAGCCCCGCTGCCAGCGCAGCCGCTGCAGGTGCTTTGGGGAACAACGACCCGGATTCTGCGACCGCCGCTGAAGCGGGCAGCCATTGGCCCTGCTGGGCGCGCGCGTGATGGAGCTCGAAGGACTGCGGTCCACCTTCCCCATCTGGATCAGCCCAATCAAGTGGCCGCCTTCCTGGTGAAACCAGAGGCGGCCAATTGCCAAGAGGGAGCAGGGAAAACGCTTCCTCCTGGTTCTCACCAAGGCCGCGAATCGGCTCTAGCCACCGGTGCGGGCTGGAAGAATCGGCTCAGTAGCGGTGTGAAACTGCATGACTGCCTCACAGGCTGGAATCGATGGATGCGGCGGAGCGAGAGAACGGCTGCTGGCCGCTGAGAGGGCAAGCGCCCCCGCCAGCAGAGCCCTGAGGTGGAGGAATTCATGACAAGCCTGTGCTTACTGTTTCAGCGGAAACCACCAACCATTCGCTGTCGGCATGGCAGAGTTGACACGGTGACCAAACCCATTGGGCCCCGCAGCGGCCCGATCCTGCCAACTCATCGGCGGCCTGACTTCAAGTTGGATCGGCAGCCAATTGCGAAGCCGTGCAGAACCTGGAGGCAGCTCCATGCACCGCCTGCAATGCTGCGCGGTCAATTTGCAGGGGGCAGCCTGAGCGGCCAACGGTGGTGTACAGGGGTGTGGCGATTGAGTCGGTGCACGCGCAGCGAAAGCCATCCAGGTGAAGGTGGCGCCCTGATTTCAGGAGCAAGCCGTTTTAGACTCGACCATCCCTTTCAATCGTCGTGGCCAGTGTTCTTCAGTGCTGGTGGCCTGGTGGAAACCTTCGCACTTCCCGCTGGCAGCCTTGGGCGACAGCCTCGGCCGAAAACCAAACTGCTGGGATCACTCGGCTTGGCCGACTCTGCGCTTGACCGAGAACCCCACTTTTGATCTTCAGCGCGCACGCCCACCGGCGAACACCCGGAGCTGGAATTGAAACGCGCCCGCTGTGCGCTGGATGCAGGCGTTGGCTTCGTCTGCCTCGATGGCACCTTGAAGCTGCGCCTGCGATGGATCCCGCCATCCCAGATCGAATCGGCCGGCGTGCAAGGACGGCAGCCTGCAAACTGCCAGGGTGAGGGGCGCTGGTTATCTCCTTGAAACTCAGCTGAAACAGATCGAACTCAGGCTGACCAGGGCCAAACACCAGGGTCACGAAGTAGAACACCACCGCCGGAGTGAACAGATAGCTGTCGATGCGATCAAGGATGCCGCCATGGCCAGGGAAATGGGCGTCTCCGGGCCAATCTTCACCCCGGCCATCCCCGCTTCATCATGATTCGGTCAGGATCACCCCACCCAAATGGCGAACACCGAACCAGAGCGCCGAGCAGGCCGTCCGACGCCCAGCCCCAGGGCCAGCCCAGCAAGGCGACGCCACCCGACGCCAGCGACCCAGCACACTCCAGGCCAAGCCCACAACCGATGCGCCCTCAAATCGTCTTCCCGGCGAAATCGGCGATGAGGGGATGGCGGCCGAGACGGCGCAATCACATTAGGAGCCGATTGTCAGGTGGCGACCAACAGCAGGCAGGCCAGCAGGGTGAGTGCCATGCCTGAGCTGGCGGGCCGCCGAGCTTCTGCAAAGTCGGAGGGGCCAGCAAGCCGGCGCTGAGGTCCACGCAGCCGCCACCAATGGGCTGAGAAGAAAAGCCCAGATAGAAAACAGCACGAAGATTGAGGGCGGCAATATCGGCGAATGGTGCCGTGCACGGCTTGCAGCAATAACCCAGCACAGATTGCCGCCCCGTGACAACCGGCACGACCCGCAGCGGCCAGGTCGGCGGCCATTTGCACCACCGCTGCCCCACTGGGGTGGCGGATTCAGCAAGCAACCTGGAAACCACCAGGGTGGTTTTTTGGTCGCAGGGCGGATGCCTTTGAACTGGGCCAGGCGGAAGAACTTCCAGGCAAGGGCCAGGTGCCCCACGGATTCACGCCCAAACCCGCCAGGGCAAATAACCACCAGCCGCCCAGGCCCCCCACCCCACCACCCAGGCCCGAAAAGCCCCCGGCGGCAAAGGGACCCGCTTGAAACCACCGGACCAGCGAGGTGGGAGAACGACGGGCCTGCTTTCCCCAACCGTGACGCCTCGGCCGCGAATCAGGAAAAACAAGGGGGGGGCTCAAGCACCGCCAAAACCTGGCCTGGCTTTGGCCCCGGCCGACGGCTGCCATGCGGATGGGACCGGTTTGGCCTTTTTGAAAAACCCACCCTGGGGCACCCAATGTTTTTCCAGCGCCTCTTCAAAAGGCTGGGACCCCCAAAAAAAGCGTGGGTTTCGGGCGGGTTGGGAAATTTTTCCTTTCCTGGCCTTTTTTTTTT
>Ga0163217_1062981_pt1 | contig 11929 bp, 16 predicted proteins | sample SynspAceP_FD_185933 | JGI IMG/M metagenome (GOLD analysis project Ga0163217, IMG submission 185933) | Saline lake microbial communities from Ace Lake in Antarctica - Synechococcus sp. Ace-P (PacBio error correction) | ecosystem: Environmental > Aquatic > Non-marine Saline and Alkaline > Saline ... | reverse complement strand
GATTGCGTTCTTCATATCGCATGGTCGCGGTATCTTTGTGCTGGGCCATAATGATCGAGAGGATCCGGCATTGCTACACACCTAAAATGCACTAGTACCGGCAACCTCGGTCGGGCTGCATCACGGTCTGGCTATCCTCGCGCTGTCGGTCTTTAAGGCTTCGCTGTTCGGGTTGTCGGCATGCCTGGCCGCCGTCGGCCCATCGCCGCCGCCCTTGGGGGTTGGATCGCGCGGTTTCGCCAACAGAGCAATACGTCGAAAAGCCGCTCTATCAGGGGCACGCACCCCGACTCTTGGGACGAAACGGCGCGACATGATAGCATGGCACAACAAACTCCTCACTCTAAACCTTCCCAGTCGCCCCGCACTGGGACCCGGCCCTTTTTTGTCGCCCCGTCAACCGCGATTGCAGTGGCCATAGATCGAAGGCTGGCAGGCGTGGGCCCGCCGCAAGCTGGTGATGACCGGCCCATATCCGGATCGGGGCAAGACCCATTCTGACACATGCTGGGCCAACCTGTCGGGGCGACACAGATCATCGGACGCGGCCGATCATTGCCACGGCAAGAGCATCCCGCGCTTGGCGCAGGGGCCATTTTGGCGGTTTGAAAAAACATCCCGCAATCGCCGGCGAACACCACCGCCGAGACCAAATCTTTTATCCACCTGCATTTAATCTGGCCGCTGGCCGAGGGTCACAGCCCTGCTGCTGACCGGCGCGCCCCGCGGTGCCCCACTGGGGCTGCCACCGCCCGACCTCACCAGCCGTATGCGCGCTGCCCACCGCTGCAGCGCTTTGAAGCGCCGTGACAGGCTTGCTGACGGCAGGGTATGGCCAAGCTGGCTCGCCGACCGCAGCTGGACCACCAAAAACCGATGTGATCCCCTATCTGCTGCTGCGGATGGACCGGTCATTTGCAGCGGCGGGCCATCTGTGGCTGCGCTGTGATGCCGCCAGTCTGGGCCCTACAAAGGCCGGTTGAACACGCACACTCGCGGCACAAGTGCTGGACAATGGGATTTCCGCTGCGCGATAGTTCTTGGTGAATTTGGCGTCACAAACCCATTACAATCAAACGCCACATAAGGCCGTCATGACCAAACGCTGGACTTTCTCGAATCGCCTTCGTTACCGGCCCAAAGATATGCCCGAACTGATATCACCGGACCGGGCGCTTTTACAAATCGCGAGGCTCAGCTGCTCGGGTTCAACTGGCGTGTTGCTGGAAAAGAGGCGCAAGAACCCCGCGTGCCGCTGCTTGGAACCGGCTGCGCTTTTTGTCGATCTCGGCGGGCAATCTGGAATGAATCTATACCGTGCGCGTCCGCTGGTCTGGCGCAGAAGCTGCACAGGCCTGGGCAACACCCCCACGCCCGCCAGCGACGGGCTGACCCCTGCGCAACAAGCCTGGTGCTGATCAATGAAGACGCGCGCCGGCTGATGATTCCGAACAGCAAAAATGTCCTGGTCGATCTGATGTCCAAGGAGCGACGATACAGAACATCATGCTGAACGCGCCGCTTGATTGGGACGATGCCGCCGACTGCCTTACATTCTGGCATATGCTGTTCTTGCACCGGCGGTCTTTGCCGTTACTGACCCCGCTGGAGCCGCGATTTCCGGCACACCCTTTTCCCGTTCATTCCCAACACCGGCTATGCGCTGCGTTTGCAATTGGAACGCACCAAAGCGACCAGCGCCCCTTGCGCAGCTTGCTGCCAATACCGGCGCAGATCGACCCGGCTTTGTCCTCCCTGCTGCCGCCGTAAGGCATTTTACGCTCTGCGCTTCCTGTCCGCTCGAGGATCTGCTGGTGCTCACAAAATTCCAGGACCTGTTCCGGGCTATAAGCTAAAGCCCATTTTAATATTTCGCGTTCTGACGTGACACGACCTGAGTCGAAAGACGAAGCCGAAGACCTTCCGTGCCGCGAATCTCGAAGTCGCCCCTGAAACGCCGCCGCCCGCGTGCGAGTCGTGGCCGTCGACCCATTCTCGCCGGAGCGCCTGAAAAAACTGAAATCCGTGGTCAATGGGCCGAATTGGCGTGCGCCCGCAAGACGTGATAGAGCTGGACGGCATGATCCGGCTCAGCGAATCTGGCGGAACTGGTGGCGACAGCCGCCCGATCTGCTGGTGGCACGCAATTTCACCCCGCGCATCCCGAGCGGACGTGACCGGACCACGAAGGCGACAAGTTCGCGGCGCATCCGGCTCAAGGGACATGCTGCTGCACCACCCTACGAGACGTTCGACATTGGCGTTGCGCTTTCTAAGCGCAAGGCCGCACGTGGACCCTGATTGTGTGGGCCGATTCAAACCAGACACGCATCTATCGCACCTCGCGCGACCCAGTCCCATCGTAGAGCGTCTGTGCGAATGCCGCCCGAGACGGAAATCGGTTACCGCGCCTGCGTCGAGCTCAAGGCACGTTTCGGACGAAGCGCCAACATCCGCCAGTCGCGCCGGTTAGAACGCGCCAGTTGGCTGCCATTGTGCGTCTATGGCGTTTTCTCGACCTTTAAGGACCACGCGAAAATCTCGGACTGTGGTGCGCCGCGAAGGCGATCAACCTGAGTTCACCTTATACCCACTATGGCACCGGCAACTACACCGATCAACCGCGCGCATTTATTACTTGATCTGTCGTGTTCACCTGCGACCAGAAGCTGGGCCGCGATGCGACCAAAGTGTTCAAACTACCTGTCAGGCTACGCGCAGGCCCGACACGCTGGAACAATCTTGCGATATCGCCATCACGCTTGAAAACCGCGCCTGCTGGCCATGATCGCCGCCGAAGCGAATATGCCGCTAGCGGGTAAACCGGCAGAAATCTGCCGGCCAAGATGAAACTCGTCGTCGATGCGGATGTGATCGACGCAACTTATATGCGCCATTCGCGGCAGGGGTAAAAATTTCAGCCCTCGTGATCCGCGGGCATCTGCGGGTTTGCGCCCCGCATCAGGGCCTGTCCGAGAAACATCCGCGTGAAAATCCATCGTCGGGCGTTTTCCTGGAACATTCCGCGCATAACGTTCTGCTTTGGCAATGGCCACGGGCTACCGCCATTAAAAAAGCAAGTCGCGGGTTTTATGTTCATCTGCTCTGACTGGATGGGGTGCGGCAAACCTGACCCGCCGTGTCGGAAACACTGGTCGAGATTGGAAAACCCCACCGTCAAGCCGCAGATCACCAGTCAGGTTGATGGCGGCCAAATCTGGCAGATGTGGCCCAAAAGTCTGCTGGTCATGTCGCCCGATGGAAGTTTTTCACGCCCCGAAATTTGCCGACGGGCACCTCTTGCGCTCTCAACTGCCACCGCTTCTTCATGAAAAAACCCCTCCCCTCTCGGGGCGCGGCACGGCGGGGGGCGTCCGACGTTTCCGAAACTCGACCCATACCGAAACTGACCGCTATCATTTTTGCCCCCTGATTAACTCCTCGCCCGACAGGCGCAATCTATCCGCCCCGCCGTTGTCGCTGGCGATTATACACCCTCGATCCCTTTGGGTTTTTCAGCCCGCCTGCCCGCGTGTTAGCGATTGGACGTAGCAGTCCGGCTGCCACCTTGCCCCCCAAGACCAAACAGCCCCCGCAGGAGCTTCGTGGCAGATAAAAAACGACACCCCTTCGCCCTCTCCCGTCCCTGAAAACGGGCGGTCGCTGATTTAGGTTGTTCGGAAAAACCCCTGTTTCTTGACCCTTCGGCGCGCGCGCTGGCGCGAGTCGGTGTGGTGGGATGTGGGGTCGAACTCTGTCCGCTTGGTTCGTCTTTGACGGGGGCGCCGCGATCACCTGCGTACTTCTATAACGAAAAGATTATGTGTGCGCTTGGGCCGGCAGGCCAAAACCGGTCATCTGTCCCCGTCGGGCGGGTTCCGGGCGCTTCAAGCCATGCGACTTTCAGCAAACTGGCCCAAGCATTGGGCCTGTCCGAGCTGACCGTTGTTGGCCACCGCCGCGGTGCGTGACGCCAGCGAACGGACGCGACTTTTGCGACGAGGTCCAAGCGGCGAGAACGGGCCTTGAAAAAATAATGGGTTATCGACGGCGAAGAAGAGGCACGGCTGTCCGCACAGGGCGTCCTGCTGGGTGGGCCCCGGTGGCCTATGGGTTTGGTCGTTGACATCGGGGCCAGCGACAAGGCCCGAACTGCTCAGCCCCTCAACGATAATCCTCGATGGAGCTCGCCCGAGATTTCCCGGCGGGGCGTGTGGGCAAAACGTGTGTGACTCCGGCGCTTGCGTCCAATTGAAAAACTGCGTGACATCAAGGGGCGGGGCCAAGGCGCGTCAGGCCCGATCAAGACCGTGATCGAAGGGGCTGGCGGAAAAGATGGGCGCACAGCGCGACCGTTCTGTTTCTGGTCGGGCGGGGTCATGGCGTGCGATTGCGCGGATCGACATGGTTGCGCGCGGCTATCCGCTGCACGTGCTGCATGAATACCGTATGACGCCCACATCGAGTGCGCGAAAACGGTCAAGCACATCCAGTCCAGCGACCATGAAAACTGCGCAAAATCGCGGGCGTATCGGCCAGGCGGATGGCGTTGGTGCCCTACGCCCGCCGGAAGTTTCTTATCGCGGGCTGGTCAAGGACGTTCAAACCCAGGATATCGCGATTTCCAGCACGGCATCCGCGAGGGGATGCTGTACGAGCAGATGCCGCAGCGCCTACGTGACCGTGATCGCTGGCATCGAAGCCTGCGCTTTTGGCCGAAAGCCAAAGACGGCGCGTTCGCCGGGGTTCGGCAAGCGCTGTTCGACTTTATCCTGCCGCTCTAACAAATCGGCCTTCGCCGCAGCGCAACGATGCTGGGTTCAAGGCCGCCTGTCTGCTGCACATGTCAGCTGGCGCGCGCACCCCCGGACCTACCGCGCCGAAGTCTGCTTGACAAATGCCACCCGCGCCAATCTGGGCGGGCTGAAACATGCCTGAACGGATCTTATCTGGGGCTGGCCATTGCTGCCACCGGTTATTCCAACAAGCGCGGAGAACACCCGTTTCGAAGACCCTTTATGAAAATGGTCGACGAAAAGAGCCGCAACGAGCAGAAATCCTAGGTGAAGGCCATTGCGCTTTGGCGCCATGCTTTGGATTGAAACCCCGAGGGAAGGAGCGCGGCCATCTGCGCTGGTTTCCCCAAAAAGGAAGCTGCTGGAACTTTGGCTGACGACGACATGATGCCCCTGTTCGAGAGGCGCCGAGGCGCGGGCTTTAAATCGCTTAGCGCTGGTCGCTCGGTCCGAGGTGCAGCTCAAGACCTGCAAAAAAGGTAAAAGGCTGCATCAGAGGCCGCGATCGACCGCTCACAGGTCGAACTGTGCACCTCATCCAGATAAATCGCGGGCGGTGCGGGCGCGTCGTTGCGTTTTCGTCTTCCGGCTTCTGGGTCTGTGTTTGCGGCGGATCACGATATCACCCATTGAGCATCTTTGGGGCGAGCTCGTTAGACGCCTCCAAATCCCGACCTTCAGCAAATCGGTCAAGCGGGCCCATCCGGAGACGAAAAAATTGCGGCAATGCGGGGCTGGCCTTGCGGGCCCCAATCGCTTGAGCCCGTCCAGGCGCGGGGGGCCATCTCTTTTCATGCCGTACAAAGAAATTTTTCTGGCCCCCGCGTTCCATCAAAGAAAAGCCGGAGGTATCGTTGTCCATTTTCCTGTGCAGCGGCAAAACCGGACAGACAAATTCAGTGTGGTGGTCAAGAAACTGTCTCATACATCAGAACAACTGCCCTATTTCCCGACCATTGAGGAAAGCGGGGTTAAAGGAGCGCTCAGAGCGGCGAATCAATCGTCACCTGAAAGTGATCCGGGACGCGCGATCAATGCATCGCGGCCAAAACCTGCATCGGGCCCAGGCATTCCGGATCGTCCATCGGGTCCAGATTCGCCACGGGCGGTGGTGCGCGGTCAGGGGCCGGGCTGATCAGTGTGATGTATCCAGCAGCGCTCTGAAGATAGCGTTTCTCGGGCGCGATCCAAAAGCGCGAGGTCGTGGGCATCGCCCCATCCTCTGCCCCAACGGCACGGTTGCATTGGGTCCGACCAAAGCCCGATCCTGCCTGTTGCCCCAATCACGATCTCTACCGAGGACCGCCCGAAAACAGATCCTCCGAAAACGGTCCAGCCGGGCCCGGTCGTTCAGAATACGCCAGAAACCATCAACGGGTGCCCGCGTCCAGCTGCGCATCAATCGACGGCGAGCCAGACCGCCTGTTGCCAGTTTGTTTGCGCCGGTTGCGATCCCGCGATAAAACAGCCAGCGCATCTTGTCGGCGTCTGGTGGCCCATGCGGTCGGCTTTGGATTTCAGATGCGGCACCGATTCATATGAAAAGCGACCCCCGTCAACGCGGTCACGATATCCAAGCTCAAAGCGGCGGCTTAGGAGAAGACCCACGTGATTCCTCGCAGCGCGGTCGATATCAGATCAATATCAAAGGGTGACCATCGAACCGCGGGGCTGCCCCCCGGCCCGACCGTCCCGCCGAGGTGCATGGGTGGCCGTCAGCTTGTTCGCGGTCAAATAACAGCGCGATTTTCCTGCTGGGTATCATTTGGCAAAAACGACAAGCGCCTTTGCGCGTGCGCAAATTAAAATGCGCGGCAAAACTTCCAGCGCAGCCACCGTCACCGCGTTTGCGGCTGGATCCCGGGCCTCGATCACCATCACGGCATCCGGCTGATCCAAGGCACGAAACACAGCGCCCACAAGCCTTGCGCCTGCTGCGCACGGTTAATAATCGTGGCGGCCGGACCAGCCGTCGTCAGCATTCAGGCTGGTCATTTGTTTCGTCAAACAAACCGCGTGAACCATTCGACATTATAGGTGCGATCCGCTATTACCGCGCCTTGCCTGACCAGGTCTCCCATGCGCGGTTGATGTCGATCATGCGTTTTTCGGCCATCGCCACGGCCCTTCTTGTGGCAGGGACGCGTGCACCAAGCGCGTCAGGATGATTGGGCGCGCACCAGCTTGCGCCACGCAGCACGCCCCTTCTTCACGCGAGGCATCGGGCGGAATGCCAGAACCGCAGTGAGGCAACGGGATGTATCGGGCACAAACCGCGCCCGAAGCGAGGCAAAGTCACTCGTCATACCATCGCAAAAATCTGCCGCCACCCGTACCAGAAACGCGTCTTCGTTTCGAGGTGTAACATTGGCCTCGGCCATGGGCCAATGTGGAACAACCCTTCGATCAATCATGCAGTCATCTCGGGCTGATCCGCGAAACATCTGCGCAATTGCGCGCGGCGTAATCCCTCAAAGCGGCCACATCATGCCCGCGCCAAATTGATAACCGGCAGCCCCTGCTGGTCGGCCTCGGCAATCTGGAACACCTTCTCGAAAGGCGTTACCTCGTCTCGGGTCAACCTGCCCGTCGGCCTTGGCCATCTTAGGCCCCAGGGCAATCACGGCAATGGTAAAGGCCACCCGACCTCTCGGGCGCGGTGCGCAGCGGTCGAAAACGGCCGGACAGCCCCTCCCCACCGGCGGTGAGCGCTGACCAAAAGCTTCGGTGATGTTGCGTGGACCAAATAGACATGACGCCCCCATCATACGGGCACCGCCCAAGGAACGTCAGCGGGGACAGCATTTTTCTGCATTCAAAATAGGTCAAGCTGCTGCCGTTCTTCTTGCCCGTGCGCGGCATCCTGCCCAGTGGTTCAAAGCCAAAGTGCGTTATTTGAAACCCGGACGGCACCACGGATTTGGCCCCTGATGGCTCCGGCCACCATTGATGCGGCCGCCCCTGTTTGCGGCTGCGGCGTTCAAAGGCGGTTTGCATTCAAGCCACGCCCACGCCAGTGCCCTGCACCGAGCTGTCCAGCACGATCGAATGTTCCACCGACATCGCGGTTATCCCGGCCCACTGCGAAAAGGAAGCCGAAAGTCACAAAACCCAACGATCCATCAGCCTCTGCGACCCAAAACAAAACTGGTCTGCACGGACAGCAATTAAGATCCTCGAACCTCGGGCGGCCGTTTTAACATCCGTGTAAAGGTAAACAGCGTATCGGCGATCATGCCATTCCAAAGTGCTGCCACTTGCAGCCCCATCGTCAACCGCACCGCCGCCCGCAGATCACGCCCAGCACGCCCCTGCCCCACGGGGTATCAAAGGTGCAAACAGCCCCGGCGTTCCGGCCTCGGAACACGACCCGCGGCATCCCACCAATAAAGGTGCCCAAAACGCAGGCCGCCAACGCCTCTGGCCTGTGGATGCCTGAACCGTTAATGTCACCAGTCGACAGCCCGAGCTTTCAAGCCGTTTGGTCGGATGTGCATCCCCGTCCCACTGGCATCAAAGCGGCGCGCAATTATCATTACGGCAACACACCGTTTTCCGGCCGGCCATACGCCAGCTTAAATCACGCGCTGCAACGTGACCGGCGCCGCCATAGCCTTCTAGGCAAAGCGTTCCAGCGCCGCCTCCAGATCATCTCAAGCGGCAAATCCAGTTGGACAGGACGCGCCGGCCCGTTGAAACCGATCAGATCAAAACCACCTTGCATAGGCGGGCTGTGGCGCATCGGGATCAACGGCAATCGCCTCTAGATAAAGAGCGCATTCTCGACAGGGACACTTAACAGTTGGTTATGCGTCCAATACCGCATGCGCGCCACCGATTGCAACGGGACCCCTAGCACCCTGCGCGCATAGTCTGATTCTGCCTCAAGGCTTTCGCCTGCGGACTTGCAAGGTGATCCAGTTCAATCATGCTTCATGCTTCCAAAGGGCTTCAAATCCTCTGGGAGTGTGAGGGGGCAGACAGCCCCCTCGCGCCCAGCTCAGTCCCGCGCGGCGCGATCAGTTTCAGGATATTCCTGCGCCGCATTAGGAATGTTGTGCCCGGCCCAAAGGATCTCGCCTTAACCCCTGCATTCCTTTAAGGAACTTATAGTCCTGTTGCGGATAACGCCGCCGCAGATCACCAAGTAATATCCTCGGCCCCTGCCTTCTTTCAGCGCGTGATCAATTTTGCGGTGCCAGAGTTTTTATGGCCGCCGCCTGTGACGAGGATGCCGATTGACATGCCACGTCATTGTCCACGGCGTCCTGATGCGCGGCTTCGGCAGGGGTCTGGAACAGCGGGGCCTTACGTCCACGTCAAAGCCGATATCGGCCAAAGGCCGTCGCGATGACCTTGCCCGCGATCGATGCCCCGTCTGACCCATTTTTTACCACCGAGCATACGCGGGCGGCGGCCTTCGCTTCGGCGAAATCTTCTACGGGATTTTGGATTTCCGCAAAAGCCGCCTGTCGCCTTCATAGGCCGCGCCATACACCACCGGCCAGCGTTTTGGACCTCGGCGCCGGGGTGACGTCGGAAATTTTCTTCCATCGCCATGCTGCATCTCTCCTACGGTGGCGCGGGCACGGGCAAGCTTCGACCGCCCCTTTCCAACAGGTTTCCCCCTCGGAGGCACGGCGGGTCAGTTCGGCCAGCGCGGCGGTTACATGCCGCTTCATCCCGAGACCACGAATGGCTTTCAAAACGCTTGATTCTGGCTGTCGCGCCCACCTTGACGTTGTCCACATCGAGAATGTCGATCTCGTCTCGACCCTCCGGCGGTATTTGTTTCACGCCGACGATCACCTCGGTTCCCGCGGTCGATCTTGGCCTGACGGGTGGGCAGCGGCCTCTTACGATTGCGCAGCTTCGGCATGCCGGGACGCGGACGGCTTTTGGTCATACCACCCAGCTCTTCACTCCTCGGCATCAGTTTTCCAGGCTGCAGTTCTGCTAGATCGGCGGTCAGGCTTTTCGACCGTAGTAGCTGGCCCGCCAAGGGTCGATTGACGTTGGTGACGCCGGTTTCTTCTTTGCAAAATTTCAACTGTTTGTATGCGGGCGATGCGCGACGAGAAACCGTGGGCAGTTGCAATCGCCTCGTCCAGCGCTGTGGTGTGCAGCGAACTTGCCGTTGCCGCCAGAGCACTGCGCTCATGGCTTTCATACGCCGTGCGGGGAACCCACGTTGTTATAGGGGATCTTGTTCCTGAAGGCTGGACGCCCGAGGTCTGGCAGTGAGTGCGCAAACATCGAGGACTTGGGGTTCTGCGGTTTGAATTCATCCATTAACGCGACCACAGCAGACGTGCCGCGCCAGTTCGTCTTGCCGCCATCCATGAGAAGTTCATTGCCGAATGCAGAGAAGAAGCTCAAACGCGGCGCGGAAAACGGTCGACATCCATCCCTGCGGCGATGGCGGTGGCGCAACATATTCGCGGCCATCGGCAAGGGTAAAGGCCAGTTCTGCACAAGGTTCCGCGCCCGCCTCTTGCATTGTGGTAGCCCGAAATCGAAATCGAATTGAATGTCGGCATTATGTCCGAGGTGTATTCGATGATGCTCCTGCCAATGATTTCCGCATCGAGGGTTTCAGAGCGGGTAGATTATAAGGTGTTGCGGACCATGGAATTCCTTCAGAATGGTCGTTCTGAATGGTGCCGGACAGCACGGATTTATCGTGCCCCTGTTCTTCGCCCGCGGACGATAAAGGGCTGGCCAAAATCGGGAATCACCGCGCCGTTCATTGTCATGCGAAAACAGGACACTTTATCCAGCGGGATTGCCGTCGACAGGATCTTTCATGTCCTCGACGGCTGTCGATCGCAAACGGCCCGCCTTGCCCACGTCCCCTTTCTACGCGGGGGTTGATCACTGTCATTTAGCCGCGGTGGGGGCCAGATCGGAATGCCAAGCCGAGGACACCTTGCTTGCCCTGCCGAGAGTGCGCGCGGTAAAAGGCCGTTTCGATTTCCTCAGCCGTGGAGAAACCCCGCATATTGGAGCGGATGGTCCAGGGACGACCCGGGCGTACATGGCGCTTTGACGCACGGGTAAAGGGCGCTTCGCCGGGGATGCCGCCGAGGTGATTCCCAGCTCGTGTCGTTCGGCCGTATAAAGCGGGTTTGACGTCGATGCCTTCCAGGTGTTCCACGTCAGGTCATCCAGGCTACGCCCCGCAATTCCGCCTCAGCCAGATTTGCGCCAAGTTTTCTTTGGGTCCGCTTCATGGTGGTGTCCTTTTTATTCTGTCGCCTTCTGGCCAGCTTGTGCTGGTTCTTGTGGGCGGTTGAGTTCTCTGTCAGGGTCGCAAGACCATCGGCACCGGCAGTCAGCCAGAAAACAGATCGTCCGCATAGGTTTCTCCAAAGCCGCTGTCTGCGTCCTTGGTTAAAAGTTGCCACGTGGCCCCAGACCCATCGCTCGGGCAGTTCTGCCGTGTCGGGGTCCATTTGCGCGTGCAAGGCGGGCCACCATCCGGGACGGCGGTTCAGCCAGTATCCGGTGTTCTGAGGGAACATGGCAGCCGCGCCCCGTCAGTTGCGGAAAAAATAGCAGGTTCTGGGTTTGGCGGCGAAATTCTGTCATAGGCGGGGCGACGGTGATTCTTTCGCTCGGGCACCGGCGCAGGCAAGATTCGGTGATGACATCGCGCCAGCCACGCGGATCATGGGGCGATCCGATCGAAGCTGATTCCGCATTCTGGTTACCGGATTTGCCCGCGCCCCACCGTTGGTACGCCAGCGCAGAGGTCCACCACTGGTCGGTTTGCCGGATGGCCAGCACCCAACCTGCGTTCCACGCGCCCCGCCAACAAAGCTGGAAAACCGAAACCGTGGCCAATACGTTCGCCAATCGCAGGGAAAAAAAAAGCGCGCCCGCTGCGCAACCGAATGGGACGTGGTAGGACCCGATCCCATGTTTTCGTTCTGGAAATCCAAGCAGTTGTCCGGCCACCAAGCTCGGGGGCGGGGGCCCCTCGCCCATTCCAAAAACAGCGAAACGGCGGCCCCGTTTTAAACCAGATTGGGGTCAGGGTCCCAAAGGGCCGGCCCGACGGCAGGGGAAAAAAAAACAAGGCCCCGGTAAAAAAAAGCCCCCGCGGGTTTCTATCCTTTTTTCCCTTTCTT
>Ga0163217_1044729_pt1 | contig 11929 bp, 7 predicted proteins | sample SynspAceP_FD_185933 | JGI IMG/M metagenome (GOLD analysis project Ga0163217, IMG submission 185933) | Saline lake microbial communities from Ace Lake in Antarctica - Synechococcus sp. Ace-P (PacBio error correction) | ecosystem: Environmental > Aquatic > Non-marine Saline and Alkaline > Saline ... | reverse complement strand
CTGCTTCAGGCGAAAAGGTAATGAAGTTCCGCTAGCTTTCACCAACCGAAGAAATCTATTGTAGAAAGGGCGTTTGACTTTTCGCTGGTGAAAAAAGAACTTTCTTTTTGCATCAGGCAAGGGTGGTTTAGAACGGGAGCATAAGCCAATGCTCTCCCCATTTTTGCTCCCTGTCTGATCCAATCTTTCAAAACGAATATTTCTCTCGTTAGAGAGACGGGCTTTGATTAAGGCATCGAAGCTCCCGGATTGATCGGTTCAAAGGTTCGGATTAATCACTTCCGTTTTGATTCTCCGGAATAATAGCTGTGATGAACCTGATTTGGTTACAGCAAGCTCTTCTTCGAAAAGAGGGAAAAGCCGGCATTTTTTTTAAACTCCTCCGTGACAAGAATGCAATGCTTGTTTAAATTGTTTGGACTTGGCGTGCTAAAATCAACTTCTGTGACGATTTCCAAAAAATATAGTATTGCATTCCTTAAATAGAGAAAGAATATGGCAATCCGGTTCGAGTCATTTCTAAACGCTTGGGACTTCAAAAAATAACCAAATAATTTCAGGTTTTTGAAATACTTCTAGTCTAAAAGAGGAAAGTATTTTTTGCTGTGGGTGTGTATTGCATAAAAAAAATCTTGCTTTTCAAGGCAGGATTTTTTAGCTGTTAGAATTTAAACTTGGGAAGATTTTTTCCAAAATATCCTTTTGTCATTTCTTTTAGCTAGATCTGCGTTTCCAATTCCATCATTTTCTTGCACAGTGATCATCGATGCTGTCTGGCAGGAATCAGCGATAGCCTGTCTGAAATTCTGGGTTTATATTCCAGGTTCAATTTTGGATAAGTTGGAAGAAATTTACTTTTTTCGTAAATCTCCTCTGGAGTAAACTTCATCGCTGCCAAATTATAGCTGGGATCGGATTTTACCGATTCTCGAGGGGCATTCATCAAGTCAAAGTAGTTTTATTGCATCGGGCATAGTACATCATAGGTGTATGTGTCTGATTTTGAAAGCAGTGATTTTTCGCTAGCCAAAGCCTTGTGATATAGTCCGCATTACTGGTGGTGCCTCCTCCGCAGAGATTTTATATCAATTCAATCTGATATCGAAAGACTTCTCACGATCACCATTTAATTTTTGGAAATAGTATTCGCACCAAGCCTCTCAGCCTGGCTTGCTGGCATTCCATTTAAATAGTATGGGGTCTTTCACACAGTTATTGTGGAGCTTGATGTGATTTTTGGAGTATTTAGGTCGAATCAGCATTGAGATGGGCCAGTACCTTTATCTAATTTGAACTCCTTGCCAATTCCAAAATACATGGAGTAAACTCTCCAGTTTCAGATGCCAAGCAACATCGGGTTTTTCTTCCGTGTGGTGATAGACCGCAGCTAAATGATGAGGGGGGGGGGGTTCTGGGTATTTTTTATTTTTCACTAAATCTCTTTTAGACCTTCTTTGTTCATACATCTAAGGATTCAAAGCGGCAAATATTTCACATTTTAGCCTGCGAAGATTCCTGCAGATCGGACTTAGCGTAATTGATTCTGATCAAACTCACTGAGTGAATTTGGTTAATTCTGACCCAATTGACCGGCGGCTCCAATACTAAAATTTTTTCCATGAATAAGGTCTTTAAAACACTACCCAAAGGACTTACTTTGGGTTTTTTGTTTATATTTGGCGTTTGCTAGCGCAAAAGTTAAGAACAAACCGTTTTTTTTATGGGGTTTTTGACAAACGGAAATTCCATTTGCAGTATTAATACTAGACCAAAATTTATGTACGATTCATTTTTAAAACCCAATAGAAAAGAGTAAAAGAAATTGAAGTTTGCTGGTTTATTTAAAAACGAGCGGCTTATCCTTCTCCTCAGGATGCAGAGATCCCATTGCAGGAGGTAAAAAAGTATTGAATTTCTGTTGCCATAACTTATGTAGGACTATTTCATCTCACCAAGGTGGAGAGGGCTGCTAAAGCTTGCATTGACTTCTCAGGGGGGTTCGGAATTGTCATCGGTTCGATTTATTTGGTGGGACCAAGACTTCCATTAAAGAGCTTGGGAAAAGAAGATTGCTGAATTCCTTGGACAGAAGACACATTCTTTACGCAGCCAGCATTCGATGCCAATGGTGGGGTTTTCGAACCGATTCTAGGTCGGGAAGATGCGTTATCTCTGAGCGCTGAACCATGCACCATCATCGATGGGGTTCGACTTTGCAAGGCTATTGCCGCTATCGCTACGAGCATAACAATATGGAGGGATTTGGAGAAGCAGCTTAAGGAGCTGGGCAGCTGGCGGCAAAAGAAATGATTATCGTCACAGACGGTGTATTTTTCGATGGCCGGCACAATCGCTCCAATTGGATAAAATATGGGCTTTGGTGAGGAGAAATATGGTTGCTTTAGTGATGTCTGATGAATGTCATTTCTACAGGATTTATGGAAAACTGGGTTAGAGGAGTTCAATGAGCATTGCGGAGTGATGGGAGTTGGATTCATTACTGGGACATTAGGAAAGCCCTTGGTGGCGCTTCTGGAGGATTTTACTTCAGGAAGAAAAAGATTATCGCTTTTGCTTACGTCAACGTTCTTAGACCATATTTATTTTTCAAATACTTTAGCTTCCTTCCATTACAGGTGCTTCAATTAGCTGTTTTGGATTTACTCTCTGATGACTACTGAGCTTAGGGACAAGTTGGAGTCAAAACCACCTATTTTTAGGAGAAAAAATGAATGGCTGCTGGTTTTGACATCAAGCCTGGAACTTCACCGATTGTTGCCAGTCATGCTTATGATGCGCGTCCTTTCTCAGGGAAAATGGCAGAAAAACTTCTAGAGAAAGGTATCTATGTATTGATTTTATTACCCAGTGGTGCCAAAAAGACAGGGAGAATCGAGTCAATCTTTCAGCAGGACATTGGATCGAAGCTAATCTCGATCAAGCAACTAGCTGCATTTATTGAAGGCGGGAAAGACTTGGAGTGATCTAAGCCAAAATTTAATAAATAAGAAAGCCAGCATTTGTGGCTTTCTTATTTATAAGTAATGAGGGATTTAATATTCTTGCGAGTCATTTCCATTTCCTTTTTTTTTGGAATTGGATATTCCTGATATTTCCTCGGAATCGGATCGGTCTACAATCTTCATTATTCAGTTATGTTGATCGTGTCTCTGATTTCTTGAAAGACTTATTAGCAGGATTTTTCCATTTTTTAGTCATAGGAAAAGTTGCCAGTTCTTCTGGACACCACTAGGAACGATTCGCATCCGTGGCCTCAGAATACAATCGCAGCCGCGGTGGACGTAATCCGGAATTTGGGCTGAACTTTCGCGTTCAGTGACAGAAGAATGCAGCAGCTTGCCTTGATCTTATCCATTAATGGAATGATTACTTGCACCGTCGTGAAGGCGCGGGGTAATTTATTGAAATGGAAATAAGTAATCTTTTGGAAAGTTCCCGCATCTTAGGATATCCCCCACTGCGTAGGACTTCAGTTCTGTTGCTTTTTAGTAACACGATCAAAGCCACAGTATTGCTTCTGCTAATGTTTTTGAGGCATCAATAATGGGGCTAATGTTAAATGTCGGCCGTCTTTTTTTTTCTCCAGTGTAAGATAACAATCTTCCAATATCCAAAAGAAAAGATTCGATGTCAAAAGGAATTTTCGAATTTCAGGTGCGAAAATAATTATTGCAGCCTTATCACAAACCATAAATTTGCCCCAAAAATAGGGAAAAGCCAATTTCCATTTGTAGTGCCGCGAACCAGGAAAGGATTAATCAGTATATGGATAGAATCCAAGAAAAATTTTACATTGCCACACTTCCGCGCAAAAGGCTTATACACTTGATAGGCAGTGCGCGACAAGCGGATATCTTACCCATATTCCTATGGAAGATTCTAGGAAAAACCATTTTAAAGTAAGCTCAAATTTTCGGGTATAAATTGTTATATTAAATTCTATTGTTTTTGTTTGCTTCTTAACGTCAGATCGGAAGGATGTTTGCGCCATGCGAAAGTGTATGCATGTGATAGCGCGCAGTAGTTCCGTTTAGTGCTTCCGAGGCATCAATTTTTAAGTTCGATAAATCATTGATTTCCTTGATACTTCCAAACCATTTGATTGGAAAGGAAAAGTTCGGATAGACAGATTCTGTAATATCCAAAAATTTTGTTGGATCGGTCTTTGCAAAACCAATTCAGGGTCGATATTACTCTTTGATGCCAAAACTTTTTTAAATTTCTTTTCTGTTTATTCGCAAAATATACATTATTTCACCAAGACATCCCGGTAATCTGCGTTTGCTGCATAGTTTTTGGATTTCCCACGCATGTGGCATAGCTATGTTAGAGATTATTTTTTTTACCTATCATGGGTAGCATTTCCAGGATCGTACTTCCTGCGAAAGTTATTGATATATGTGCTCCAGCTGCTAGTGATTTTTCGGCAACTTGACTTCGAAAGGTATTCACGGAAAATTAAAATCTTGAGGAAATTTGTTTAAGCCATTCAAGGAGAATGAAGAAAACTTTTCTATGCCTCTTCCTCTGCTACCACTGACATCATCTGCTCCTGGTCTAGAACTATAGCCTTCCCAGATCAAGGATTGTCAGCCCTTCTTAATATGGTTTTTCAATAAGAATTTAGCTTGGTCCAGAGAGTTATTTGTTCGACTTCTCGTAAAAAGAGTCAGGAGTAAGATTGAACATGTCCCATTATTGAGGGTCTATCCCAAGTAAATCAAACCGTCATTTGATTTTGAAATGTATATTTTTGAGTTAAATTAATTTATCTTCGAACATCGAAGTATTCCTTTAGGAAATCATTAAAAAATAATCACTTGGAGATCAAAACGAGCACCGAATATAAGCAAGTTATTCAGCCGAATGTAAAAGACTTTTCCGAAAGAAAACCATTGATTATGGCACGGCTTGGCGAATTCTTTAGACACTTCTATTCTATCACAGATCAAATTTTCATTTCAAGCCACAGCGAATCCGATCCCTTCAGGAAAAAGGGAGTCAAAAAGTAAGATCCATCGTGATGATTTGTTTGGGGATTATTAATTTACGTTTGATTGCGTTTACTTCAGATTAGTTTGCAAAGATGAGCGAATGGAAATTCCATTTGAAGATTTGGAGCCTCAATATGATCGCTGGCAAATGATACTAGAGTCTTTTGGAAACAAAACCATGCATTATGTGAGGGCTTGCGTGAGATTTGCGAGTGGTTCGATGACCGATATAGTTTTGATGAAATTACTTCGTGTAAACAAATAGAGGATAACCCAAGGGGCATACTTTAGTGTCAGAAAGTATAGAGTAATTTTCAGGAATGATCAAAACTACGCAGTGTTTTGTCTAATTAAACTAGGTTACATGATTAGTGGATTTCTCTGGGTCATCCGCATTTTGTAGGTGGTTATTTATATTTTCGGTTAATTAAGTCAACGATCCAGTCGGACCTCCATCAAATTGGAAGAAGTAGGTTTGATGTATTCGCAAATGATATCGCTGGGTTTTTTCAGCTTCTTTGGGCCTTTTTGCGCTTGAATCGCTGTCTTTCTCGTTGGGTAGTGGAATTAGTCTTAGGTGTGATGTGATTTTGGGGAGTTTGAAGAGCGGTTTTACAGTTTGTGGCTTTAGCTTTAATGATTTATTTTTCACTTTCTTGACTTTTTTCTGGCATTATTTCATATAAGGTGAATGATTTGCGGAGTGTTTTGGTGATGCAATCATTTGACCACCTTGGCAATTCTTGTTTATAAGGATTTGATTCTTTTGGTTTTGATTTCCATTTTATTTTTGTTCAATTAGATCTTCCTAAAAAGTCTCCTAACGTGGGCAATATGCTTCACCGTAATAGTTTTCAGTTCCTGTCGCTTGTTTTGGCTTTCGTTAGCTATTCGTAAACTTACCTTTCATCGACTTCAGGAGCGTTACAAGGGGGTCAATATTTTTTCTTTTTAAAAATTTTTTATTGGCTTCCTTCTTCTCCTTTTAGATACACTTATGTAATGCGGAAAAACGGAGAGACTTTTGAGCTTTTGACCAGTTATTCCCAATGACGAGAGTCTGGGAGTTTGTTGAAATGGATTTGAATAACCCTGACGCACTTCCAAAGATTTCTGATTTGCGGTTCTTGGAACGATGATGGGGATTTCTCGAGCAGCTTTTCTCACTTGGTATAACGCCTTGATTGGTCAGTAATTATGGGGAAATGAGTGAAGCCACTTAGCGAAGTTGATCAACTAATAGATGATCTAGCTTTAGTTTTCCGATAGAGCCAGTTTTTGTGCAGCTGCATCTCATGAAGAAAAATTACCGCATTTATGAAGCCGTGGTTGGATATTTTGGGACTTCAGGCGGATGCTTAAATGTGGTTCAAGACATTATTCGTGCTAATCCAGGATTGATGGTTTTATTGAAGGATGGTGGTGAGAGTGCTAAGCTAAATTTGCATCAAATAATACTCCCGGTGGCCAATTGAAGTTTTGGATCTGTATATAAATGAGTAACTCTTAAGTCATTCTTGGTCGCGTTTACCAGGGTCTGGCAAAAGTACCTTTGGGAGATATTGAGTCAGTATGAATTCCTTGTCTTGATTTAGACCAATCTTGATTGAAGAAAGAAATCAAATGAACATTCCTGATATTTTTCTTACAGACGGCGAGGGCATTTAGGAATGGGAAACAGAGACGATTGAATGGATTTGGATCGAGAGGAGCTTATGTTCTTGCTTCTGGTGGTGGATGCCCTTGCTGTTTAATAATAATATGGACCTAATTAACGAAGAGACTAACTTCTGTATAACGTAGGATGTGCCTTTGGAGGAGATTTCAGCGGGGCTAGGTGGGGGCAGTTCCATATCGACAATGTTTTCAGCGATTGGATCAAGGAGAGGGTTCCACTTGAAATTAAAAATGTTTGCTAGTAGGCTTGTTATTTTTACAACCAGGCAAAAAATTAAAGCTTCAGCGGGGGAGAAGATTTTCCGCTGAGCTATTAGTTTCTGAGTTGTATTTCGATTTTAAAGCCAAGACTAGATGTCAGAATTCCACTCGGATTGAATTTCGATTTCTGTCACTGACCAATATTACCTCCTGCATTATCCAATACTTGATAGCTGGTGTTAGGGTGTTAAAGTTGGATTAACTATAGCCAATCAATTTAAAGTTCTTAATTTTATACCCAAAACGCCACTGAGATCTGGTTGCGGTGCTGTTCTATCGTTAGTCAGAATTTGCTATGTGGATTCACAAATAGCCATTAACCTCTCTAGACTAAATTGATCAATGTTGGTTCTCCACCTAGACGGAATTCAATGTGCTCGTGTAGTCTTCGAATTGCTTCATTGTCTGCCCTTCATTTAAAGGTATTTGAGTTCAATTCTGGCTGCAGAAAATCTACCCAATCTACTTTCAGCAGATATAAAACCTTTTTCCAGAAAAGAGTTGCTTCCTACGCCCAAGTTTAAGTGGGGTGTTTAGGTTTTCTGTATTCTACTTCTAAAAAGCTCCGACACTTCTTGCAGATTTCCCAGTGTAATATCTCTTGTTCGAATAAAATTATCGTAGGTTGGCGACCATTGTAGCATCATATTCTCTCATTCAAAGAGTACAGTGGGAGTTTTGGACGTGGAAACCCAGATGATAGTAATCACCTTGGCTTATAAATTTAATCCTAGATTTAATTTATACCGCTTCTAATAATAGATTTTCTCGAACAGGAGGAATTTATCAATGGGATCAATCAATCAAATTCTTCATTGTATACTTAAAAGATTGAAAATTTAGTGATCTGTTCCTAGTGAGCCACAACAAAAGTTATGATTGAAGTTGCTCCATTAGCGAAAGTGATTGGTTTGCAGTGCCTTCTTGGTGATATTTTCATCCTGGAATGGAAGCCTGAATAAATGAGTCGTATAGTTATCAGGGGTATTTTATTGCATTTCCATCTGGCATCAAAGGCGAACTGGATTAAATTTGATAAGTCGGAGTAGGCGAGGGCCAGTCAACCGAAAAGACTCGATTGATTTTCTGGGATTAAACGATCTTGTATATAAAATCTTATGATTGATGTTTCTCCTAATTGGTCTGAGAAGTAGCCATACTTCTGTTATTGAAATTGCATTCGTTGAATACTAACTCCAAAAGATTCCACCTTTTAAAAGCCCTCTATTAACGGTCCTTTTTTGCTTATTAGTACAAAAGCTTAGTTTTGGCAGTGAGAAATTTGAGGTGTTATATTTTCGATTTTGTCCTAAGAAACTGTATCAACGCCCAGTCGAACCTCCTAAAGTAATGCTAACTTCCGATTCCGAAAAAACCTAAGCCGCAGTGGATTTCCTGAGATATTCGACACAATCACACCAGTGACCACTTGGGTGCCACCTATAGCCAGAATCCTTGCAGACCCAGCTGGTTGTTTTGGACTGAACGGTAGATCTTCAAGTAACCGCTTTGGAAAGCTTGAATGTGGTAGATAAGAAGGAATAATAACAAAAAGATGACCTCATTTATAATTGTGTTTAGTTTCTTCTAGATAACGAATAAGAGAAGTGGCAGGTAAAAATTTTAAAAAAAAGGGGAATTAAGTGGCCCTCTTCTACTCTCACAAGGAGTTTGATTTTTTAATTTATAGATTTGTTTCCTCTTCGCCTCTTGATCCTCCGGACTAGCTCCACCTGTACTTCCGCTTGTTCTTGATGCACCACTCCAGAACTCATTCCACTACTTCCGCCGTGTTGTTCTTGCTTGGAGCTTACTGTAAGATGGTCTAGAGAGTTGCATTGTTGATCTGCTTGGCGTGCTATAAGTTCTTGTGTTAGTTCTCATTAGTATATTCCACTGCGGCCTAGGGCTAGTTGCTTCTATTGTAGGGGACTACAGCCTCTACCGTTATTGTTAAGATTGAGATTTTCTATTGTATCGTTCTAGACGGTCCTTTGAATATGAACGAGAATTTGAAGGAATCGAAGATGCCTAGCAGATGGCATTGCGCTACCTGATTGGGTCACCGAACGATTCATCGCGAGACGCTTGAATTCCTAGTAGATTGATTCATTGTATTCTTGATCTGGATTCCGAATATAGTCATTCTTGAAAGTACTAAAGTCTCGTGTAGTTTATCTGCATTGTTTCAGAATTAATTCACAGTTATTGTCTTTCCTCCAGATATTGAGTTGAGTACGTCTTGTCTTGCTTGGAGCTCATTTGCTGTTGCTAGGCTGGATGGCAGCGTTTGCAGGATTCATGCCCGCGGTTGACAAGGCAAGAACCTCTAGTTTGGTCGAAGCTAACTCTTCACCACTCTACGATCACATATTCTCTCCAGGTTAGTATATAAATTGGTCTTCCCTCCATAAATAGGTTACCAAATCCTGGTTTCCTCCAAAGCAAAGCCTTAAACTTGGACCCCAAAATGGATTATTAGAAATTTCCAAATACCCAGAATCCATTCCGGAACTCTATTTGAAACCAGGTCTGAATCCAAGCTCTATTGAAACCCAAATTGGATTCCAGAAAAGGATTCATAAAATCCTCCCATTTTCCATATGGATTTGCATCATCCCCCATGCCAAATGGGATCATATGCCCCATTCCAAAACGGGGAACTCATCATGGCATTCAAAAGGACCTCATCATAAACCCATTCCTTCCAGTCCATATTAAAGGACATTGCTGGATTGTACATGGAATTATTGCCTGAGCCTGAAACTCTAAAGTTATTGTAAGCATCTATTATTTCAGTGGCTGTCCATTTCATCTATTTGCCTCAATTCAAAATAACGGGACCTCTTCATTTCTCGATGATTTTCAGTTGATATCGGGCTATGTAATCAGGATTTACATTCTGAACTGGATTTCTCTGGGGCTCAAAAGCATTCGGAATTTTTAAGGGTTGAAAGGGGTCTCAATTCCGCCTGGGTTATTATTTTGTACGGCATATTGAGTTGCAATTTTTGCATCTGAAGCAATAAAATATAAATTATCCGGAGAGTCGCTAACTGCTTGGTTTGTTTGTGCTACCAGACACTAGGTTATCTTCAAGGATATTGCTGATATTTTTATTGAGAAATTCTTCATTTAAATTGAAGTTTGAATTAGTTCTTGTTATACGATGAGGATCGACTGAGGGGTATCGGTTTTTGGGTTATATTTTGCACCATAAGTTAACAAACTTAAGAACATTCTGTATCTGAATCAACATAATGAGTAAAGGACTACAAAGCGGAGTTTGAGATTATTCACTCTGGTTACATGAATTAGTAAAAGAGCTGATTTTGGCTGAAACCTCTTGCAGTCAAGAGGTTGTTATGGTGATCAAAGCCTTATGGCTATTCGATCTGGGGGGAAAAAATTGCAAGCGAGCTAGATCGAATGTTTAAAAGAAACAGGTCATGTGAATGCTTATTTCACGCTCTTTTATCCCAAAGTCTTACCTGAGTTAAAGAAGCTAGCAATTCCAGGTTTTGCAAAGAATGTGCGGTTGTTCACTCACTTACCGTCTAAAAAATGAGAGTGGAAGTGGATCTAGTTGGCTCCAGATGGCTAAGCTTGAGGAAGAATTATTCGTAAGACCAACTTCAAGAAACTGTTTTTGGAGTACCTACAAAACGTGGAGTGCAATCGTATAGAGGACCTTCCATTGCTTGATTAATCAATATGGGCAAATGTGGGTTCGTTGGGAGATGAGGACAAGACCTCTTTCTTTCGAACATCCGAGTTTTTATTGGCAAGAAGGTCTAACGCACATTGGCGACCAAATCAGAGCAGAGCAGAAGCTGGACTTTACAGATTGATGGAAGTTATGCCAGTTGGCAGAAGAGTTTATGGCCCTTGCCCGGTAGTCAGAGGAAAGAAAGACAGCTAGTGAGCGATTTGCAGGAGCAGATGATACTTTATGTATCGAGGGCTTATTGATGCAAAGATGGGAAAGCACTCAAGCTTGGAACTTCCCACTTTTTAGGACAAAACTTTGCCAAAGCGTTCGATTGTGAATTTTGCCGACCAAGGAAGGAGGTCTGGAATATGTTTTGGGGGGACATTCTTGGGGTGTGAGTTACACGTTTTGATGGGAGGGGCATTGATTCATTGGCACATTTCTGATGATAATGGAACTTGTCTTCCACTAGTTAGTCCATTCAGGTGGTTATTTACCCAATTTTATCGATCGAAGAAGAGTTTGAGGCAGTTTTCAAAATAAAGCTAGGAGTTGATGATCACTTCGAGGAGCTGGATATCAGTAAAATTTTGATAATAGGACACTCAAAAAAACCGGATGGAAATTTGCGGGGATATGAGTTAAAAGGTGTGCCGGTAAGGGATTAGGCATTAGGCCCAAGAGATTTGGAAAATGGCACTATTCCGGAAACTTTGCTCGAAAGAGATTACTTTGCTAAAGAAACAGTTTGAGGGCTTTGCTTTCGCATGGCCTTTTGGAAACTAAAAATAGCAGCCCTTTTCTTGGAAGGAAATTCCAAAACCAAACATCTTTGAAAAAGCGGGAGCTCTTTCAAAGCAAGAAAATGACCACTGAAGTGATTTCTTGGGATGAGTTTAAGGGCAAGCTTTTTTAAAAGAGAAAGCTGGAATTCTTTCCAAGCGCATTGGGATGGGAAAAAACTTCCCGAGACCGAGGAAAAAATCAAAAGGATTGACTAAAGCTTTACATTCGATTGGTTATTTCCACTCAAAAACCAAAAAAAAAAAAAAGCAGAGAAAAGGGAAATTTGTGTTTTCTTCCCCTAGGTTAACCCTTTCTTAAGTTTGGGGGCGGGGTTTTTCTTTTTATTTGCAAGTGCCCATATTTAATTTTTTTTTTTTTTTAAAAAAGGCCTTGATTTTTTTTTTTCAGGGCTTTTTTTTTTTATTTGGGGAATGCGTTTTAAGAATCCTTCCCCTTTCCTTTCCCCTTTTTTTTTTTG
>Ga0163217_1090136_pt1 | contig 11930 bp, 7 predicted proteins | sample SynspAceP_FD_185933 | JGI IMG/M metagenome (GOLD analysis project Ga0163217, IMG submission 185933) | Saline lake microbial communities from Ace Lake in Antarctica - Synechococcus sp. Ace-P (PacBio error correction) | ecosystem: Environmental > Aquatic > Non-marine Saline and Alkaline > Saline ... | reverse complement strand
TATCAGATTTGCTTGACATTCGGAATAAACACCGATCAAGAAGCAAACACGAGGTCTATTATTTGCGGAGTATTCCGTTTTAAGGGAACCTCTTGGATTCTAATCTGTTCTATTTCATTGCATCCGTAGGGTTTAAATGCAAAATTTCTCGGCTTGTAGTATTTGGTGCGGATGTATTCGCTTTAAATTGGGCCTATTTTTAGGAATGGCTTTTCCTTGGCTATAAATTGATGGTCGATACCTTACGTCGTTTCCTTAAAGAACTTCGCTGTCATGGTGATCTAGTATTTTTTAATTGCGTATCTATTTTTGCTTTTTTTCCGGTTTAAAAGACGAATCTTCGGAGCTTTTAGCACGTACTGCTCCTGATATCGTGATGTGTTGATTGCCTTTTTTGGTGGTTTCTCTGCTTTTGGTGATTGCTAGAGCTAAAAAAGGAACTATAGCGAGTGTAATTTTTGAGTAGCCATTGCAACGCTCTTAATGCCGCCATTGTGTACCGTTAGTTCGGGTTAGCCATTGCAATTGGAGATTATTGCCACGGGGTGGTGCCATGTATTTGTTCACGATTAATACATTTGTGGATTAGCGGACTTTTTTGTGTCATTAAAATTTTGAAATTTCCGATGGTGCGTTATGCCAATTCGGCAACGCAGAAGAACTATTTCAAGAATGCATCATTAAGTGGCATATTGCGGATTTATGGTTGCCTGCATCATGCGACTTTTCAGCATGGAAAGAGCTTTTATTTAAAGAGTGACGCACAACAAATTTATAAATAGTAGCTATTGCTAAATATGAGTTTGCAGGAAATGGTTATTGTTCTAGACGATTTTACAAAATATTGAAATACAGGAACGATAAATTCTTTATTTGATTTAATTTTTGCAAGGAGGATAAAGCTGAAATTCTGTTGATTGAGGTTGTGTTTATGGGTTGGACGACCGCATTAGTGCCTGTATAATATAATTTCTAGTGTGGAATAATATTATGATGGTGATTTTCCAAAATCTGAAGCGAAACGAGTTGAGAATCTATCAGGGATCTAAATGAAGAAATTGATCAGTTTTTAAATACCGTGAAATGAGCTTTATGAAACGAAAAGGCCAGGAGCTTTTAAGTAAGATGAAGGCGTATAAGTATTAGAACAAGACTAGTGCGCTTTAGAAAAAAATTGGCCTCCACACAATACCATTTCAGGACATTAGCGCGAAGCCAAGCTAATTATGAAAAATTGCATCTTAAGTTATGCCGTATACCATTAACGACTAGGATTTTTCAAAAAACAGACCATCTATTCCCGTATTTGAAGCCGCAATTTGAAAAAAATACAAAAGACGCCCAAAGCTGCTGCTGATGGTAAAAAAAACTAATGATTGGTTACGGACTTCGCTTTGAAGATGATAATAAATTACAGTGAGATAATTCATAAGGCCTGGTGTATGCAACATTTTTGAACTTTGTAGCTATTAAAAATACTAGGGCTAAACTGTTCTTGACTGGTTAGAATTTTTTACCTTTCTAGCGGAAAAATATCTTTAATTGCGTTCCTCAATATACATTTGCCGTAACTTTTTTAAAAAAGTCAGATGAAGTACACAAAATCAGTTACGGGCAGCTATTATCGTTTTTAAAAATGTTCTTTATGTGTCCTTTCCACTCTTTAAGGTCGTTTTTAAGAAGAGTATTTTATTGGGCCAATTTCCCATCACAGAGATTTCATTGTCATGGCGTGATTGATGACGGTAGTGATGTATTATCTTAGGTAAATTTCGTTGAATTAGGTTAATCAATAAAATGGCCGTTTTAGGATCTAAAACCAGAATTAGTTCGTCACAAATAAAAATTTAGGATCATTACAATCGCCCTAGCAATAGCTTAGCTCTTTTTTTGCATTCCACCTGAAATTTTCAGCTGGGAAAAGGCGTTGTATGGCACAATTAAGTTCACACGCTTTTAATACACCTATTGGACACGTCTTCATTTCAGATTGACTTGTTTTTGGTGAACATTTCTAAAGGAAACATTAACATTGCCTTCTAGTGTAAATCAAAAATAAAGCGCTGCCTGGAAACCATACCCATTTCTTTTGCGTAAGCTCCTCTTTTTGTCAGGCTTTAAATCAGAATACGCATTTCCATTGTATACAATAGTTCCCTTTTCAGGCTGAAAAAGCCTAACAAAACATTCTTAAAGAATTTCTGTTTTACCAGAACCACTTTTGACCAATAATCAAAATTTGTTTTCCTTTTTTTTCAAAAGAGTAGTAGTGTATTCCTTTAAAAGCTTCAGTACCTCCGAAAGATTTGTGGTATGTCGTTTACCGTGATCATTAGCCTAATATATAGTTTGTAGTTAAAACATTGTGTAATTATGGCAACGAATTAGATGTAGTACCGGCTGGTCTCATTTACGGAAAGCCGTGTGGGGAGTACTTGCTTTGGCCCATTCTAAGCACCACCTTTCATGAAAAAATCGTTGAAACGAGGGTGACCGTTGCGAATTCATTTTAAAGCAAATAACTATAGTTTTTAGAAACGCATAGGGTCGACGTGGAAGACGCGGGTGGTAGTTAAAATCTTAAACTTGAAGTGCCGTCTATAAAATCAGCACGTTGTTATAAAGAAGCGGCACCAAAACTCCAAGGCAAACGCTCGCGCCAAATATTGACCCCATACAAGAGAGCCTATAGAAATCGCAAAGATAGAAAAGAGGCATGGGCAATTATTTTTTGGGAATAGCCAAGATAGGGTTCAGGCATTTACGCCCATATACTTCTAGGCGATCAAGCTGTCGAGTAGATACTCTCGTTACTATCCAGGATACGTAGACCGCGGTAATCATAAGAACCCATACGTTATCCTGCCATATTAATTAATGGAAACGAAGAGAGTGAGCGCAAAAGAAACTCTAAAAATCAGCGACTGGGCTTGCGGTAAAAGCCAATAAGTTTTTAGGGATGATATAGATTCGGTTATATGTTGTAAGTTTTGGCTGTGTTTGAATAGGTAACGTACGGAGCATCCGAATGAAGAGAATAGGTGATAGATATAGTTAGATCCGCAGAGAGAGTAAAAATTAGTCTCATCAATTTCTCTGTTTAAGAATGAAGCGAGTTTCATGTATTCTCGCAGTTTTAGTGATGGTTTTTTAAATAACCTCACACGAGATCATGATAATAAGGGATAAGACTGCCAAATTGGCTGCTAGGTGAATGTCATTTAATTATAGGGTAAATCTGATTTGAGGATAACTGGGGAACCAACCCAAGGATATAGTGGGTGTGTAAAAATAATAATATTAAAATTGGTTGTGTTCACTTTGTGGTAGTATGGCAACAAAAAGAAGATAAACAAAAGGAGTAGGAGCGCTAGCTGGTTATATGAGAGTATCTATGGCTGGGTAGGGCCGGGGCTCGATTAAAGAAAAGTACGTTTTAAATTGTAACGGCTGTTGTTCTATTTGTATAAGCCGTGTTATAGTTGGCGAGGTGATTTTATGCGTTTTGTAATGTAAGAGTTGTGGATTTCATTTGAGATGAGCGGAGAATAAGATATTCTTCCTTTGTTTTGGCTCTTAGTAAGGGTTTGTTGTGTTTTGCTTTACTGGAGTGTATTCGGAGCGGCCGGTCCGGCCGCGTCCCGGACAGGCGAAGTAATCAAAAAGAGATAGGGATAAGAAGTAGTCAAAAGCGAAGAGCGAGATAGTGATGTTAGTTTTTACAAAACCCGCTTACACTCAGTCTTCATAAAATAAGTCGGTGGGGTAATATGTATTGATCAATTTTGCGCTTTGACGTAATCACTAGATGCGTGGGGAGATAAATATTTACCTGGGTGAAGTGTGTTAAAGCGCGTTAGTGGTGAGGTTTATAACTGTGAAGAAATGAATCCATTTTGTAGCTTTGGGCGGCCAACTGCTCACCGCGCCCTGGACACGCATCGGTTAGTATAAACGAGGAGCTAACACCCGCTTACGCACTGTTGGTATCAGGTAATAATTGGTGACGATAAAGTAAGCGATTAACAGGAATTGATTGTGTTTCTGGACAGTAGTTGATGTAAATCCGCTGGACCACCTCAGATGCGGGTCATAATGTCTCCATTTAAAACAAGGTTTCTACGGTAGCAGCTGAGGAACTTGCGGGTTGTGCTGATACGGCCAAATTGCTAGGCAAAGTTAATTGCGTGGATTCATATAAAAAGGATGTGAGAGGTGCGGGTTTTGCAGGGGTATCGCGCGAATATGGAGGCATTATTGGTTTCGATGTGGACAAAATGAAGGGAGCTGGGTATGTTACGCAGTACTTTTTATATGAAACCTCAATGCCAAAAAAGGTGAGTGATTTCAATAAGCTGGAGATAGGCAGAAGGTCTTATAAAAAATCATGGACAAGCTTCAAGAGTATTTCAAGCTATGTGGAGAGTAGTGCACCGTCGGATATAAATTGACTGACGAGTGTGTGATTTAAAGGAGAGGTAAATTCAGCATTCCTCATGAGGGTTGACTTGGTCGCATATGGGATGACCAATTGGGTCAAATTTCGATATTTTAAGGGAACGCCGTTGGGATGGGTATAATTTAAAACTATCCGAATTTATGCAAGTAGCGTCACTGGATGGTGAAAGAATAGGGCGTGACGGCTATTTACGATTTGTTAGCGGAGTTTATAGTTTATTCGAGGTTACAAGATATGTAGGTAGTAAAAATTGATGGAATTAGGCGAGTGAATTCTTAAAAAGAAGGTACAAGAAGGACACCTATGAAGGACATAGATTTCAAGTTATTGAGCGCTTTTTAAGCGAGCTTAGATCTAAAGTTGGCAAAGGGGGAGGATAACGTTTTTAGACGGCAGATCACGCTTGCAGTTCATGGGCCTCGTTTTAAAGAGATGCGTAAAATCCTGGTGTATACGGGGATTCAAAGAGTACAGAGAAAAGGATTTTAGCTGAGTTTGTTTAAAGATGTATAGCTGATTGGCTTCCGAAGGATATGTGAAAAATTAGCTCTAACGGACAGCTTGTTTTAGATCATAACATCATCAAAAATGTCTAGATTAAGTAGCAGAGTACAAAGGCAGTTGCGCTAAGGAGCTCATTGTATACGGTGAGGTATACCATGTGTATACAGGGCGGCAAATGTGGGCAATATACACCCATGGGATACCTGGCATTATGCTCAAACGGTTATAGTAGGAACGCTCAGGGATGTTGTCTAACGTATGGAACTCGGGGTATATCGGTGCTAGTGGTGCAGGACGATCAAAAGGAGATCACACACGGGTTCTCCGTTTCGTACGACACACAGTACCCTTTGTTGTTTTTATGGCGAAAGGAAGTAAACAAAGTGGCGAAACTTTGAAAAGAAAAACAAACAATTCCGGATGGATTGCATCCAAGCCATTGCTGCTTTGTTAGGTATTCTTTTCCGAGTGAGAAACAAACAGGAACAGCCTGATTGTTGAAGTTTGTAAGTAGTGAGTAGGTATCAAAAAAACACTAGGTAAAACGCGCTGTACTTCCGTAGAACGTTTGTAATTATTCAAATTAAGGATGCGGAAGGATAGATACTTTAGCTATCTGGCTGCGTGAAATAGCAGGTGTTTAGCCGGTGAGAATAAGCGTTAAAAACCAATTTGTTTTTTTGTGCCTTTCCATCGTAAAGCACGTGATAAAGTTGGCCTTCTTGTAAATAGGATGATATCTATAAATAGGGCTTTATGTTTTTTGGCTTCCGTAAATAGCCCTTGCAATTAATTCGAAAAAGCGAGCTACTGCTTTACTGTTCCAGGCCATTTTTAGGGATGCAATTTAATGTAATAAATAACCCGTACGCATTCGTAAACATGGCTTTTCCTTGCAATAGCTTTGCTTTTTTGTTATTACCGATACCTTTGGCCTAGATGTTTTACCTGCAGTGTCTTCTTGTAGCTTAATAGTAAAACCAATGATATTGAGCTAATAATTTCATCTTACCGTATCCAGCCCATAGCACATTTTAATCCTCAAATAAGCTTTAAACAGGCTTGTAGAATAGGCTTTATATGGCCCCGCGAACATGTTTTTTAGTGCCATCGGATTGGTTTTAGTTTCCATTGCGCCAAGACTGTCTTTTTCATAAATAAAATCGCCTGCGATACATTTGGATCAGACTTAAATAAAAAGCGCTGTAATTTCTTTCAAAGTATTCTTGGGTAAGATAACATCTGCATCGAGTTTTACGATAAATCGTATTGCTCATTTCAAGCAAGGCCAAACCTTTTCGGGAAATAAGCATGAATAACCCTTACTACCACGGTAAGTGCTCGTCTGAGGAGCTTGGTATTACTTTTATAAAGAGGAAAGTTGGCGGCTGTATACCTATCAATTAATGAGTTCTGTATCATCCGTTAGATTTGTCGTTCACTATGATCACTTTTTTTTTTGGCGCTAAAGTTTGCCACTTGGTAATAGATGCTAAGGTGTCCTCTAAAAAAAGGCTTCATTATGAGCTGGGATGACAGATGTAATAACTCATTTAAAATGAAATTGGACAGTAAATATCGGGTTTAATATTTTTAAAAATGGAGAAAACTGAATAATTTTTATTTAGGCTGAAATTTGACCGGACAAGGTATCCGTAAATCTTAAAAATTAGTCCGTTAAAAAGTATAAATTTCGTTGAAATACACTTTTAAAACTTAAAAACCTATTGAATTTTTATTAGGTAAGCGTCAGATTATTTATTAAATTTTGTCGAAGAAATTAACCCCTTATCCAAATTGTTATGAAAAAACTACGAACCACCTAACAACGTACTTTTGCGACTTAATTATTGTAGTGGTAAACTACAGCCTACAGGCGCAAAATTCAGCCACAAAAAAGTTTCAATCCAGACCTTAACAAGTTTTAAAAATCGAGACCCAAAAAGACCAAGGAAATTATTAAGGTTTCTTTAAAGATCTTGGGTTATAACGAAATAGCCATTTTCGAAGACCTTGCCAATGCTAATTTTTGAACAAAAATATGAAACACCATGTATTGGTATACCAAACTTTTTAAAATTGAGTGATGGCAATAATATTCAGTAAAAAACTATACGAGCGCTATTGCAATTTTGCTTTTTAAAAGCACACGAACAACCCTAACATTAAATTTCCACGCTAGTTCACAAAAAGATTGGGTAGCTCAAGTAAAAGGAAGATTATAAAATTCCACCTAAAGCAGCATTCACACTAAATTCAAAAGAATTTAATTTTGGAAACCAACCAAAAAGTAAAAGCTTTAGAGGCTTTTGTAGCCAAAGAATCGGATACACAAGAGTCGGCTCGGAAACAAGCTCACGGAAAAACCTTCAAAACCAGTCTCCCATTGCAATGACTGTTGACGGCAATACAGTGCGTATTATACAAGCAGGTAGCTGTAAAACCATGTATGGCTTTTTTTTCTAAAAAAAGAGCTTGTACATAAAATTTTCAAAGCAAAACTACAGCATGGAACTTGAACAACACGGAGAAGTAGCCTTTTAGGCCCAAAGAATGCATCTGTTATGGCATCCAACAATTCGGGAGATGGGAAGTCGCTTTATTTTTTGCTTCAGATATGCGGAACCTTTGGTAAGTTCGATATGTATGTTTGCCACAATTCAAAAAAAATGGTGCTGTGGGGAGTCGCTAAAAACTTTAGGTCAAAAAAAGTAAATACCAAACGAGGGACGATTTTATATCGAAAATAAATTATGGGTAGGGGACATCGCTTTCTTCGCATCCAAAATGGACATGCAAGGCTATTGGGGATTAGATTTATATGGTCGAAGTTGGCAAATAACAAGGTTGTGGCGCTTACTGTTTCAACCTTGGAAGTCCATAAACAGTTTGGAGATGATTTTTCCATTCAACTCATCACCGAAAAAGAAGAAACAGGTTAGTGGTGTTGCAAAGAGGATAGAAAACTACGGAAAACCCACTCAGCGCTAGCTTACTTGCTTATGATGATCCAGTTTAAGAGCCAAAACAAAAACGCAAAGGAGTATCAGTTTTGGAAGCTTTGAATACGGGAATCAAAGATTAACTTATTTCCAGTTCTATTTTTGAAGATAACGAATGAGCACTTTTTTGATTCTCGCTGATACACGTATAGTATCTGAAACATGCAGTAGTGACAATCTTAATCTTTTCAATTATGAACTATTTAACGACCCTCAGGAAATATATAAAATAGCCAGTTTTTTGGTCATATTATGGCTTTATTGGTATCGGTGATGTATTCCGCTCAGGAAACATAACTGAACTTAGCTCAAAACGTACCTATCACAAATCAGTTGTTTTTTCAATTAGAATTTTTAATCAATCCACCTTCTCTTTTAGTGCGCGAGGAAAAGTCATACCCTTTAATTATTTATAACCGAAACCAATACAGCACTTTTGAAGATTAAACAATCAGAATATTTTATAGGTTTTTAGTATAAATAAATTAACATACTGCTCTAGGGAAATTGGTATTTACAGCCAGTGGCAAGGGAGTTGTTCAGGAAGTTTGGTTTAATGCTAATTATGCGCGATCAGTTGCAACTAGGAAATACAAGCAGGACTAACCTTTGGGTGCAAACATCACTTTAATTTTTTAGTGAACGGTTTAGAATAGAAATAGGGTGAGTGGCATCCGGAAGTGTATCCAAATTGCAGCGGCGACCACAAAGAAAGCAAAATCGGCTATTTCAACCAGGAATTCTTTATCTGTTGGGGAAGTTCGATTTTTAGTGTAATATGCAAGAGGATTTTATTAAAGTACTACAACCCAAACTACCAATGCTTTCTTTTACTAATTTTGAAGCGGTAAAAGCATTCACGGCATCCGGGTACAGTATACGTCTTCTTTTAGGCCTTAGAATAGGCTTATTTGAAAATGGAAAAATGACACCCCTCTAGTTGCAGAGTAAGTTAGAAATGAAGAGAACAGGTTAAACCTACGGGGGCTCCATTTGTTTTAGAATTTACCTCAATATGGTTGGTTACAAAAAGTAATTTGATGATGAATATGGCTTGTTCTATGGGTTTTGGTTTTAGACCAATTAAACAAAAATGTCTTTAGGAATTTTTGATGGAAAAAGATTGTTGTTAATGAAGTTGGCAGATTTAGGTTGGAATCATAATATCTGGTTGCCTATACTTTTAAAAGCAATAAAAATAGCGCTGCAGACTTTGGCAGATAACTTCTCAGATAGTAAAGTTGATTGCCATTCATTAGAAATTATGAAGTCAAAATTTTAAATTATAATAAGCCAAACAAAAAAGAGCAAAATTAATTTAGCGACAATTGAGAAAACTCAGAAAGAAGTATCGAGAGTTTAGAAAGTATAGCACATCAAAGCCTTAGTCGCAGCAATCAAAAAGCAGGAAAGGACCATTGAATCTGGAGCTGTTTTTAGCCGTATGGCCAAAGTACTCAAGGAGAGAATGATAATTACTTTAGGCCTATAAAACCGACTCTTATTTTAGACGAGCCTTATTCTACGACAAGACCTCTTATCGAGAGTATTCGTAAACCAACAATTTTGAAGGAACGTTTTCGAGGGGAATTGTTTTTCGCATATGGCGTAGTTGGATTTTAAAGAATTAACCAATGGTACAGAAACCGCAAGGAATGAGAACAACGGGTTTCTGGTTTATGCCGCTACACAAGATGAATTAAAAGTTTGAAACATCGGCTCCTGTCCGGATTTAAAAAATTAAAACATGAAAGTATTAAATCAGTCTGATATTTATTTGGGTGAAATCAGGATTACTATGTGATTGCCAAACGTATATAAGGACAGAGAAATACTAAACGCTTTATAAAAAAAGCTTCATGAAATGGATTTAATGCAAAAACAATTCTACAACAAAGAAAACGGTCCTGTATTATGTTATTTAGCTGATTTCGGATATAAACAAGATGCTGAAACCGGCTTATGTCTCTAATTTAAATGGAATCAATGATGAAAATGGACTCTATGCAAAGTAGACAAATTGTAAATGCAGACGGGCAACTGCTGGCCAGTAGTATGAATGAATTTAAATTTCGAGCATAGCGAAAGTGACCGAAGAGAAGGATAAACCCTATAGTTCGTCAATCTTTAGGACTGAGACCCTATTTTTGAGTTATTGGTAATGCTAAAATTTTGGTTAGTTAATGGATAAAAGGTGAGGTTGAGGCCTTGCTAAAATGATTTTCATTCAGCGGTTTTCTTTATGTATACGAACTACTGTTTTTCTTTCGATGGAAAACGGTTCCACACACCTTTTTGTTTAAAATACTTTGTATAACAATAGACTTTATAGTTTAACGGAGAACACTTTATCGAAAAAAATACTTAAAAAGTTAAAAAAGGACTACTTTTAATTTCTAATTTTAATCAAATTAATAAGTACATTTATAATAAAATGGTATACAACTCTAATTTTTAAAAGTTAACCCATAATTATTCATTAGAGGACTTATTTTTTTAGTACATTAATATGTTATTTAATAAAACATTTAAAAATTTCATTAACCCCAAATTTGAAGATTTAAATAACTCGCATCCAAAACGAAAATTAGTTGTAAGCACAACATTTTCTTTTCCAGTTAATTTTTAAAATTTTCTACTCCCATTAAAAACCTTTAGCTTAGGTAACTTACTTATGGTGCTGAATTAGCACAAAATGCCTAAGTCTTTTTAAAGACTATGTATAGGGGCTGTTTTTTCCTGAACCGATCCGAAGTGGACTTGTAGTCATGTGGTCTGTAGTATGTGAAGTCTTAAATTTGAAAGTAACCACTTTCAAGCAGTTTTTTTTGTGTCTTTTCTGAGGCACTTTTAGGATTGTTAATTAGGAATGCTAAATTCTTTAGCAAGGATATTGCTTTGGCAAAAAAAATGGCCTACTGAACAAAAACCCCATAGTATGAAATCACATATTATATAAAAATCATGATAACTCGATGATGATTTCAACATCATGAAGCGCTGCGCTATTATTTGAGACCTATTTATCCTATAACTAGTCGGCCAGTTTACACTGTGTAAAGACCTTTATTAGCTATATACGATGTCAAACCAGATATTATTGTTTCTGAAATTGATTATCCAGATATGGCCGCGCAAATTGAAGCCATCTCTTCATTTTATAGAAAAACTAGATGGAAGAGGTTTAGTAATTATGCTAAGTACACAAACGCGATTTTGAGTCGTTAAAAAAGGCATTTAAAAAGTCGGGCTACCTCGGGTATTTGACATAAAACTGTGACGACAAACAACGGCGTCATAGCCTGCCTCCTTAGATGCTATAAGTTTGCAAAGGTGCTACCATGAGCAGTCGCATTATTGCAACCCAAATTCTTTATCAATCGCCTTGTTCCATAAAAAAATCATATTCTAATTTTGTGGCTCGAGTGCCCGAGAAACCGAAAGTTGTAGATCATCATTCGGCCAAGGTGAAAGCCTATAAAAGCATTGCAAAAAAGTTGATTTATTACTGCAGTCGTGTAAATTTTCACATTCAGAACATGCTATCTTAAACTCATGTAAAGTTTCATAAGTCTGAGGGCTTTGTAAACTTAGGAGCGCTAGAAGTGCAGGAGTTCTAACACTCATTCAAACAGCACTGTCATTGATTTTTTGTAGTGCGTTGAATTATATTGTTGCGATTATTTTTATTGGCGGTTTATGGGCGGCTGCACAGCACCATTCATATAACCCAGCAAATGTGTCTGTTGCAGCTTCTTGAAACAGAAAAATCCAGTTAGTTTGAGTATGAAATAGGATTCCGAAAATAGCGGATTTTCCATTATTTTGATGCGGATGATATGGGGTATTTTGAGCTGTCGAGCGTAGTGTGTTCGCGTGGCTCAAGAATCAGGTTCTCATTTAGTCGATAAAAGGTTGTTGCGTCTTCTCGCACCAAAACACTCTCGTTTAATTTGGCTCATTGT
>Ga0163217_1055198_pt1 | contig 11930 bp, 13 predicted proteins | sample SynspAceP_FD_185933 | JGI IMG/M metagenome (GOLD analysis project Ga0163217, IMG submission 185933) | Saline lake microbial communities from Ace Lake in Antarctica - Synechococcus sp. Ace-P (PacBio error correction) | ecosystem: Environmental > Aquatic > Non-marine Saline and Alkaline > Saline ... | reverse complement strand
ATGAGGTTCGCTATACGTTCATATACGGTTTTCTGGGCTCTTTTAGATGTGATTCTCATTACTGATTATTCTGTAGCAGAATTAGGAGGGCCGATTTAAATCTTCAGAGGATATAAATAACGGTTACCCAAAAATTATTGGAACTCCTTCGTCTTAGTAAAAATCTCTGAAAACGAGAATCAGGAAGGATGATACTACGATGTGTGAGTTGTCGACTCCATTTCCCTCTAAGGGACGGCTTCGCTTATTGTCCCTTTGCCACCGCAGTCCTGTTTTGCAAGCAGAAAGACAGGCGGGCGCGCAGATACTGGTGCTTGCTTCCTAATCCTGTGCGCGAAAACACGGAGATACGTAAGCGCGACCCATTATGTCACCACTCAGCGGCCAGGGAGTCCCGATCGAAAAGCACCTACAAATAAAAGGCCGCGACACGTTACGTTTAGAATGTGCCTGGTGGAGGCGGGAATGTGGAGGTGGTGGCCGCGATACTACCTCAGGCAGTGAAAAGGCAATCGCGGCGCGGTGCATCGCCCAGAGGCTTGGAGTGCCGTGGGTACACCCTCCTGGTCTGATTGCTTTTGTCTATGGTGTTCAGGCACAACAACAAAGCCCCTAGCTCTAAACCGACTCAAATGACGCAGTAGCTTCTATAGTTAGAAGGACTTTACTGGTGTAAGTTGTGTGGGTTTTGTCCCAGCAGTCATGATATTGCTGTAAATATAAAGAACACTAGGGTGCTTAAATTTATTGTTATGGCTGTTGCATGGAGGCCAGGTTATTGCAACCATGTCGACCTGCTTCTGGGAGCTGGATGCTGCCGGCTTTTACTACGGTGGAGCTTATGGGTGCCAGTAGTTGTAATGATCAAGAAAAAGAGTTTTGCACTGGAGGCAGTTAGCGCACGCAGCTACAACACCGACTTGCGACCTGGACAACGGAACGGCAGATCTGATCTTGGCCATGATGGACTGGGAACACGCAGAGCCTTGCTTGCGATGATGGCTGCAAAACTTCCCCTCTTGTCTCAGCCAACCAGTGCATCTGATTTGGGGCTGGGCTATGCCTGCTCCACTAAAACCACACCTTTGCATAAGGGACCTAAATTACCGGCGTCGCGCGAAGATCACGGTGCGCCTACTACCATGTTGCTAGGGCAGTGTCGTATCGGCAACGCCTCGTAGAGGTGATCGTACGGATGTGCTGGACGTGGAATGCTGCAAGTTCAGCTGCTAAGCCTAGAAGTGTGCCGAGCCCGAGCGTTGGAATATGTCGGGACGCGCCTAAAGCAGAAACCTGGCTCGAGAGTTAGTTGGGTTTCTAACCAATAAACCACTGATTGTAGATTGTAGACTCTCATACATCGCCTCCTACGGTCGCCACACAAGTTGTTTAAACTCGAGGAATTCTGTTGCCTTGCCGGGAGGCTAACCTATTAATGTATGCATTGTTACAATCTGGTATTTTCTTCAAAACAATCAGGCAGAAGGCAAATCTACCCGCATCGGCCACGAGAGAAGTCGCTGGGTACCACACATCTGGGCAGAAAACCTGTCATGTTCTAAGAGAGTGTTTCTCGACTTACAAGATGGCGACGTTCGCACAATGTTGCTGAAACAGTTACCCCACATGGTTCACAAACTTGGCTATACAAGACACCTGCGAAAGGGATCTGTGTCCCTCCCCTCGATGAGAGAAGTACACCCTTTTCAATCTGAATACACGTAGGATCCTGGCGCTCTGACCCGCTCTGATGACATGGTTCAGGTCTCGACCTGCGGTACAATTTCGGTGCGTGGTGGCCCCGTGGTTACTGCTGACCATGAGAGAGTGTATGGGTTGGTGTGTTTAGTCTACGCTACAACCGGAGGACAAATTCCTGAGCCCAAAGATGCGGCGCGGGGGCGATTTGAAGGAATGTGTGTACCCTTAGAAGTGCTTATTGTGCTTGAGTTTCTTGCAGTCGGCCTATTCGGGCAGTAATGGAAGGACATATAAGATCGAGAGTCCTGTTCTCACACGAGGCAAATTAATAAATGGATGGCTATTTGGCCGTGAAGATCATGCCTCACGGGAAACAGCCTCTTTTTTTTGTTTGGGCATAGGTCTGTGTGAAACGCTCGAACAAAGAGTAACTTGTAGCTTTGTCCACTCTGATGGTGTTCATAAACGAGGTGATTTGATTATACTCTAAAGGTCCACACTGCCGATCAAATTCGAGTATCACTCAGTACCTCTCGTTTTCCTCGGCTGCTACCCAATTCTCCACATCTTTTATTCCTTCTTTTAAAGTATTTCTTTGTCATTGGTGCATCTAGTTTTCGCGTTCGTTGGATTTGATGGAGTGTTAGAGAATTTTAAACCGTGTGATCGGCGTCTGATGGCGGCCCACCTATAAGGTACGGACCTTTACTGTGGTTTTTCTTTAATCTCTCAAGGCTTGATCGGAGCAATCAGGGCGTAGCGCGCCATGCCGGTAAGGAAAAAGGATACATAGTTATATTCCCTCGTATCGCCCTTCTTCAATGAATCTTTTCGAAGCCACCATGACTACTGAACTGTTTTATGCTTTTGGTACTACACAAAGCTATTGGAGCACACCAATTTCGCTAAAGAGATCGGACGCATCGTCTTACACTGACATTGTTATTAGCTTCGGTTATTTCTCACGTTAAATATAAAGGACGTTGAGCCTCCAGAAACTCAAGCTTTGTGTTTTAGTACTGAGTCTAACATTCTCCGACACTTCCGATATCACAAACAAAGATCTAGCCCGGATGCTCATCTCCGCAGATATTGGAGAATCTCATGTGGAAGTTGATTGACCGGCCTCTTTTGTTTTAACGTTTCGCACAACTCTTTATTTAAGTAAGGTTTTACCGAAGAGTGGAATTTGCGCGGGCCTCTACTTTATCGTCATGTTTTCTCATTCCTAATCTGGAACTGCGATACTCGGCCATTGCACGAAGCGCGATGCCTTGTTACCAGAGTCTGGCTCTTAAGGGCTCCGGGGGGCACTCCATGTTCCTGTGCAATCTACTGCGGCAATCATTACTCTACTTTCAATTTTTCATATACCAGTAGAAGTCACCACTTACACTATCCTTTGGGAATAGAGTATGAGATGACTGCTTCAGTGTTTTTATAATATCCTCTTTAGATGGTGAGCAAATGTTTACTCCGGACTCTTGAATTCGCTTCAGGGCTATATCTGAACTACTGCTCGCAGTTTCCTTATTTTTTTCGCTCCAACACTCTCAAGAACAAGTTGGTTGGAAACGGCAATTGCGCCTCGAAAAGCCTTTCTTTTTCAGTTTCATCTGTGCTTTTCTCGTCTAAGGAAATCACTTTCTCGCGACAGGCGGCGCTAATCATCTGAACTCGCTAGAAAACATGGACTGTGAAAGCCATATCAGGTACAAAATTACTATTGAGGATTGAGATATTTAGATAAAGTACATTCCCTGCTCGTTACTTTTTGCTTCAGCAATAAAAATTCGTGTCCAAGAGTCTTGTGATCATTGCTTGAATTACGGCATGCATCATGATATTATATCATGTTTTTTTGAGCCTCTCCCGATATTGTTTTTTATTTGGTGCATGTCGCTTTGAAAGCCAAGTTGACATTTTGCAGATCTCGACTGGCAAACCCCAGAATTCTAGAACTGTCACTCCCGCCGCTTATCATATTAAGAGCAGCATAAAGGCTATCGTCTTTTGGAAGATGGGTATAGCCTCTCGGGGCGCTGTCTTAAAAATATTGATGTATCAGGGCGCAAGCATGTGTGTCGTGCTACTCTCAAATGTTCTAGAAAAAGAACTATTTCGCAGGTCGCTTTTATAGAGTGATTGTATAAATGGTCAGTTTAAGCTCGGCTTGCTTTCCAAATCTTTTGCCTTCCCTCCCAACAAGGAAGTTGGACTGAATTTTCGATCTTTAATACTCCAGTCCCAGTGTGCAGGTCATTTTAGAGGTTGATATCATTTTTTAAGGATTATGTTCAAATAAGATAACTAAATTGTTGGGATTTATTTGGGAAGCTAAAGTTGATACAATTGCTCAAGCTTATTAAGCTTCTCTTTCGCTTGTGTAGATTTTAGTTTGGGAAAAAGTAGGACATACAATAAAGTAACCTGAAATGTGAAGGTAACTGCAGGCCAATCTGTTGAGAAGAAGTAAAGAGTGGAGAATTAAATTCTTAGTTTTACTTCTATTTTTTTTCTTGAAAGAATCTTAGCAAGCCCGATGGTTCACGCCTTTACCGGGCAGCGATCGCCGTTATATTTCCCAACTATTGCTTTATTATTCTTGATTAAATACGTAATACTAAAGATAAGATTATTTATCTCCATAAAAAACTGATTAAAATAATAACAAGAAGATAGTATATGTTCGGGTAAAACTACTGAATTCTATGAATGTTCCTTTTGCCTCCCTTATTGGAATTCTGTGTTTCACCTCGTTCCTTGCGCTCGTCTATTGGGGACGGAATGCGTTCTCACAGATGTAAGCTCATTACTTTGCGTGGTGCATTAACACCTTTTGGATTTTCCACTAGGTGCTTCAGCACCGTCATTTATATCTCTACAGGCGGGCCTCATCGTAGTTTTCAAAGTTTCCGACCAAGCTTAACCAATGTTCAACGCCCTTTCATAATAGGTCTCTTGGAATATTGTCGACTTGTCTAGAGGTATTTGCCTCTAAGAACTTACCGCTGACTCTCTGAGGCAGTCGATTCCCCTTTACATATGCGCGCCAGCCTACCAATTTGTACTTTAACTAGAGCCGCTAGTCAAAAATCTCTCTTTTCCTAAGTTAATAGGTCCCCTTTCGACGTAATTTATTGAGATTTAGCCTAATTCAACGCGGGATCCTAACCGCATCTCAACTACGCCATTTTCGATGTTTGAATTTTGTGATTGTCATTGGGACATCCACATTATAGAAAGCATCAGGTAATTGACCGACCTTTTCTTTAATTCACGCTAAGCAAGATATAGCAGTGACTTCCGCTTGTTGTTTGTATGAAAAAGTTGAGTAACCCATCTGTCGTCCCGCTATTCTCGTGCATCTACTCTTGCTTGTTTCCGTACTACTGTCAACCCAAAGCAAAGCATCTAATTTTAACATTGATCTCGCATCTTACTTGTAGGAATAACTTCCGCCTAATGCACCAAATTGATTGTACTCTACATTCAATGGGAGATGTCTGCTGTTTGGCTAGTATTAGTTGATGTTTTTGAACCATTTCCAAACCATTGGATCTTTTTTCATAATGGATCAGCGGGGCTTACTTCTTTCTTCACTTTCTTACTTTTGGTCAGCTACCCACGTACTTAAGAGGTCTCTTATGCTAAAATGGTAGGTCTTCTTTCTCTTTGTCACTCTGGAACAGCGCTTCATAATCGACGACGTTTGCTTAAGTTTCTTTCATGGGTTGTCTGCTGTTATTTCACACACTAGTATCCGTCTACTTGTATCTTGACCACTAATTTTTTGTTTTGAATCTTCTGTGTAACAGATTTTTTCTTCGATGCGTCCACTCAGACTGTTATCATTTATCAAACTTTGTGCGGCATGTACGCTAAGGATAAACTGTAAGTAAAGTCAATGATCTAGTGTAGCCCGGTGCTATTTTTATCCTCTGTGCTATAAGTACGTGATGGCGTCATAGTTGGTTGTCCCCTGAGCTGCTGAGTAAGATGACGCGTTTAAGCACGTCACCTGCCGATTATCTTGTGTATAGAAAGTCGGAAAGAAGCGGCAAGAGGAGAGACGGACAAACGCGCATTCTATTCTTACCCTAACCTGTCCTCGATATGCTGCACCATTGAACATATCAGGAATCCCCAAAGTGCAGTCAGCTGCCCGAGTCGGATTGCATTCCTGACGCGTTTCAGATTCAAATATCGCACCACACGTCCTGTGACAACACAAAAACTACTGAAATAGGCTTCTTATGCGCGCACAAGTCGGTGACTGCCAGTTCGGCACCGGTCCCCGGCCGGATCAAGCCTAGCTGAACATTATTAACATTGCTCGCGTTTAGAAAATATATAAAAACAGTCGTATCCTCTTTTTCCTCATCACTGCTATTTTCGGCCGTAAATTGAGTTATGAATTGCAAGCTTAAATAGCTTAGGACAGGCAGTTCTGAATACGCTCTCTGGCTGACTGTCCGCTAGAGCAAAACGGTAGTGCGCCATTACTTTCTGGGGTAGTTCATGTTATTGTTCTAGCTGGGTCTAGATTGTCAGGATTCTCGTGTGTTGTGCTACAGGCTTTAAGCGGGCAGACCTCTACGAGGGGATAGGATTTTGTTGCCGTTGCTGATCTGTTTTCAGCTCCCAAGGAGCGGACAACAGGCAAACGGTCTAGGCTGCCCCGTCAAGAAAACACAGCCCGACCCTCAAGCAACGCTATTTGCATACTGAGTGATTCCGCTTCCTCGGATTACGTACTGAAGCTCGGGGCGTTAGGCTTGTATCAGGTCTTCACTCAGCCGGGACATCTATGGACGGCGGCCCGCAACGCCGTGATCGAAAGCTTGTCGATCCCTGGAACTCGATAATGCTCTGCAGGGCTTGGAATACACAAGCCGCCCCATGCGGCCGAGTTTTGAGATACCTGCACCGTTAGTGCGTGCACAGCTGCGAGTTATTAATCTGTGATCACACCCTCTTACATAAACAACAAATTGTGGATTCATGCTCCGACATCCACTACCCCCAAGACACCCTCCGGCTTTGGGCATCCTTTTGGCAACCTGCTGCATTTCGCCACCTCTTCCTATGTTTTTTGTATCGGAGTCAGTGTTGTCTTTCATGGGCCTCGCCTTGCTGTCACGCCTCCTATCATTTGCCCAGCTGGCGAATTTTCCTCTTAAATGGCATCCAACTGTGGATCCTGGCCAGGCATGCCTTTAATCAGTATCAGTGTAAAACCCAAGGGCCGTTTGCCAGTTCCCGGGCGCGAAACCGGCGTCAAATTCGATGACGCGCGCGGCGTGGTAAAGAAGCCAAGAAGACCTCGAAGAAGTGGTCACCTTTTGAAACAGCCGAGCGGTTTCCACTCGGGGGAGCAAAAATCCCCGCCGTGGGCCTTTCTGTTTTTGGGTTGGAATGGTAGCGCTTCTCGCAGGAACTAACAAACCGGGCATCAGATCGGCTTTCTTGCTACTTAACTGGGAATCAACTACGCTTTTTCAGCGTTATTTTTTGTCCTATTCATCAACAATAAAAGCATCAGGCGGAGATGCACGCAGGCATCGTTAGTATATTTCCTTACCTTCTTTCTCTCGCTCTACTTACAGATGGTGCCTCAGCTCTGTGAAAAGATTCGTATTATGGTTTGGAAAGAAGTGATGTTCGACTGGCCAAGCAACATAAGTCAGGACCACGCCAGCCGGCCTGTAGAATCTACAAATGGCATCTACATTTTTAAATCTGGAAACGAAGACTGTCCGCGACCTATTCAAAAACGCGCCAAGACGACGAACAGCCGCTGCCTGATCTTCATCGACGAAACACGGGCACCTGTGAACTCTTGGCAAAATTGCACCCACCCTGTACAGCGCTATGACCAACGGAGTTGGCCCAACAATGAGGGATACAGACCTGCTGACCAAGTGTCACGAATGGGCTTCTCTGAATGGGTGTCTTTGGTGACAAATCATAAGCCGGAAGGAGTCAACAGCCTGCCAGCCCACTCCCCCCACGCCACGGCGCGTAGTGCTGTCTTTATCGCCCCCGTCCCGTGGGGTTATAGTCGACCGCCAGTCTTCTTGTTCTTTACCGATTGGAAATGAACCTGCCCAGTGCTCTCGTAGTGATGATGGACGCTCCCGACATCAAGGGACGGTCCTGTTCGATCGGCTATGGAAGGCTCCGACGTTCCCGACAACAAGGAACCGTTCCAAAGGCTTCTCAGCCTTTTTCCCGTCTGGAAGCCATCTTCGTCCGCGCCCACTCCATCACCGTGGCACTATCGCCCACACCCCAGATGTGGCAGCCTCACCCACGGCCCCCAGAGGCGCCGCAAGAGAACGCATACACAAAAACTCCCTCGCCCAGGTGAAGCAGGCAGGAACCACCGAACCTTCCACTGACCCCCCCAGGTTTTGTCTACACCGTTGAGATTCCCGCTGGTAGTATTCCAAGGGTATCGATCGTGGTCATACCCCTTGCCTATGGGAAATGTGCGATTAGTCCCTGCACACCGGTATAGGGTCGTGACAGTGAGAGCGATTGATCGTGACTAATTACATCAGCAGTGGTTTGAGTCTCTGTCTGCCCTGGTGGGCTCCATGGTCGAGAGCAACCAATGACTCCCGCCGACACAGTAAATATGTCACACCTGATTCCCACGCGGGCCAGTGCGCAGGGCCTTCACAACATGGTTCTCCCCCTTGCGCGACACAGATGCTTGTCAGCCTTGTTGCCCAGCTGCGCTCGCTGCTGTCAGTGCGGAGGCCCTGGGCGGCGCGAGCTGCTCTCAGTAAGCTCTCCCGTCGGTCTTCGCTCCATTGCCTCTGATCGGTGACCACTGGCTCGGCCTGGTACTCTGGGTGACTCACAGCAGCATGTAGGTCGGCATGGCCCGCCTCAGTTGATGCGATCAGCCCGATATACGGCATGAGTGAATCTTGGGCCGGTGTCCTTTGGGGGTCTTTAAGTGTGGCATCGCAGGACGGTGTTCCTGGGTCCGCGATTCTTGATTGACCCTGTCAGTGACATCTCCGAGTCGATCTCTAAAGCGGAGTCGAATTGAGCAGAGATACAGGCTAAGGATTGTCGACAAGACTTGCTACCGCGACACCGTCCTCCTTGTGGAAGCAACAGAGCTGCTATGGATCGCCTAGTCTTGAACTGTTCGCGATCGAGAGAAGGAAACACGTCGATGGGGATGAAACTGCCGCAGCATTGTGCGAATTCACCGTTAATTCCGAGAAGGAAGCGCTTCTCTCCTCTGCTTCAAGCCAGCTAAGCCTCAAGCCAGCTATAACATGGTGCGTGGTCCGTTGTCGGGCCGAAGCAAGGCTATTCCGACTTTGCATTCAGGCAATCTATTTCATTAAACCTATTTTGTTACTTATACTAAGCTCTCTAGATATATCTTTGTTGCAAAACATAATGGGGATATATACATCGTGCATATCCACGTTGGGCAAATACTCCACTCTGCCAATGGAGTCGTTCAGCCAAATAACCGCGGGCGTTGATGACTAGGATCTCCCAGAACGAGGTGCCTTTTCCACCCATGATACTGAGAATAGTTTGGCCCGATTGAGGGTGGGTGGCTGATTGTCGCGGACTCCAAAGTAATGGCAAGGTCAGCTCAAGACAATGCCTTATTCAGAGATTACAGACATAAAAAAGGGTTTCTGGAAAGACTTCAAAAGGGCAGCAAGGGACCAACGCTGCATTAGACGCATGAACCTCTCGGCAAGAACAAAGTCGAGAGACAAAACTGACTGACCCACCAGCTTGCTGTCTAAAACAAGTTTTGTGAATCAATCCAGTCCAGATCAATTTCCCTAATCCGAGACCGGCTAATGGATTAATTTTAATCTTGGATGAACCTCCCTAGGTGACACAAGCCAGCCAGAAGTATATAGATTAATCCGTGATGTCGATACCGTGGTAGCATACTGTACTGGTCCGGAGTCGGCGACGCTCAATCATGCTTGTCGATCAGTCCGTAGCGTCACTGGCCTCCTTCCTTTAAATGAGTTGACTGAGAAGTTCGCGTCCGTTTTGTCTGCATGCTCGAGTCTCCCGCTGCAATCGGTGCCCTGGATGCCGAGAGCTAGCATGTTGCGGTGATCTTCAGTCATTGAGTTCTTTGAGGGGAAGAGGAGAGAAGATTTCATCGCCTGAATGCGGATTGTCGCTAGAGCTTGGCCGCTGGGCGAGCCACGAGAGAAAAGGTGTGGCATAAGTGGAACTTAGATCCGGGGAGTAGCGTGCAGGGCTAGATCACGCTTGTCTGACTTGGGCGCCAGCAGTGATTTATTTGAGCAGAAAAGCCCCCATGCTTGGACCGCCTCAGATCCTACCATACAGTTCAAACTTTCAGGCTTGTGTGTCTGCTGCTCGGCTGTCAAAAATCGTCCGTTCGTCTAACAGATGCACCCTCGGTGAATTTGACGTAGAGGTAGATGTTTGTCGTGGATTCGGCTGTGCAAGAAACAGCAGCTGGGCCACGACCCATTCGTGACCTCCGAAGGTGAACGGGCTCTCGTAGAAATATATGATCCGATCTCGAGCAGCGGCGAAATACGTATCAAAGGCGCGCTTACGGCCCTCGTGCCCAAATCCTCAATCCACGATTCGGGAATCATCGGTGCACACAACCTATTCAACCTAGCTGGTTAATGTTCATCGATCTTAGCGAGGCCCATCGGCCGATCGGGGATGTAGCGCCTGAGAACGCTTGTCCAGGATAATATACATGGGGATACAGTGTGAAGGTGCGGCTAGTATATACACTCGTCTCCGCTTTGGACAAGACAAGCGCGCTTTTTCAATCAGGCCTTTCCCTATGTGATTGACTCCCCTTACTCGGCGCACTGGTGGATGATGCTGCTTGGTCTGAGCCTCACATATGTGCTCAGCCGCCAGAATGGTTGTGTTTGCCCGTATGCCGCTCTTTCGCCCACACGGCCTAACCCACGGTTGTTCGATCAAAAGCATCGTCCACCGAGCTACCGCCCCGAATTTTCGCAGCAAGAGCCACTGTTTGTGGCCTCTGGTGCGCCTCCGGCTAGGCTTGCCGATCGACGATGTTCCACGCCGCGGCAGCGTGGAGGCTCGGCACCCGTTCAAATGGATTCTGGCAAGCACAAGCTGGAGTGAGTTCCGATGGCGGCGTCTCAGCTGCCAGGGCTGAAGGTGGTCCGGCATCTTGAACTCCATTTCTGCGTGTGGGGTCTCGAGGCAGGTTACCGCCCGATTTCCATCTATCCCGCCTTTGTTTCGTCCGTTGTGAGACTTACTGCTCAGCCTGCTGCAACAAGCCCAAGGGCAGGCAGCCTGGAGCCCCAGCCGCTGCAGGCGTCGCCCACGGATCAGGCGCACGATGGGCCTGCTCAAAGAGCGCGTTGATAAGGACCTCAGCCTCTACGCCGGGCAATCTCGAGAAGATTGGCCCAAGGCCGTTGAGTTGATGGAGAAACCGTGGCTGCTGATCGCGCACGCCAGCGCCAGGCTGAGGAACTGGACGGCGCGGCAAGAGGTCAGGCGCCAAAGCGGCCATGAGGGACCCCTGCACTCAGCGGCGAAGGAGGCCGCCAGCGAAGCCAGTTGGAGACCTAGCCCCAGCAGCGAACCTGCCGCCCCCAGCGCCAGCCGCTGACGAGGCCGCAAAGACCTCTATCTGCGCGCTCAGGGATCTTCCGCCAGCGTGTTGGGATCGCCCACGCACACCCGAGGGTGACAATCGGCCCTGGGCTTCTGGACTCGTACGTTAGGTTTCAGCTGTTTAGCAGACTGAAAACATGGTCAAGCTGCTCTCGCACTGGCTTGACTTCACGTCGGTGGACAGTCCTGCTGGTGGGAGCAGGTGACAGAGCGTCTGAGCAGAGCGCATAGTCAGGGGCGGGCCTTTCAAGGTCAAAGGCCACTGTCCAGGGCGGGACAGGCGCCATCAGGGGCGGGACTTCAGACGGGCAGTGGCCGCCAGCAAAAAACAGGCAGGCGATTTGGCGGCAGACTGTCTTACGCCTAGCCGTTTGATACCATACTCGCATAAACACCAACCCGGTCCGTCCTTAGTGCGTCTGTCCAGATTCAGGGTGCGGCAAAGCGGACCCGGGACCTGGCTTCAGGGGTTTTACGGTTGCTTGGTTTATTTCTGCAGCTGAGTGTGTTTTCTTCATGGACAGGGTCTTGGTTGCTAGCTGGCCTCACCAGGGGGGCTAAGCTTTTCAGGG
>Ga0163217_1038713_pt1 | contig 11932 bp, 11 predicted proteins | sample SynspAceP_FD_185933 | JGI IMG/M metagenome (GOLD analysis project Ga0163217, IMG submission 185933) | Saline lake microbial communities from Ace Lake in Antarctica - Synechococcus sp. Ace-P (PacBio error correction) | ecosystem: Environmental > Aquatic > Non-marine Saline and Alkaline > Saline ... | reverse complement strand
AAATTTCAATTCCTGTTGGGTTGTAGGGCTATTTGGCACTCCCCATCCTTACCTTCATTTACCAAAAGGATAAGTAACATAGTCCTTTCCCCCTTTTACATCTTAGTTTTGTTCGCCATTTCACTATTTCTGATTGCCTTGACAACTTAATAATCATAGTCTACTTAATTTTCAACTAAGAAAAAGATCAAGGGGCAATTAGATTTAACATAGATCAGGAACCTCTTTATTAATACCGGATTTTGTGTCATGTTGGATTTAAATCCAACTCCATTATTATGGAATCGGGCTAACCAACTTTATTCTTGGCGTTATAGCAAAGGATTCTGACCGTAGCAAGTGAAATCTGCGAACCAGGCGTAGGCTCCGCTTTTTCCTTATTGCCAAAAACGGTGTATAACCTCAATTGGCCTTACCAGTCCTTACCAAATCGAACCAGCGGTGATTTTTCAAAGGCCAGTTCAACCCTTCTCTCCTGGGCTATGCATTGTTCCTAAAGGATAACTTGATCTTGGCAAAATCGGTGTGTTGTCAATTCGGGCAATCCGCACGGGACCCTTACCCTATTTTGCATAGTAAAGGGGTACACCGGCATTTTGTAACTTTGTTTCATTAAAATGGCCTCCGCAAGCATTAACATTGCCGGCATATCTATACACCGCAGTTGTCCGGAGATCTTGAAAAAAATCGGATCTGTATTTCGCTGATTATACTTGTTAACGTGTATAGAGGAAACTGAGGATTCCTGCAAAGAAGCTACGATTATGTCTTTCTTTTATCATTGGTTTCATAGGCTTCCAACCATATCCTTTGTTGTATATTCCTTTCCTGGAGGAATTCGTCAGGACTAGAAACTACGACCACCCCTCGACCCCACAGGTCAAATTGGTATATAATGCTTGATTCACCCTCCCTGTTCCTTTCTTTAAACTGAATTCAAAAATAGATTCTTTGTGGTCTTATTTGCCGGAGTCGAAGATATCCGCATATTCGTCCAGTAAATCGTACTGATGGATCCAAACAAATACTATTGTAGTTGAATTTGGGCGTTGCCATATTCACCTCGTGTAAATTAAACTTTGGCAAAAGGCATTTCTTGCGGGCTCCTCTGGTTAATTTCGGCCAACATCATTTACCGGTATATGTCCAATGGCAAATTAGAAATGGGCCCAAATTCCACATCTTCAACAAAGCCTGATAAACCTCTGAAGGAGTATTCTTTTTAGAGCAAAACGCATCTTCCGCAGAACTTTACTGGGCTCTATAAAGCAGGGGTTTTACATCACCCCCAATACCGCAACCGGCAACAAAAGATAAAATGACCTAAAAAAGCGTAGTTGGGCTTCCAACCAATTTGGCGAATCCGGGATCTATTTTCAGCACTGTTAAAAGGTAAACAAGGTTACATGTACAATCCTTTATTCCACCATAAATATTGTTCCAAGCATCTGAAATGGGACCTGCAAACCAGGCATTTTGACTGGTCCAAAAAGCGTATCCTTCCTCCTCCCAAGGACCTTGATCTAAAAGGTTAATCATAAGTGGTATTATTCCCGATCTACCTTCTCTAAAAAAATGAGCACTTAAACAATAATCTTGTAAAACCTCCCATTAACGCCAGCAAAGCTTGATCAAATCATTCCTCTGTTGGCTAAAATTACCTTCAGTTAAATAAATGGTTGGGGTAACATCCAAAAAATTCTTCATTACAACCTAGGAATACTAATATTGACATATAAAATAGTATCCCTTTATGACCCTTAATATTGAGCTATATTTTTTCATCGCGGGATATTTAAAAAATTAATATTGACACAAGGGTGTATGTTTCTGTTTATAGGAATGAAAATCGTTCCACCACCCAATGCTTGTGGGTTGTTCCCGAAAATTTACTTACTTGGGGGTTCCAGCCAGAGTGAACTGGTAAATTTCGCTAAGTTCTGGAACGCTAAAATGGAAAACGCAGACTGGATATAAAAGTTTTACAAGGTCCGAACAGGTACTTTGGTATCCTAGGGTAACATCTTTATCCATATGTGGTCCCCATCTTCCACCCAAAGATTGGATTGCAGCATTTGACTTCGCATAATGAAGAGGAAGGGATCAAAACCCTGCCTGGATTTTCCGTTGACTTCCATCTATCCAAAAATTCCCGTGCTACAATTTCCATCGCTTTTCATTTATATAGAGCACTTCGTTCAGCTGTGAATAAAATCTGATAGCCGAATGCACCAGTAGCAATGGAAAGGGATTAAAAATTTTTGTAATTAATCACATTATTAAATCCCAAAATTAAACTTTTAGGATGTGGATTTCCAATATTAATCATCTGTTCCCAAACCAGTAATTGATTCCGTCTCCATCAACACCCTGTAAATATAGGCCCCAAGTTGTTTGGAGCCTGGCCCATCCATGAAGGTTAGGGTCGGTTTCCAATTGTTCCGGCGTGTTAAAAATCCCGTCAATAACATAACCTCGTAACGATCCCCACAGGGGAAGACCACTTGCGTAACGTTCCATGTCGAGATAATTTGTGATATTTCTTCTGGAAGATAGGTTACTTCATTTTTTGATGAACGATGATTTAAATTACTGTTCCCATTGAAAAAATTATCATTGTTTACACGGGTAGCCAACTCAATATCAAACTCCCTTATTTACCATTTCCCCAATGTTGTCCTTGTAGAGGCAAAGCAGAGGCCCTTGGTATTACAAAATTAAAGGAGCATATCTTCGGTAGGTTTTCTCAAAATAGCTTGCGTTTAAAGTAATGGGCGTACTCTTTAAAAAGCCCATCGAAAGACCCAATCTAGCTGTTTTGCTGTTTCCCATTTCAGATTGCTGGCCCCCCAAAGAAGTAAGTGATTTCCCTACCTGCGATATTGTCGTAAGCCACATAATTGAAAAAATTATTGCTCATGGTACTCAAATTAGGGGATAGAAAGTATTGGCCCGAATCTTTCAAAATCCCCTATGGCGGAATTTCCTGTGATGCCAAGCTGGATCGCAGTTAACCGTCATAAAGAAATCCCGGATAAAAAGTTTTCTTTCCGAGACTCTCCAGCCGACCGATGCCGATGGGAAATTCCCATATTTGTTATCGTCTCCAAATCTGGAGGATCCTTCCCTCCTAAAAATTAAACTTCCGCCCAAGATACTTTGATTATAAGTTTTTCATAACTAAGACGTGGCAAAATATTTTTGCCGCCAAGGACCAGTTGGTCAAATCTGTTACCGCAGCTGAAAACTTCCGAAGCTCCAAAAGTTTCAAGGTATTATCACTTGGGAAAACCAGTGGCATTTATTTCGACCAATTCCCCGTTTTAGCTTTTTGGGCGGTATATCCCAATAGGGCCACTAATGGAATGTTGTCCAATGGTACGTTAATCATAGGTAAGGAGATTATCGTTATGCCCCAATTGGTAATATCACTCTTTTGATTCGTACCCGAATTTACCGGAACACGGAGGGCGGCTTCCAGGTGGAAAGCGTTGGAAAGCGTTAACCAATGGAAAATGTTCCAATGGTACTTGGGTAAATGTATTTACCTCCCTCGTCCAAAACAAGCGTCCATAAAGTTGTTGTTGTAATGTAGGCGGAAGAATTTGGCCATATCCACGTTAATAACTGGCATTATATCTCTTTCAATTCTTATTTGGTTAAGCGCATTTCGCTTCGATATTAGGTGTTGGCATAGGCAAAATAACCTGGGGAATCAGCAGGAATATAAGGCTTTTAAGTGCCCGCCATTTCATTCATACGGGGACTGTAAGGGACTAGCGTTACCGCCTTCATTATGAATACCCCCCTGGAGCCATCCTCTTGGTATGGAATTTTGGTCCGAAAATGCTACAAACATATTAGAGCCCAACACTAAGCCAATCGGTTGATAGTGGCGTCCAGATTGGATCGAAGGGACAATCTTGAAAAAGCAGTGTTTTAAAAGCACCCTCCTGATTTAAATAACCAGCAGATACACACCCTTTTAAAATTTTACTGTTACCGCCTCTGTAGTAAGGTTTGATTCTGAAATACCGCACTTCGCATTCAATAGACCTCTGCCAACGTACCACTGCCTTGAGCGTGTTAGTTGCAATCCAGATAAATCTTGGCACTGAGTTATTGCCCCCACTACCGTGCGTTTATTCCTGGACCCTTTCCAATTGTATTGGGCATATTGTGTGCGTCAAGGCTGCGCGACGCCAATTGTTCGGCACTATTTTGGAAATCCACTTGAACATTATAAGTAAGTTCGCTCCAGGGACTCTGTTGCTTTTAAAGTCTTGAATCAAGATAACCCCGTTGGTTCCCCTTGCACCGTAGATGCGAAGTGGACGCGCATCCTTTAAAACGGTATTTTTTCAATATCATTGGGCATTAAGACTCTGCGGAATACCATTTTGCCCACAGGAAAGCCATCAATAAAACCACCAGGTGGTTCAATTCCTGCATTAATAGAGCTAATCCCCCTCACTTGGATACTGGGAGCCTGTCCTGGAGAACCATTACTTTTCTGGTTATGGTTACACCGGACACCCTACCTTGCAAGGATTGACCCGAAGTAGAATTGGGCATATTTCCTGCTACACCACCCCATTAATCCACTTCAGAAACAGCGGAAGTTAGTCTTTTTCTTACTCTGCAGTAAACCATTTAACCTACCACGACCACTTCATCCAGGTCCAGCTGCACTTTCCTCAACAATAATATTTTATGGAACTTTGACCGTTAATGCGCCACTTCAGTGGTGGCAAACCCGATATAAGAAAACCACTAAAGGCATTTTTTCATCGGAAATTTTTATTGTGTTAGTTGCCATCAAAATCCTTCAGTTAACTTCCATTGGTTGTGCCTTTTTCTACAATATTTGGTGCCCCAGGTAAAAGGGTTGCGTCATTGTTCTGTAACTATACCGCTAACGGATTGTTGAATTTTTGCAGACCAAACCACTTTTGATTTTTTCTTCAAACAATATGGCTCCATTCCCTGCAAATTGAAAATCAATATCGGTCAGCAATAGCACATTTATTGAGCAAGACACCTTACCTTTACCGTTCCCCTTCTTGATTTCGACAAGGACTTCAACCAAAAAAGATCAGACGATAAATAAAAATTGCTAATCTCGTCTGCTTTTTTAACAACTTCCCAACACTTCTTCTATGGGAAAGATTTTTGCATCCTTCCGGTAACGTTATTTCTTGTTGTTCTGGGAAAACCCATTTATCCAGGCTAAATCCGAACGAAAAGAATCGAAAGAAAAAGATAAAAGATTTTCATAGTGATAATTAGGGGATGTCTTGACATTTACCAAGAGTACCCCCATTTGGTTAGTTTTCTAAAATTTGACATGTTAGTTATTTTTGATTACTTAATGTACTAGGGGATGGAAGATTTCAATTGTCCAGATTTAGGACCCCATTCCATTTTTTTTAAAGCTTTACTTCATAATAATTGCTTTACCGTTTATTTTCATATCAACCTCGTGGTGTTCTTTATTATATCTAAAATTTCTTTGAGGCTTAGCGTTTTTCAAAAACACCATTGAAAAGTCAATTCCTCCCCGCAGCTTTATTTTTAAAACAACATGCAACATCATACCCAGCGCGGCAAGCACTTGCATTAATGTCTTCCCAAGGGACCTGTTTTAAAGCTGAACAGCCCGTCTTTCCAGGATACCATTATAAACATCTACTTTGGGATACTCCTATTTTTGGAATCCCGATCCAAAAGATGGATTTGCGTGGCCAGGGCTAAGGTTTTGGATTTCCTATTCCATTTTCAAACAAAAGACCTTACCTATCCACAAAATGTGAAATATATTTATCGTCGCCTATAAGCTTTTATGTTGAATCTGTACCAAAAACACTTCTACGTCTGCCCATTCTGTATGGACCACAAAATGGGAACCATTAGCTCAAGTGCTTGGATACGTCAAAAATAGGCTTCCCCATAACCAATTTCACTTCCCGAGTTTTATTGGCCGATAAAAGCTACGGGATACCTCAACCGTGTTTCGAGAATTAACCCACCACTTTGGTCCCGTCGGCAAGAACCAATACAAAACTGACCTCCCCTTGGGGATCGTAAGGATATTTTTGGCAATAAAACTTTTTCAGATAACTCCTTGCCCAATCATATATACCAATTGCTTTCCCCATTACTGAAAGCTTTTTCAGTTTCAAACACTTTCTCCCTTCTCCAGGACAATTTCGGAAACCGTCGTCCAAGGGTAAGCGTTGCCTTATCGGTACCAATTTGGATGGGATCCTCTTGGATCACTACAGCATCTGATTGGCGATTTACCTTCAATATTTTCGTTTATTTTCCAAAAACCAGATAGCGCTTAAAGCAATGAGAATGACTATTGCTGCCAAGCATATTTATAAAAAGGAATATGCGTTTTTCCTTTTTTGGATTTTGGATGAAACCCCGTCCCAGCCTTTCCGGATGTCTTACAAGACCTAGCCTTTTTGGCAAGTTGTCCTCTACCTTATGGAAATAGAACGGTGATCTTTGGATTCTTGTACCAAGAATCGAAGATTTGACCCTCCTCTTCCTTTAAGGTTACTATTAATTTTTTTATTATAAGTCTGAAAATCCCATAGGACTTTGTTTGTCTATATTAATAAGACAATCAAATTCTTAAAAATGGGTGACAAAAAAGTGTTAAAAAAAATTAAAAAAATTAGGTATTAAAATAAGGAAAATAGTTATCATGAAGATTGGTTTTATTGCACTATTGAAAAACTAAGATTCCAATAAGAATCACTAGTTTTTCCCAACCTCATTTCGCTCTCCTAAGTGGGTCCTTAAACCGGTATTGACGGAAAATTCAGTTCATCCGCTATTTCGTTGAAACGATTAATTGTCCAACAAAACGAAGCTTGCCGACTGTTGCGCATTTTTAAAGGAAAATTGTCTATCACTTTAAAAAACTTGCTCATAAAGAAGTTGCTTTTCGTCTTCCTGGAAAACCAGTCGGACTGTAACTAGCCTCATTGTTGCTTATTACCTCCCGTGATTTTAGAAAACATGAGTTGATTTTATAGCTTTTAAAAATATTAAAGCATCTATGCGCACCATGGCGTAGAGTAGACCTCAAGTTTGTTTCCCAATATCGATTTTTATTGGATTTTCCCAAGGCATGCAAATACTTCCTGTACCACATCTTCACTGGAGTCCTTGTCGAAAAGTATCCATTGGCATAGGACGACCAATTCATGTACAAGCCCATCAAATTAGTCTTCTAAATACAAAATGGTTCTTCTTTTTGTATTTCCCCTAAGATTATTTTTGAGTCCAAATTCATCTATTAATATTTCAAAAGCCAATAAATCCATTTTAGAAATCGCCTGTAATTCTTATCGGTGATAACTTCACCTAGCTTTTTTTTCCACATCGGCAATAAGGTGATGTAGCTTTCATTGCCCTGCTCATCCGGACATCCAGCTATTGGCCTCCGTATTCTCGGCCTCCACCCGCTCCGTGAACCGTATTTAAAAAATCACCAATTCCCGCCCTCTACAAGCTACGAATTAGCCCAATCTCATCAAACGCTGGGATTTTCGGATGCAGGAAAGGCAACCCTCATCTATAGTTTTTTTGTCGTGTTTCTAGTAACACCTTTTCACAGGTAGAAACGCTTCGGTATCGATGCTCCCTTCCAAACCGCTTTGGTCATTTTCAACCGCACGGGCACATTGTATTTCGACTTCAAAACCGACGTTAAAACGATGGGCTTGCCCCATTTCCGCTAGCGCATTCATGTCGTCTTTGTTATATTCTTGCTTGCAAAATGCCCACCAGTTCACTCTGCACCATCCGGGCGGGTGCCCATTGCCCCTTGGGACACAGGAAAATGTCCTCCCATAATACGACCTTTTCTAAGCTTTGCACCTTCAACAGCTCCTTGGCCCGATAACGGGGAATATTGCGTCGGCAACCCCCCCCCGAAATTTTTTTTGTGGGGGGGAAAGGGCAGCGGGGGGAAGTTAAACAATTGCCCGGCCGCATAGATTTACAAATACTATTGTCTTCCCGCCCTCTGAGCAGAGCGTCCTATATAGCGTTACAGTCCCTGGCACCATCTTTCTCGATCGAAGGGTTTCATCGTTCCCATTACTTCCTCGAATATACTTTTATTTACATTGCATGGACCAGTGCACCTTTTATAGGGGGGGGGCTTCATTCGTACTTTGTAACTACCTCCTCACCAAATCAAACCTCAGAAGATTCAGGGGTTGTATCCTTGCTATAGGTATTTGTTAACCATAAGAATCTGATTTATAGATACTGAAGTAGAGGCGAAGATTATGGGTCGGGTGTAGCTCCCCATCACCAGCCAGCAAATTCTATAAAAGCCCTTGGTTGTGATATTCTATGGAGCATTTGAAATTGGCTGAAAATCGCATGGATCAGGCCCGATATTCCCCTATCATATATAAAGTTTATGGCTGATCGGGGTCGGATCCGTTTTCTCTTGCGTTTGCATGAAAAAAATAAAAAAAAAAACATAATTAAACACGTGGTAAATGTCAGTTGAAATGGAATTCCGCGTTTTTCATTGTTTAAAAAAAATTTTTTTAAAATTCTAATAAACTTCTATAGGCCAATAACCATATTTAGAAAATCGCCTGTAATTCTATCGGTTGATAAACTTCACTTAGTTTTTTTTTTCCACTTCAGGCAATAAGGTGATGTAGCTTTCATTGCCCTGCTCATCCGGAATTCCAGCTATTGGCTCCGTTATTCTTCCGGTCCTCCACCCGTCCTTGAACCGTATTAAAAAATTCACCTATTTTCCGCCCCTCTACCAGCTACGAATAGCCCAATCTCATCAAAACGCTGGTTTTCGGATGGTCAGGAACGACCCCTCATCTATAGGTTATTTTTGGTCGTGTTTCTAGTCACCCTTACCTAGGTTGGAATGCTTCGGTAGTCGCCGATGCCCCTTCCAAGCGCTGATCATTTCAACGCCGACGTGCACTTGCACCCCGACTTTCAAAAACCAACGTTAAAACGATGGGCTTGCCCCATTTCCGCAAGCGCAATTCATTGTCGCTTTGTTATGTTCTTGCTTGCAAATGCCCACCAGTTCCACTCCGCGCGAATCGGTGTTTTCAATGACCTTGGAGTCGGGAAAAAGTCCCCCCATAATAACGACCTTTCTTAAAGCTTTGCCTTCAACAGCTCCTTGCCCGATAACGGGGAATATGCGTCGGCACCGATTTGAGCAGCAGGGGGGAAGTTAAATAATTGCCGGGCTGCATAGCATTACCAATACTATTGTCTTCCGCCTCCTGAGAGAAGCTTCTTAAATAGCGTTATAGTCCCTGGAACATCGGTTCGATCGAAGGGTTCTCCCGTTCCGTACTTTCTCGTATATGCTTTTATTTACATTGGCATGACAGTGCACCTTTATAGCCTTCATCGTTTACTTTGTAACTACCTCCTACCAAAATCAACCTCAGAAGAATTCAGGGTTGTATCCCGGCGATTGGTATTTTGTTACCAAGACCTGATGTATAATACTGAAAGTAGGACGGTGAGATTATGGGTCGGGCCGTAGCTCCCATCACAGCCAAGCAATTCTATTCAAAGCCCTGTTGTGATATCATGGAGCATGAAATTGTGCTGAAAATCGCAGGATCAGGATCCTATATCCCCATTCATAATAAGTTTTATGGCTGATCTTTCGGACTCATTTTCCTTTTGTGTTTGCAGGAAAAAATAAAAAAAAAACATTTTAATTACACAGGTGGTAAAAATATCAGGTAAAAAATGGAATTCGGATTTTCATTTATTTTAAATTATTAATTAATGTTTCGTATTAATACGTTAAAGTATATAACATGGGTTTTAATCCTCCATTCCTGGTAACTATACTGGTTGAGTGGAAAATCTATTATCTTCAGAAAGCGTGTTTTTTGGAAGGAACAGGATACCGAGCAAACCGGAACCGGTGTTGCTTCTAATTGGTAAAGGGACAATCAGTTTATTTTGATGATTAACGCCTAAAATTTAGAGCAAAAAGACGAATGCTTCCATTTTCTTTTCAACATCCAAACATGCCCGTATTCTAACACCTTTGCCAATTAAGTTTAATTAGCCTGCCCATAATTTTCTTTTCCTTTTTGTTCTCCAGTTGATAACAATCTTTCCATTACCGTTGGAGGGAAAATTCCTGTTTAAGGTCCCACTCCAAAAATTCATTCCTGTTTTTTGAGAAGCGTAACCTTTAAAATAAAATATGTATTTTTTGATTGTGATAAATTTAGAAATTGTGCTTCCTTTCTGGCAAACTGATATTGACCCTTCACTATCCATCAACTAAGGAAAATCTTGAGACCACGATTGACCTCTTTTAACAATTTCTGCCTTTATCTTTGGAATACCACAACTCCCTAGATTTACGTTTCGAAGATTTACCATAGATAGCCGCCGTTAATAATCTCATTTAAACCACCTTTTTTGGATGAGCCCCGGCCTAACCAATTGTATTAATTCACTTTTATATATCCTTGAACATTTTGCACATCGTTTCAACTGCGAAAATTAAAATTCGCGAGGTTTTAAAAACCCATATTTCTTCAATCCCTAGAAGAAGATGTCTATTGCCTTTTTACGATTTGTCGCGCTCTAGTTTGGCATTCCTTAATATTTTCTTCAATCTGCTATTTCTTTTTTTCAGCGGTCATTTTTGGGGTTGCCCCTGCCTTGAAACCATTCTCACCGGGACGTTATTCAAATTTTCTTTGCCACTGGCTCAATACCGTGGTAGGTATGTCAAATTCTGTACATATTTTCCAACCAACGCCAACCACATGAATAGCTTAGTTCCACAGCTTTGTTTTTTAAAAACTCTTACGTGTAAATTCCTATTTCTCTTTATATTTTCAAAGTTCATTATTTAAAACAAACACGCTATTAACTGGTATGTCCAGTTAAATATAGTAAAGTTCCAATTCTTTATTGAGGTTGCATTCGGAAAACTTCAACATACAGGTATCAAAGCAAGTATTTTACTACAGGATACCTATTTGTCTTTTGTTTTTTTTAGTTTAGGGAAACTTAATATGTTATGCAATGCAGATTAAGAGTTTATTAATTCGAAAATTTAATGTAATGCTTAAATAAATAGATTGGCCCAAATGAGGAAAAATATAGATTTCTATCAGCAAATAAAACTATTTTAAAACCATTCTAATTTCTTGCAATTTCAAAAAAAAAAGGGATTGCCATCGCTTGAAACAATAAAACCAAATGTTTTACTTATTTGCAGGAGGGACGGACCTCAACCGGATTGGATCGGGGGTTGTGGGGCGGTCATCCTCAAGCCAAAAACAACCACATATGGATCGCCTTGGCAAATCGGCGGCGTCCCTTTTTAGTAATGCCCCAGTGTCAAAGCAACCAGTATGTTAACCCAAGTTCGTGCTAGTTTAATGACTTCTTTATACCAAAGCCACTTCTGGGAATTTTATTTTTTAGATTCCCAGGCATATTTCAAGAAATCTCCAAAGTTGGCCAGGTAAAAAAAATTTAGTGATGCCAAAAAAAAAACGGGTTTCAATCAAAAGAAGTTTTACCAATGGGTCTTTTGCAGCGGGTAAGATCTTCCCATTAACGGAGGAAAGGAAATTTTTCAAAATGAGAGGGGCCATTTATTCCAAAAAAATTAATTTTTGCCAAGTGGGGCTTAAATTATCTTGTGTGTTGCTTCGCCGTTTCTCGCGCCACAGAAAACAGCCACAGACAGAAAGAAGTGTAGAGAAAGTGTTTTGATAACTCTCTCCTATCACCACATGGGATATTTCTTCCACGCCATTACACACCATTGGTTACAATAGAAACTCGATAGACCTGTCGTTGATGCGCGCGGATAATACTTTCAGCTACAGCACCCAATAAGACAGATGCCCATCTCTCTCTG
>Ga0163217_1032955_pt1 | contig 11932 bp, 11 predicted proteins | sample SynspAceP_FD_185933 | JGI IMG/M metagenome (GOLD analysis project Ga0163217, IMG submission 185933) | Saline lake microbial communities from Ace Lake in Antarctica - Synechococcus sp. Ace-P (PacBio error correction) | ecosystem: Environmental > Aquatic > Non-marine Saline and Alkaline > Saline ... | reverse complement strand
GCGCCCACTTGCAAACAGTGACAGCAGTTTTATCGAGCCCGTCACTCACGGCACTGCTGGCGGGCCGTCGGTACACGATCAATCGCAGGTACGTGTCCTGTCTGTGTGAACCTCATAGGTAATCATCATGCGGCGAATTTGTGCATCGTTTCCACCTTCCCGCGCTTGTACCTAAGTGGTGTGCGCGTTGTCTGGTGTGTCCCATTGTATGGCTTGCTCTGGCGCCTGGCACTCGACTGGGCCCAGCCGTGTGGTCGGCGCGTACCTTGTTGGTTATGCACCCCTTTGGGGGGGCTCCAAGGGGGGCGTTGTTGGCGGCAGCCGGATTTCGCGTTGCTTGGCCGCGCGCTGTGATGGTTGATGTCGCCTTGATATCAATCAGGCAGGGGACGGTGGGATGCATTTTCCATCTCGTGTTCTGGCCTTCTGATCTATTTACCGCGGATTCGGTTGCCTATTGTGATGTGGCGCGCGGGATCGCTGTCACCACTTGTGTTTTTTATCTGCATTCAAGGACTGGCGAGTGTTGGGCTTGCGCCGAGGCTAACTGGGGGCTTGGTGTCGTGATGCCGTTACGTTGTTGGTTGGAAGCGGCCCCGGTTGTGGTCTATTGGCGCAAAGCTATGTGGACGCATGAGAGGAGAATGTTGGCCGCATGACCACCCGCAGTGATGGGTATGCGGATGGATGGGATCTTGAACTCCGGGCCCACTGGCCTCATGCTGGTCGTTCAATGCTTTTGTTGGCCACTGATCGTGGTTGCCGGTGTTGAACGGGCAATTTGCGGAAGGTCAGTGACGTGGGGGCGCGGTTACCGCTAACTCTACAGGTACGCGAAGGTGCTGACAGGGCAGGCCGCTTGAAGCGAATTATATGCTGCAGCATGGAGGCGCTGCGCAAGCCCGGCGCAGTGGCGCACAACCGCCGACCATGCGGTCAGGTCCGCGCGAACTGTCAAGACGTAGCAGGGGTAACCAGGGCATTGCAGCAATCCGTCAGGAAGTTGACTGCTTAGCGGATGACTGAGGGGACGGCTGGCGCCCCGGTGGATAGCGCAGCGCAACTGAGTCAGGTATTACCAGTTATCCGATGTCTCAAAAGGTCGCAGCGCAAAACCAAGCTTGCATTGAACGCAGCCATTGAAGTGCTCGTGCGGCGAACGGGCGGCGGCGGTTTGCCCAGGTGGTCTCTGATGAGGTGGTAACCTGTCGCAAGAAAAAAAACCTTTTTGGGGCCCCAGGGGCCCGGGGGGTCACCACCCGAAATCGAAAGTATATAAACGTCTGCAGAGGCGCTTCGCGTCGGCCCTTGCAGGCGATGCGCGCAGTCGGGCTCGGCGCCGGTGTTTCTGGCTCAGCCGGATGGGTGCGCGCACGCTGGCGGGTAATTGGTCGATGAGGTAACCGCGTATTATCTGCGGGCTAACGACAGTACTCGCTGCGGCGACCCAGGGAGAGGATTTGCTGGCAGATGATGTCAGTAGCATTTCAGAGCTGACTTCGGTCGCCCCAGACCAATGCAGGAGGCTGTTGGAATCTGGCAGAGAGGCGCCAACGCTGGACCACACTGCGCGTAGCTTGGAAGCAGGTACAAGCGCTTTGTGACCAGCCTGGCTCTCGGCTAGAGAGCAGGCGGTCCCCCAGTGGTAGTTGGCAGCTGCTTGGTCTTGTCTTTGATATGGGGGGCCCGCTGCGCCGGCCAGGCCGCGCGCGCAAATCATATAAGATTGCGCCGCAGGCGCTCGCCCCACATTGGCTTGTTGACTATACTCGCCGCGTGGATTGATCGCGGTGACCCTTGCGCTCTACCGCGCAGCAGAGGATGTCGGGCGGTTACTACCAGGTCGCAGGCGTGCAGATCGATGAGTAATTGGTCGGGCAACGTCGCGCACTGGCAACGGTTGACTGCCGACGCCAGGGCCGGTGGCAATATGAGGGCTGTTTGGCGACCAGTATCGTTTATCTGTCGACGCGAGGCGGCTGCGGCACCGCGATATCGCGCCGGGGCGGGCAGGCGTCAGATCAATCAGGAGCGTCCATGGTCGTCATTTCCACTAGGGTAGCCGCTATTTTTCGCTCAAGCACAGAGCGTTGCGCATGGATTGGGTTCGGCGGATAGGCCAGGCGATATCCTGATTCCGGCGCCGGTCGGGTATGGTTGGCGTTTGGTGCCAGCAGTTATTGCGGCGCCGCGAATCGCCAGATCTTTGTTTGGCCGCCATTGCGCCGCCAGGATGACTTGGCCTGCGATCAGTCTGGTTCCCGTGTAGCGACCTGAGACGAGCAAGCGCTGGCGCGCTGGCCGCCGATCTGGCAGCGCGCTGTGAGCGATTAGAATGTTGATCAATACGTGGCTTCGCACGAGGAAACAGGGGCCAGCGCCGGAAAAATCCCTGCGCCAGGGTCCCCCTATGCCCGTTGCAGCACAGCCTTCAGCATCAACGCGGATGTACCTATTTTACTGGCAAGGGCTTGCTGCGTTGTTGCGCGGGCAACATCGCTGGTTTGGCGGCCGCTGTCGCCGGGGTCGGCTTCGATTGGCGACAACCGCCGGGGCAGTTGGTTACGCTAACCGGGCCGCAGGCGGCGCAGAATATGCTGCATGCGCACTTTGCCGTGGAGTGGCAAAGGCTTCATCGGAATGGTAATCTGTCTGCTGCTGCACCCTGGCACTACGATACGAACTGTTCCGCGACCCTTTAGGCAATGTGCGGGGGGCAAGCTGTTCCTTGCCGGCTATGTTTGCAGCGGCTATGGTAGTTGGATTGCCGAGCGCGTCCCGAGAGGGATACGGGCAGTGTTTTGTGGGGATGGCAAGACGATCGCTGGTAAGCCAGCAGAGCTTTAGGCGTTGTCCGCTTCGCTGAGGGTTTCAAGCTCTGGTTGCCCTCAAGCCAGCGCTCTTCCACTGGTCAATCAACTGCCTTGCATCCGCGGCTGACGGGCAGCAAAGGCCTTGATCTTGTCCTTGTTTGTCATGGCTGTAGATGTCAGCCCATCGGCAGCGCGCTTGAATCTCGGCCGGTTACATGGGCTTTGCCAGGTCCTTTTTCCAAGTTGTCGATGGCCTTTTCCAGCCGGTTGCAGTCGAGGCGTTGCTTCTTGCGGAGGCGCCGCTGGGTCTTGGCGTGCTACGCGCTTCAGGCTCGGCACTGCAGATCTACGGCGTTTTGCGGCTGGCTTTCTTCTGCTGTTTGCTGCGGAAGCGGCCAGCCAGCGGTATAGGTGTCAGATGTCTTCGTAGGTTTCAGGCCTGCCATCAGCCACAGCAGCGTTCGTCCGATGGACTGTGCGATCAGCGCGGGTCTGGGACACCAACAGCATGGCTCAACTGCTGCAAGGCCAGCGTCAACGCGTGGCGCATTTTCCATATACAGGTGGTTGGTCGGCTCAATCCGCAGAACAGTGGGATTTATGCCAGGCGACAAGCCGTGCAAGCGGGCTTTTGTCACCGCGGGAAGTTCAGCCTGGTTTTCAGCGCGCGCGAACGGAAGTCGAAGCGCAAAGAAAGTTGCGCAGGGCTGTTCCGCTTCATGCGGTGCGATGCGGGCCAGATCAGCATGGGGCTGGCCTTTGGGGTCCGGTATCAAGCTGGTGCTGGGCAAAATAGCCGATGGCGAGATTGCTCACGGTTTTAATTCGGCAGCCTGCAACGCCAGGCTGCCGGCGAGGTCTTGATCAGCGTGGATTTGCCCGCGCCATTTGGGCCCAGACACCAATACGTGCACGGGCACCGTTGCGTTTGACCTGCTCCAGGATCGATGGTCGCCGTAGCCAGTGACCTGATGCAGTCGTCAAGGGGCTGGACTGGTGTTCGCTTCGCGGAAGGTGCAGCGAAAATGGCGAGGCATATGCGCCGGGGCCGAATTTTCTCATAGCTCAGCGCTTCAGCCGGCTTTGTGCTGTTGGCCTTGTCGCCTGGGGCACGGTAAACGGGCCCCAGATTGTACTTTCATGCATGTGCTCGCGTTTGCGCCTGCTGCTTTTCAAACGCTGCCTGCTGCTTGCCCAGGCGCCGGGCGGGGTTTGCGCTCGAACTGGTATAGCCACCCGCGATACAGCGTCGCTTGCGAGCTTCACATGCGTATGTCACCACGATCAGAAAATCCCGGGTCGTGGGAGACTCAAGCCCCCAGTACGTGGCCTAGGTGGCTCTGAGCCAATCCTCAGCAGAGATTGATCCAGATCAGTGGTTGGTCGGCTGGTCGGAAGAAAGGTCTGATGGGCACTCAGCGCCTGGGCAGATTCAGAGCATCCGCCAGCCCCGAGAAAATCCCGACCTTGGCTTCGCATTGTTCGCTACGGAATCCACGGCGAGAGGTGCGCGCGGGCTTCTGCGCTTTGAGCGTCGTGTGGGCCTCAGTTCGATAGGCGTGCCCCGTTCTGCTGCCAGGTGTGGCTCGGCTTCGGCGGCGTTGCTATGTCGCAGCGCGCTACGGTCGCCATCGAGCACGTAATCCACGGAACCCGTGCGAGGTTATCTATTCCTGCTTGCATGTGCGAGATTGCGCAGTTCAGGCGCAGGCTGCAGTCGCCGGTCAGGGCTGAGCTCACCGCTTACGCGCGAACGGTGGATTTGCCCGGCCCATTGGTTGCCGAGCAGCCCGGCCTTCTGGGCCCGGTGCAGAGTAAGGTCAGCTTTCCAGCACCGAGGGGCCCGTTGGAGTGTCAGATTCGATTTGTCATGGGGCGGAGTATCCAGTGCGCGACTTATGGTGGTCGGTTGATCCGCTTTCAGGTTTAGTGCTATGCGTATGAACGCCCGGTTTGATACTGGTAGACGAATGTGCACGCTTGTACCGCACGGGTGTCGATCGGTGCTGTTGCGTTTACAGGACCGAGTACGGGTGGATGTGCTCCTGATGTTGACGCTTGTGGCTGTGCCAGCCTGGGGAGCCTGTCGGGGCACGGGGATTGGGCCGGGGATCTGCGCCGGCAGCATTGATGGCTACCATCGGGTTGATACTGCGTTTCGCGAGCACGCGAGCGGTGGGCGGCAGCCGGATACCGAAGGCTATACCGTCAGATCAGGCTGTGAACCAGGCGCTGAATGGCGGCCGTTGGAGCGCTGGGTGGTCTGTATCATGGCGGTGATCAATAGCGGGGCATGAACCGTGATCTGCATTTGGCAGGCAGTTGTGAGCGCAGGGTTGAAGCAGCGCCGCGCTGCGTATTATATGGCGGGAGTTAGGCGGCTGGGGCCCGGGCGTTGCGAACGACTAGCGCTAGGCTGTTCAGCGGCTTGGCTTGCGGCGAGGCTGCGCGGCTGGGGCCCTTTTTGAGCGCGCCGCAGTGTGTTTGCGCGCTTTTCGATGCTGGCCGGTGACATCATGCGTTCAGGCTTTGCCGTGCGCATTGTCTGGCCGAATGTCGTATGCCCAATTGGCGGTGTAGAGTCGGCAGCTTGCGCCCGCTGCTGCGTTCTTCCATCGCCTGTTGCAGCGTAGTCATTGCTCTGGGTCTTTTCGCGGACTTGGCGTCATTGCCGCTAGCTTGGCTGGGCGGCCGAGTTTTCCCTCAGGCCTCGGCGAGCTTTTCCTGCAATTTGGGGTGTTTGCGATTTGGTTTTCCAGCGCCTTACGGCGTCATTTTCCGCTGTTGGCGGCTTCACCCGATGTCGTTGAGGGTGGAGTCAGTTTGCGCAATGCAATGGGTGGTGACCTTGAGGCCTGCTTGGAACTTGGGTGTCCTTTACCACCGACGCGCTCCGGTTATTAGAGGGTAATGAGGCATTCTTTATGACGCAGTGTGCAACATTCAATCAGCATTCCAGCTCGACGCTCATTTTGCAATAGCCGCAGATGGCGCAGGTCGATCCTGCATCGAATTTCATCTGCGCAGGCGGGGTCGCGTACTCGTTCATTGAACTGCACCGCCGTTTTGCGTTGATGGTTTCAATGCTGGATAAGGTGTTGGCAGGGCGATGCGCCCAGGTCGTTTGAATTCTTTCGGCTTCGGATAGTTGTTTAGTAGACTTCGAAGTGGCGGAGAACATGTAAATCGACCAGACTCGCAAAAAGGATTCAAGGCTGGATATCAGGCTTGGGACAGGTGCGGTGCGGTCACGCAGTGCGGTGTATTCAGACAGTTGCTTGCGCTCGCGAGCACCGTCGATGTTTATGTACGCCGCCCCCAACGTTCGCTGAGCTGTAGTCAATGTCCAGCTGATCACCTCTGCGTTTTTTTTAAGCATTTAGGCAGGGGCGGCCCTAGGGCCCTTTCCGGCCCAGCCTGTTTCCTCGTGACGACCAGATAGGCAGGCGAGGGCAGTGGCATCAAGGCTCAATATAGAAGTTCGCGTGTACCTGCCAGTTCGATGCCATTTGACTGCTGCGCGGTTGAGGCATCACGCGATCGGTCGATAGATACATCAGTCTCGAAGGTCGACCAGCCAGGTTTGTTCATCCATTTCAGTCGCAGGTGTAAATTTACAGTTGGAGGCAGGTTGCCAGCCTACCGCGGACGCTTCGCCTTCGACGTCATCGGCGGTACCCGCCGCTGCCGTCGGGCTGCTTGACCAGGAGTCCACACGCGGCGCTACACAGGGTGCCATCGGAATAGTTTAAAGTGCTCGTCCAGGCACGCCGGTATCGCCATTCCACGGGTGCCGTTCATTTGACGTGGAACGAGCCGCCATTTCGCCCCGTTGCGTTTGAACATTACCCAGGCTTCCAGATCGGCGTTGAGTATCTGCAGCCGCAGTTCGTTTTCGTTGGCGTTATCATCACTTGGGGCGGCACAGGCGCAGCTAAGGGTAGGCCAGTAAACAAGGTCTTGAGAAAAGGCGCATGGGGTTCTTGATTAGTCGTACTTGCAAGGAGCTGCTCAGCGCCGACAGGGTAGGCAATAAGGCGCAGCTGCCTCGGCGATGCTCAAGGCCCATGAATGTCCTAGTCGACTTGGCGCAATCGGCGGTTGCGAGAACAGCGCTGAGCTTCCTGCTCCGCGCAGTCTCTGATCCAGGTTGGCGGCAGGAGGGCAGTTGGTCTTGCGGGTTGGTGCTGAAGCCATGGCGGCCCCAGCACCGCGGCCACTGCGAACAGCGTCAAGACAATGATAACCTAGCAGCAGTTCGGCGTTGCGCCGGCAAGGTTAGCGGGTTATGGTATGACCGCAATCAGGCGACCCAGTCGACCTGATATCACCAGCACAGCGGAATGATGCACAGCGGCAGGCTAAGGCCGGTTGCTCCTATAGAGGTTGCAATAGCGATATGTAGTCGACAGAAATTCAGGGTGGCGTTTAAACGGTCGGAAAGCGGGCAGAGCCTGGTGTGGATCGTCTGAGAGGTGGCAGGGAGTACATAGAATAGGCACGGAATGACAAGCGGGCAGAGAAAAGCGGTTGTAACAAGCGCAAGTTGCCGGTCATGAATGACCGGGAGCCAACAGGCGTTGGTGCGGGCTCTTCCCCGGTGCGGCGCTGTTTCCGTGAGAATAGGCGCGTCAAGTTGACTGCGACAGCTCAGGGGGGAGCTGCCGCGCAGAACGAGTTGGTCCCGATCCGCTCGCGGGATAGAGGACGAACAGATGTCTTAGGGAGGAAGCGCCAGGTTGTGGGCGCATGGGCAGCTCATCCAGACCATTGATGGCGAAAATACGGCTTGCGCACTTCCGGCATAGCTTACGTCATCTTCACCGTTGGGTACGGTAGCGAGGGTTCAGCACATTCGTGGTACCTTCCTGCAATGGCTGTGACGGGTTGTTCAGATCCAGGTGACCTTGCGGGTCCATTTGACTGGAATATCGAAGCGCCTTGGGGACTCGAAGGACAGGTCCTGACATAGATTGCGACTTGCAGGCTGGAATGACTTGTGGTGATTGCCTGGCGGCCGTTTGCGCCGTTGGTGCTGGATTTCTCTGGGTTTTCTCGGGCATGGGTTGAGGGTCTTAATGTATTGTGATTCTTGTTTAGGGTGAATTTGCAGGCGTTCTACTTTGCCGTTTTGGCAGTTGCCGGAGCGTTCGTGTTTATAAGTTTCATCACTGTGAGTGATCGCATCAGATTCTGCGGGTAAGGACGGCGTCCGCTTGCAGGCGCGTCAGTTCAGGCGACCTTTGGCTGGCATCTACGATATTTCCTTGTAGTCGACACTTGGCAGCAGAAGCTGCTTTGGGCGAATGCAAGCGGACAGTAGTTGTGCTGTAGATGTTACATCTGCACAAGTTATTTCACCAGCGGGGCAGGCTGTCAGCAGCCAGCCGGCGATACCCCGGCCAGGCCGTTGCGTAGTGTGCCCCGCAGCTTTCAACACTTTGCGAGGACGGAATGCTGGGCCGTTGCCGAGACAACGCAGCGCCTTGTCTGTTGCTTGTCCAGCTCCGCTCATGCGCATTGGTCGCGACTCGGATGGATGTTTACGGAGTCGACGTATGCCCTGCGGGCGTAATCCTCTTTCGAGGGAAGTCACCACGACGGCATTTCTCGCGGTTGAATCAGGCAGGTAGCTGCTGGTGTGGATACGGTTTTTACACCCCGGACGGCCTTCGGTAATAACCAGCAGGTATTGACCACAAGAAGGCCAGTGCCAGCAGGTAGTGCGTTGCGAGGACTCGGCATATGAGGCCGAAAAGTCTAAAAGCGTTGTGTGATGCTTCCGGATCGATAAGTGCGCGTATCACAGCCGGGCCGCAGGACGAGACCTTCGGGCGTTAAGCGGGTCGAAGATGCACGCATTAGACGGCCCTGGCCAGCAAGTAAAACTGTGGCAGTAGCGTCAGGCGCTGCAAGACCATGGGCCGTGCACTAAGAACCTTCAAATTGGTGAGTTATCGTTATGACGCAGCTCGAAACCCCTGGGATCTTCTGATGATTCTGGATGGATTTGGCCCACAGTTGGTTCGCCTGATTCCAATGCATCATGGCGGGCCACATACCCGGTGTGGGACGGTTTCTGGGCCAGCTCGCCGTACCGCTGGTGTTCAGGTTCGGGGATGGATGTACGGGTTTGCGACGGGCAGATGCGGTAACCGAAGTCGGTCACCCATGAAATCTGGGTTGCGGGGCGTTGTCTATCGGACTATACCCGGAGTGACCAAAAGCCATAGTGATGGCGATTTGGTTCAATACCGAATATTGCCAGGCCGGCGACAAAGGCCGTTGCGCGGGCGCGCGTGCAGTCATGGGGGCGCTATCTCCCGGATGGGTTCCAAGCATAAGACAATGCTTGGTGGCCATGGTTATCTGGCGGTGCGCGCGAGGGCGAAGAGTGTGCTCTGGTGCTGCCGTTTTCGGACGGCCGCGAAAACGCACCCAGAAGCGTGCTCAGCTTCATTGCAACCTGCTTGAGATGCCTATCAGGCTGGGGGTGTCAGGTGGCGCACTGCGAGTCTGATGGCGTTATTTTGCGATGGACGCGGATAATCGCTGGACGGGTTTCGAGCAGGCCTGTATCGTCTTATTGTTGAAAGACAGGCCGATGTCACTGCCGGCGGGCTGAAGTGCCTTGTTGGGCTGGTTACGAGCGTGGCGAAAGCGACGAGTTCTTTCAGGCCGAGCGCGGGTACGGCGCTTGCTGAGCCCGTGCAGGATGGGCGATTGCGGTCATTTTGCATGAATTTCCCGCGCCGATCGCGCTCGCGAGCTGACCCGCGCGCTTTGTTCGAGCCGCTTCAGCGGTCTTGCGTGCGCGGCATTGGGTGCAGGCTGGCTTCGAGTTTGTGTGACCCAGTATGCAAGCGACTATTACCGACACCCTGCGCTATCCGCCGGCATGATGGATAATGGTTGGGCGAGTACTGGCAAGCAGGGCAAGATCAGCTGCGGATTTGCCGGACGAAAAGTAGCGCACGCGACCTTCTTCTTCTCTGCGGCCGGGAAAGCCTTAGCCGGGGATGAGGAGCGCATTCTCATCCTTGCCGCACACGTACCTTATGACCTTGCAGCCCGGATGAGGGCTGAGTGACTGACCGCATTTGGTCGAGGAATCGGACTATCATACGCTTGACGTGATATCGTCAACTTGCACGGTGACATGGTGGGCCAGTTACCGGTGCTTTGACGCAAGCGGGTCAGGCTGTCGAGTGCCTGAATGAGTGCATACGCGGGGCCGGGCGGCCGGCGCGGGTGGGTGGTGAAGTCCTAGATTCCGCGGATTCACGGAACGTCGTGCAAGTGTCGACGACCATACCCGGTCAGGCCAATACTTGCCCATACCTGCGAGCCCGTGCTTCCTGTATCGGGGCACGGAATATCAGCATGCGCAGGGGTTTCTGTCTGATTGTGGCGCCCGACACTGGTTGACGTTTCTGGGGCCTGGAAACAGCCGGTGGAAATGATGGCAGACATTGTTGATGTTACGATCCTGGCCCTCACCTCCTTCGGATACGGCATGGGCACGAAGCTGTAGAACCAAGGGTTTATTACAGCCAAGCGCTGGCCGCTTCGCTGATATTCTTCTGGAGCATTGCTGTTACGCGCTGGCGGCGCAGGAAAATGATTGGCCTGAAGCTCGGCCGAGATAAGCGACCGAAGCGGATTTGCGCAGTCAGCGCTGTGGATAACTTCAGAAGGAAATGTCGGGTCTGGAGTCGGACCTGAAGAAGGAGTGAAAGCGAGATGGTCGTCTGCGCCTGGCGAAAGCAGAATCGAAAACGATAAAGGAAGGGGAAGAACCGCCTGCGGGGATCTGCGTCGCGGCCGCGATTCTGAGGTAGCTCTTGACTGAGCGGAGCAGAGATAGCAACGGAGATTAAGCGCCTACATGACGGGCGACAGGACTACTTGAAGCTGGTGCTCAATCAGGGATGGACCTGCGAGGTAGCGCGATGATGCGCTATTACGAGTATGGTCACCGCCGGCTGGCGTGACGAGAGAAGCCGCCTTACAGCGAACACCCTGGAGCAGGTACAGATGCGCGCCAGCATTTGGACGAACCAGCGGCAGCGTTGCTTGTTTGACTCGCCGAGCCAGCTCTGGCCGCAACAAGCAGGGGTGCAGGCGAGAGGCTCCCAGAACCAAGCTGTTGGCTGCGGCTGCAAGCCGCAGCCGCATGGTAGAGCGAGAAGCTCAGACGGATGAGGCGAGCGTTCCGGGGCTGCGAGAGTGATTCAATTCCATTGACGAGGCCATCGTCAGCATTCCCACGCGGCGGCAGCCTGCGTTCGCCCCAGGCCAAGGGTAACTGCCTTCGCGGTTAAAAGCCGGTGCAGGCGGCGCTTCGGTTAGCCAGCGTGGCGACGATGCACGGCTGAAGTGGGACGGGTGTTTGAATCGCTTCCGAGACGAGGCAGCATGTTCATTGCAGTAGCACGGCCGGCCCGCTGGTCTTTCGGACGATTGGCTGCGCGGACTCAGGCCTGCTTGCTGATTCTGGATCATGTGCGGAGTTATCTCCAGTTTGTATGGGCACAACCAGAGTTTTTGCTCAAGGAATGTGGGCAGTTGGGTGCAGCCGGCGAGGAGTGATTTCCACCGTCGGTAGCAGCAGTGGCGGTTGAGTGGCTTTCCGTCGCATGTATTTCCATGCCGCCATCAGGGGCGCGCACTTGATCAGGCGGCCTGGTGCTATGCGTCCGGGTGACACGCGGTTATCAGAGGGCTACATGCCCGCATTCCCCGTTGCTTAATTTAAGCCTTTTGGGGAGTTCGGATGCATGCTGTTTTGCGTATCTTTTTTGCTAGCTGTCTTGTGTATGCTGCTGGATATTGGGCCCGGGGCACACGCGCAGGACGATAAACGAGGCTCTGCTCCACTGCCTCTGGACGAGGACTGCGCACCTTGCCGAGGTTGCTCGAGCACGTATCCGTACTGCGGTATTGTTGAACCGGTGGGATATAGCACCCTGCTGGAGAATTGCGTTGGCGGGCATTTGCTCGAAGGGCTCGGACCCGCAACTCTGCCATTATCTGGAGCCTGGAAGCTTTTCCGCGGCTTTGCGGAACAGCACCAAGCGGCCAGTTTGGTGGGGCCTGGGCATTCTCCTTCTGAGCAG
>Ga0163217_1056278_pt1 | contig 11933 bp, 7 predicted proteins | sample SynspAceP_FD_185933 | JGI IMG/M metagenome (GOLD analysis project Ga0163217, IMG submission 185933) | Saline lake microbial communities from Ace Lake in Antarctica - Synechococcus sp. Ace-P (PacBio error correction) | ecosystem: Environmental > Aquatic > Non-marine Saline and Alkaline > Saline ... | reverse complement strand
GCTCGCTTTTCGTAGGTATGGCACAAGAATTGCAATTCCATAGGAGTTCAATCCTTTTCCTTTTGACTATTCTAGTCATAGTTCATCTTTTCCCTCAATGGCCTGCTATATAGTTTTTGAGGAAGTTGGATCAGGCTTCGGCTTGTTTCCTGCCTGCACAGATAGCAAAGTGCTTGCAAGAATTCAGATAGCCGATAGTCTTAATTCATCAGTGGATTTAAAATGCACGCATCCAAATTCATGGTTAACGTTATTTAGGGCATGCTCAGACTCCAACCTGCATCCGAAATCCCGAATGTTTCATCTGCTTTATTTGCATCATGTTACATGTCCATTGAGCAAGTTCTCTTTGTAGCTTTTCTCGACTTCCAACTAGCCTCAAAGTTGAAGACAAAGCCGACCCAATGGGTGGTTGAATAGTAATATTCCTCTCCAAATCCTTTATTACCTTTGCCTTGCATCGGATAGCCGTTTCTCATCCTCAGTGGGTTAAAAAATTGCCTCTTTCTAACATGTCTTTTGGAAATCCCTGTTCTGGGAAATGACTTTAGAGGGTGGATCAAATATTCTTCCTTCGGGGCATTCCGTTACGCGTGGCTTCAACTCCGTCACAAGGAATTCTTCTTCTGGGAGCTTTCGAAGCTAGAGTTCTTCAATTTTCTTCCGTAACCCACTCTGGCCGAAATAAAGAGAAGGATCTTCTTTCATCTCTTACCTCGCGCTTGAATGGCGCAGATTCATATCGTCTGCATCCTTGCTTTTTAACTATAGGTCAGGCCAAACGACCGTTTTCTTATTTTCATTAGGAGAGGTAGTTCTGTTTATTAATCTAGTTGCTTATAGCTCTTTTCTAACATAAGAGAGAAAATACTATTGAATAGGTATAGTCCCGATTGCGTGGATTGGTTTGTCAGCGCCAATCGGTCTCGGGTCATGGTTCAAAATAAGATCAAAACAAGATTCTGTCAAAATTGCGGATCCTCATAGTATTCTATTTCAAGATCAGTATTTTGCTCTGATGGTTATTCTTCTTTTAGGCAGTTCTTGCTTTTGGATGTGGATTGATGCAGCGGTTTGCTTGCTCGGAATACGAATAACTGGTATCTTTTTCTTTGAAAGAAGATGGGTACGTTCCATTTTTCAGATAGAAGCTGTTTACAGTGAGGCTTTTGATGGAATCTCCGAGTCCAGCGGTTGGTCGATGACCTGGAAGTTTCTGAGGTTCATTCTCTATCATCCAATTCAGTAGCGGTGGGCGGCTGGAATATGAATAATCACTACTGATTCCTGAGTGAGAATGCTTTGAATATTTTGGGAAAAGCGCTTGAATGTTGATCCACTGGTATTATGCTCCAATACGTCCGGAAACACGAAAAAGTCAAGCTTCTTTATTGGTTTGTCGAAGTAGACTATTGATACTTCAATGGTTCGGACTGATCTTTCGAGTATCTCTTTGCTTCGAAATATCTCGGGGAATATCTCGGCCAGTACTTCGCCTTTTTTCACCTGATGGGCAAGTAAATGGGAAACCGTACCGATTCCACAGCCTACCTCAAATATCGTAGAATGAGTAGGAGCTAATCTGCTTCCATTACAATTCAAGGATACTCCCAAATGCCTGGAATTGACGCTATTTTGGCTTGTTCTCCGAACTGATATACGAAATGACTAACATTTTCTTTATTTGATCTCTCAGATTCGATTTAATAGTGAGAAACTTTACCTGCAATATTCCAGCTATATTGGTATGGAAATGACATTGGGAATTTTGGTCCGCTGTGTGCTTTTTGCGGGCAAAAATTTGAAAACACCTCATGTTTGTCCCTCAGGAATAAGTAGTCTCTTAGCAAATATCCACTCGTAAAATCTCGATTCCTGACCATATAGGTAGTGTCCATCCCACAGGATATGGATTTCGGAGAATACGCCAATCCGATTTCTTTGCTCTGGGCAGTTTTAATCATTTGGAAGGTAGGAGGTCCAACTTGATTTGGACCTTGCCGCGTAGGTTTGGTTATTTCATGCTATTTCACGGTTGCGGAAATGTTGGTATCGATTTCTCCAATTGTCCATTTCAGCTTGTAGAGAAGAACCCTGCACGAGCTCATGCGGTACCATGCGGCACCATTCGAAGCTGGCATTTTCAAATACTGCATTCGCAGCGTGCCGGCATGATGTATTTGTATTTCAGCATTTTATCATTTGAAACCTTGAAATCAAAGTCTCCTGCCTGCCGCCTTCTTTAACAACTTCATCCATTAAAGTCAGCTGATTGTCCAATATCCTGATACCGTCTCATTTGGCTCATGATAGCCTTAGACTTGGAATGGTACTGGTTCGGCTCCTGTTGGCAGTGATTAGTCAAGCGTCATACTTGAAATGTGATTGATCTTGAGGTACGACTTCTTCTTGCTGCGTATAGGCAAAAAAGCCTTGGTTGGATGGTTTGGATGATTCAGCATTCATCTGTCGAATTACCATCCAAGTCAAGTGCGACTAGCTAAGCCCAAATCTAACAATCTGAACTTTCCTTTAAGTAAATTAAATCAGCGCAAAGCGCGAGTATAATGCAACTTTTCAAGCCGAAGCGGTTCAAGATGGATTTTCGATCTTTTTTATATCGCTTCAAAGCCATTCTGGGAGGCGCTGATCTCCAGCTCATCAAAGCGAACATTGCCAGCACCAGACTCAACAGGTCAACAAAGCAGCTATGCCTCCAGAAATTAGGAGCGGCTTAGTTGTTTGTCATGTAGCTGTTCGCTCAAAGCAATTCATTCCCAAGACAGGATTGCAAAGAGCGTCATTCCAAAGGCCATAGAAACGGCTCGGACTTTTTATCCGGGTAGATATCGAAAAGTAGGTATTGAACCCACTAAACTTTTTGGCCCAAGAAGCAAAATCGGAAAGACAATGATGGTTCCAAAGGTGATCAAGTTTCTTTTGGTGCAGGCCCCAAATTCCCAAATCGCCAGAACACTAAAAATCGCTCTCCGTAGATGGGTCTCGGAAAAGGTTGATTCGCCCATAGTTGGGGCACTTGCAAGATCATTGATCTGCTGCGCATCATTCCATTGCCCGAAGGGCTTGTTCAGAGCAGAATCTTTCCCAAGGAGTTTGACTCCCGCCTCCGTAGAAATTGAGTATAATAGGGTTAAAGTTCCAGCTTTCCATTTGACCAGGCGGAAGGGCATAAGTCTTTGTCCAAACCTGCTCCGGCACTTTCCAAACGTAGTTCCCCTCCGTCGAATAAGACTGTATTCCCAGCGCTGTGGCTAAGCGGGCCGATTTTCCTCAACTTGCCAATTCCTGCTCCAATCAGAAATGCCCAGGTTTGAGAATGGAGGCAAAGCCAATCTTTTTTCCAATTCAAAAATGATCCGAACCAAGGACATAATCACCGAATAATGAGCAAGATATTAATAAAGTGATTCTGAAGGTGGTTTAATTTCATTGAAGCAATAAGCCCAGCCGACAGTGCAGCAACCAGAATTCGCTTTCGCTCCAAAAGCCAATGAATACCTGCCAATATTCAAAGGAATCAGGCAAATGCGCCGACTCTTTGCGTTGTGTCCTGCTTCCACTGAGGATGATTATAGGGTATGAAAGCGAAAGCCACAGCGCCGATAATGAAAAGACCGGGCCGGACTCGAAAAAGTCAACTAATAAGGACATCGCCAACATTCTAGCAATAATCCATTGCTCGGGTGGAGGGTAACAAAGTAAGTTTTACTGTAACCCGTATTGGTAACATCTCCTGGAACTCCTTGCTGGATGAAACAATAGGGGCAGGCAATCCGGCCCAAACATACTATTGGTCAAAAAGTGCTCTTCTCAGTTTTTTCCTGAATTCCATTGCCTGCTTTGGCGAGCCTTCCATTGGAGAATGTCACCTTGAAAGATTCACCTGATCTTGGAAACTACCGTGTGAAAAGTTTTAAAAGGCTACGATCGCATAGAAAATAGCGACGCCAAGTACGTGAGGGAGGGATTGTCCTTTTTTGAATCTAGCTTCATGAAAAAAGCATTCGGGAGGACTTATAGATATGGCGCAATTAGGGATTTATTTTACCCAACGCAAGAATCAAAAAAGTATGGAATGAGCGGATAGATGGCTTAGCGCTTTCGATCTGGGAGTGGAACTTAGTACTTTTGCCTCAAACGCTTGGAAAAATCGAATTGTTTTGATTAATTTAAGTTTTAAAACTCGACCGTGCTTTAAAACACTTAAAAGGAAACGGGTAAAATCACCGAAATCAACCGTTCAAGCACGGTAAAGGAAAATAAAGAAGAGCCTTGATCGACTGCCGATGTTAACTATAAAGTAGCCAAGGGAAGTCACTGATACTATTCCGTACCGAAGCACTCGGATCGAGACTTTTTGTCCTCTGTTTCTCCCGGGACATTGCTTACAAAGATTACTCGGGAAGAGCTGACAACTTATGGGGGGATCCAAAGGTTGACATCAAACTCCAGCGGCGACCCCGCGGTTGATTCTTGATCGCAGGTTTGCAGGGCTCGGGTAAGACACTTTCGTTGGAAACTCGGGGCTACTTGAAAAGCAGGAAAAACAAGTTGCTTTTGGTTGCCCTGTTGATAATTCTATCGTCCTGCGGCGCGGATATTCAGTTGAAAGTGCTGGGTTGAGCAAATCGGAGTGGGGTCTATGCAGAGCCGGACAATAAAAATGCTTTGCAGCTCGCCATATTGCGATCGCTTATGCAAGAAGGACACGGCAATGAAACGTATCATCCGATACTGGCGGGTCGGTTGGCAGTGGATGATCTCATATGAAAGAGATTGAGGATGCTGAAAAGAGTCTGAATCCTTTTCAGAGACACTTTTTTGTGTGATTCGTGACCGGTCAGGATGCGTGATACTGCAAAGACTTCGACGGCGCTATGATTTTTGACGGGTGTATTGACCAAATTAGGATGGTGATACGCGAGGTGGAGCAGGCGATTCCATCCGACACGTAGTTAACAAACCGATGCAAATTTATCTCCACGGAGAGAAATGGGAGAATCTGGATCATTTTCCATCCTGATCGATGCTCAACGAATTCTCGGAATGGGTGATGTATTCTCGCTGTGGAGCTGTTGCGCAGCATTCCTTCGATTGAGGACGAGGCAAAGCGAATTATTCTGATCCGAACAATAATTTCATTTTGATGTACTTTCTACTCAGTCGAGCAGGTTGAAGAAGATGGGGAAATATCAAGGACTTATGGGTATGATCCAGGAATGGGTTAAAGCCATGAAGGACATGGTATCGAATGACGATTCTGTTAAACCGATTGGGCGATATCAAAAGCATGCCCGAAAGAGCGCTCTTAATTCCTGATGTGGTGATGGCAACAGAAGGAAGCGCTTAGCGGGTGGCTCCGGGCGGACGTCTGTAGGAAGTAAATAATCTGATGAAGCAAATTTGGCGATATGCGCCAAAATGATGAAACAGATGCAATTAAAAATGGCGGAGCCAAAGCTAGCATTAGGGAAAGAATTTGATGCCGGGGATGGGGAAGGCGATAAGCATTTTGAAATCAGAAGAAAGCTGAGTGAGAAGCGTGAAAAAATTTTTAAATTCAAAAAAACGGTCAGATCGAGAGATTTGAACCGTTTTTATTTCTAGAGGGGAAAGACCTTCTTAATTGATCAAACCTTTCATTTTTTCAGTTTTCTGAATAGTTTCCAGATTGGGTTTAGTCGGAAATTATTGGGCGGGGGGAGGGGGGGTTAGTTAGCAACACTCCTTGGCTTCGCAAAAAGTCCAATAAATCCAGCTCGTTTAGACTTCACCATTTTGCCAAATGGGATACTGTTTAGGGATAATTTTTCCGCTTTCTAATATTAGAAGTGTTCTTCTGAGAGACTCCCAACAATGCCGATACTTTCATTCAGGGAAGTCTTTTTGCTTTCTCGGCTTTTTCAATCGGGCCTCTAGGTTCCATAACACTACTTTAGTAAATTTACTAAAAATTAGGAAAACTTTACTAAGGTTAATCCCTAGGATGCAGGAAAATTGGGCCCTTAGTTAGTGTAAAACAAATGAATTAAGCGAAATTTTAGATTATGAACATGGAAAATAGGTTTTGATATGTACAAGGGTTGTTTGATTTAATCACATTTCCCTTACTACGGCTTCTCTTAGAGAAAAAATTGCTCACGCCATCCTTGAGGCCGGAGAGCTTGTTGTCCATCTGGGATACTTGGGCCGATACAAGTGGGAAAGTCTCGCGCTTAATCGGACGCTGATAAATTGATCAACTTCCTTTACCCTGTGTAGTTCAAATCCATCAAAATCCCAATCCTTCTATTCAGTTGCCTTTCTTCAGGTTCGGCTGATTCGGGTGGAGTATTTGGATGATTAAGGGAGACTAGCGGAGATGGTAGAACTTGATTTATGTCTTAAATGGACTGGGTTGCATTTGTCATGGAGAAAGGTGAGGAGGCTGGTGAGGCGGGATACAGGCAGCGCACGTGGATTACGATTTATTTGCAGAAGGTCTATGCCATGTCGAGGAACTGGCAATGCAAGAGCCTAATGATCAAGCCATTACAGGGAACTGGGCGACAGCAAAGCGGTACTCATTACCCCACTATTTCATCAATGGCTATGAATGCCTTCAGTTACGCCGTGCGAGACTTGAATTATGTGTTGACTAAAAAACAAAAACTTGCTTATTGCAGTAAAAAATATTCAGTCGCGACGAATGAGCATAGCACTCGGATGCTCTACAATGACCGGGTTACGAGTAAATTTTAACAAACTAAAATGAAAAAACTTAGCTTAGAGGAAATGCTTCGTCTTACCTCAGCTGATTATTGGAGCGCAGTCAATGAAAGATTAACTGGCGGGTTGGAGGGACTTTTTTTTATTGTTCGTGTAGCGGATGTCCACAGATTTTACGAGTTAATGAAGAACGGGCAAACCCTTGAGAAGATGCTGGGTGTGCAGATGATGAATTTTCCTGCTTGCATGGCAGCAGATCAATCTTATAAAACTGGGTTATTATTAATGGCCCATCTTTAATGATAGACCATCTTTAAAGACATTACTTATGGACTATTTTATTTACTACTTTGGGGAAAAGTGTATTTCTTTCACCAATACAAGTCTATGTTGTTACCTCAGGGTCTTTGTACCAAATTCAGAACTTTCTGGAATCCCAACTATTACCAGTCCCCAAAGAATCAGAAAGAAAATTTTATTAAAAAACTTCATTAATCTACTAAGCACATTCCCTGGAAACCAAAGAAGGGGTCCTTATATATATCTATTTTAGACTGAATTATCAATGGAACTTTTTAATCAGGGATGTAAAGTGGAAGGGTGCTAATTTTTTGATTCTGAAGGGAAATTTATGAGAATGTTAGGTTTAAAATGGGGAGACGGACCAGGAGAATATTCAAGCGGGCCTATTCGATTGAACTAATGAAGAGGAAGGGCTATCTACCTAGGCCAGTCAGAAATTCAAGTTTTTCCCCAAGGGATTTCGAGTTTTATAAAAGAAAAAATCTACCTTTTTTTGTCAATTATTTAAGTGTATTGAACGGAGAGCTATTAATAATTACAAAAGATGGGGACAAAAAATGATTTCTGGAAGCTTCTCAAAGAACTTTTTTATATAAAATGAATCAATCTCTGGAATTGATTGACAGGCAACATTGTTTTCGGTTGAGCAGGATATTGACAGGAAAACACAATAGTTCACACAAAAACTTTATGTTTTCAAAAATCAAACAGGAGCATATTTGTATATCTGTCTCCTTATTGACGTAGAGTATTTGAGAGGATACTCGTTATCAATCGTGGATGATTTTATCTCCTCGTATTGAACTTATGAATTTTGAGGAACCTAAATTCTCAATGGCAGCACTAAAAATATTAATATATCAACTATAAATTATCTCATCAACCTAATTTGTTTTGTGCCATATGATCAGAGAAACAATACGACGAATTGGTTTATTCTTTATTGATTTATGATAAAGAAATGGGGATATGATTACTACAAGGTTTATTGATGAAATGGGATCCTCAATGTTAAACCCAAAGACTTTATCAAAAATCTTTTTTATTTTTTTCACAAACCCAATTACTAATGTGCTGAGGAAGAATTGAATCCTACCATTAGTAATTGTAGTGATTGAATTAAAAATTGGAGTAAAACTATTCCATTTTTATAACAAACCCGACTCAAAGACTGTGGCTCTTACTTGTCTCCGTTTATAGCAACGCACTTGGCAAACTGAATTTTCTGAAGGAAATTCGGGAGATTCCCGAAACAACTCGTGCGGAAGTAGCCTGCTTAGCTTAGCGAAGCGGCGGAGGGGCAGATTAAAGCCGCTTAAGCGGCTTGGTTCTGGTAGAACGAATCAGTAGAGTCAATCTGATGAAGCAGTTTGGCGCTATGCGGCAACATGATGAGAAAGCAGATGAATAAAATGGGAGTGCCTAAAGCAGGGCATTAGGAAAGATGATGCCGGGGATGGGAAGCGAGTAAATTTGAAATCAGAAAGCTGAAGTGAGAAAGCTGAAAAAATTTTTAAATTCAAAAAAAACGGTTCAGATCGAGAGATTTGAACCGTTATTTTTTAGAAGGAAAGGCTTTTAATTTATCAATCTTTCCATCTTTTTCAGTTGCTGACACTAGTTTTCCGAATTGGGTTTAGGTTCGGGGAAACTATTGGTGGAGGTATTTTTACGTTAGACACAACTCTTGCTTCGCCCAAAAATTTCAAATAAATCCAAGCTCGTAGACTTCACCATTTTAGCCAATGGAATTGTTTGGATACTTTTCGCTTTCAATATTTAAGATAAGTGTCTTCTGCAGAGACTCCCAACAAATGCGTACTTCCATACTGGGAAAGGTCTTTTAGATTCCCTATAGCTTTTTTCAACGAGCTTCCCTAGTTTCCTAAACACTTACTTAATAAAAATTACTAAATTAGAAATAACTTACTAGGTTGAATCCCTAGGAGATGCAGGAAATTAGCCTTGTAGTTTTAAACAAAATTGAATTAAGGAATTTTAGTTGAACATGGGAAAAGTTTGATATGTACAAGGAGATTGTATTGATTAATAAAATTACCCATACTACGGCTTTTCTTAAAGAACAATTGCTTCACGCATCCTGAGCCCGGAACGGAGCTTGTTGTCCCTCTCGATACCTTAGCCGAATACGGCTGAGAAAGTCTTCGCGGCTTCAGATCGGAGCTGATAAAATTGGATCATTACCATTTTGTATGTAGTGTTTCAAAATCATCAAAATCCCATATCCTTATCAGTGCCTTTCTCAGTTTCAGACTGATCGGGTGGAGTATAGCGGATGTAAGGACACGATTAGGGAAATGGCTTAGAACTGAATTTATACCAAATTTACAGGGGTCGGCACTTGTCCTAGAGAAGGTGAGAGGCTGGGGACGGCCTGGATACTAGGACCATAGAAACAACGGTGTTTATTGCTATTAAAGACATTTTATTTTACTTGTGCTATTGGCTGGGGTTGGTATTCATTGGAGTTTGAATCGGATGGAACCTCACTTTCCTATTCTATTGGAATGTTCGGCCCTATTCTACTTTAAGTAGCCGGACAGGGATATTCGGCTAGTGCCTTGCTATGGTCTGAGGTAGTAAGAATATTACCGCGAATTGCCAATCTTGTACCGGTGGTAAGATGTTAGACTGCAATCTAGTGATAGGACTCCTCTTTCCTCGGCTCTCTCCAGTTGAGCGATTTAAGCTTTTGCTATTTTCTCTCCGGTCTTTTTCTTCTGTGTTTAGTTCCTTTTACAAGGACTTCATCATGAGCCTTTTAGGTGTGTTAGTTATTCCAGCTCGGGTGATCATTCCGATTTCGGAACTATCAAAGGCATAAAGCTCAAAAAAATGGTGTGTCTGTTATGCTGTCGGATCTCGGGGATCTCTATTCGTTGGGTTTGCTGGCTAAGCGTTTCTTTGTCAGATCTTGACCAGCTTACTCTTAATAGAAAGGGTATGGTTTTTCATTTTATTTTTCTTTGCGAGTGTTCCTAGCTTGCTGAGTCTTAGAAGCCCCTATTTGCGATTGCCAATGACTGATCTATAACTGCGTCTTGTTACAGAAGAAATTGGCTAAGGTACCCTATCAAACAAGGAGCTTTTCGATTTATTTTTTCTGAATAGCGCAAGAAGGATTTCTTCAAATCCCTGAAGGATTGGGGGATATTCCTGAAAGCCAAAAAACTCCAAGTACCATGATACTAAAAGTCTCGCAATCCTTACTGCGGGCCATGTGCTCGGACGCATCCCATTTTGGAGCAACTCTACGAAGGCGGGAGAATATCGATTTACAGATATTTGTTTCTTTCCGGGCAGGTGAGGGATTGACACTCGAATCCCAAACCGGCAGTCACCTGTTTGGCAATGCTGCTAAGATAACAAAGACTACACTCGCAAAGGCTTAGGTATGAGATTGGTATCTGCCGAGAGCGCAGCGATTCGATTGTTCTGATGCCAGCAGTATCCGAGAATGGAGACACTGGCAAAAGCAAGATCCAAGATTCCAAGGCCCATGCAGGTTCTGGCAGAAAAGGACAGACCACTCCATTACCCCCACCTATTTTCACAATGGCTAATGAATGCGCGACTTATGAAGTAGAAGATTTAAAACTGATGTATGCAACTAAAAAAAAACTGCAGATGCAGTAAAAAAATATTCAATTCGCGACGAATGGGATTTATCGTCGGATGCTCTTAAATTGACGAGTTAATTAGTTTAAATTTTTTTAAACAAACTTAAAAATTGGAAAAAATTACGCTTTAAGAATTGGCTTTCGTCTACATCAGCTGGTGTATTGGGCGCAGGTCATTGAAAAGATCTGGTGGGTATGGGACGCTGAGTTATATTACATGTCGACTAGTTGAACTAACTCTTTAGACCAATGGCAGATCAGATAAATTTGCCATTCTCAAAATTTAAGTTTTGTACTGCACTGCGAGGAGGTGTTTGTACTTGTTAATTATTGATGAATCAAACGGTTTTAAATTTTATTACCGGTTTTCATATTCAATATAACATTACTCCTAGTCTTGATGATTGATGAATTATGTTTAATTAAAATTTAGTTTGTGGTCGGATTTCTTAATTTATTGCTTTTGCACTGTTACATTTTGGCCTTCAATTTCTTATTGCCCAATAAAGTGGGAGGAAAGTGATGACTTTAAAATAATCGTTATAATTTCAGTGGAAAATTGTTAAGGACTATTTCCGCAAGAGCACTTTATGGTGTTTTGTTTCTTACTGAAGGAAACTGCTGTTGTAGGCGGCTTCATTAATGAAAAAGGTGAAGTTTGATTATTCAGTATAGTCTGTGAGTGAGATGGCCCCAATCTTAATTTTCTGTTGTGAGTTGTGATGTGTTTGCTTTTCTCTTAAAAGGCAAGGAGATCTGGATTCAAAAACTCCTTTTGGGATTAGGTTTTCTTGTTGTGTTTTTTTTTCTTTTTTTTTTTTTTTGTTTTTTTTTTCTTTTTTTTGTCGAGAAATTCTTAATGTTAAACAAAAAGAAAACGGACAAATTTTTTTTTAACCCTCTCTGCGAACATGTGTAAAAGTTCATTGTAACGGTAGAAATTGGAGGTTTTTTTTCCTTTATTTCTTACCGAAAAAAGAATCGCCCGAAAACTTCTTGCCTATCTTGGTTTTTTCATTCATTTACACAAAAATTTTCCTTCTGGTTCTATTGTCCCATATTAAAGGGGCGCCCCCAAAAAATTTTTAGGGGGGATATTTTTGATATAGTTTTAAGTTCTGATTTTAATTTTTGGGGTAAAATTATATAGATCTCTCTCTATATATATAGGGATTTAAAAAGAAAAAAACATTCTTTAAAAAAAATTTGGTGTAATTTATGAAAAAATTGTTCTGGTTTCTGATAGGTCCTCTCTCTTGT
>Ga0163217_1074802_pt1 | contig 11934 bp, 16 predicted proteins | sample SynspAceP_FD_185933 | JGI IMG/M metagenome (GOLD analysis project Ga0163217, IMG submission 185933) | Saline lake microbial communities from Ace Lake in Antarctica - Synechococcus sp. Ace-P (PacBio error correction) | ecosystem: Environmental > Aquatic > Non-marine Saline and Alkaline > Saline ... | reverse complement strand
CTGAGCCCTCAGCGGCCCGGCGCCTTTTTCGTCTGTCCAATCGGCGACCATGCCACCGCCCTTAGGTAGCGACGCCTGCCATCCCCCGAACCGGCATTGTTGCGCTAGAATCTCATGGATTGTAATGCGCATGGGGCTCCCGATCAACGATGCCGAGTCAACCGCACATGAATTCGCTCACACGCCGCTCCTTTGTCAGATGTTGCTTGCGATCCCAGCCCTATTCCGGCGACCTGCGCCGAAGTACCGAAGCAAGAAACCGCCGCACCGTGGCCGAAAAATGCCCTTAACACCGCCGAACGAGGACGCCAGCGCTGCGTGGCCCTGATCAACAAGATGGGCTACCGATCACTACGAAAGTGCCCCGCGCCTTGGTCCACGCCCTTGCCATCCCCGCGTCTCGAAAGCACGCACGTCCAGATGCGCGCAATGGGCCGCGTATTTCGGATCCTTCGCTTCAGATTCTGCCCTGCGCAACCGCACGCGCATTGGGCCAGCGGCGACGCGGCGAACGTTTAAAATCCTGACTGTCAATTTGAAGTACGGGTTAAAAACCTGCTGCGGCGCTTGGCTGCTGTCCGAATGGCGATCACGCCACAGCAATCAAATGGTACGGCCCTGCGGTACTAATTACCCGAAAGCAAAAGGCGCGGCATCGTTGGTGAAACGCGGCCTGCGCGAAGGGCCTGAGCCGCTGGCGCTGACGTCGCGGCACGGGGCCGCTGCCAGCATTCCGTACAACTCCCCCAGATTAGCAAAAGGGCCACCAAGTGCTGGGCGTGCGCGGTCGGCGTGTCGTGTTACGTCACCCGAGCGGGAGTTAATGTGAGGGTATGTTGTTGGGTGTCCATGCTCTTCTACGGCTTTGTGCTGGGTGATTTCTTTCGACAATCTTTTATGGTTCATGTTCTGGCTTGTGTGTCGACACGTTGTCGACCATGTGGATCTGGGTCTGAAAAGCGTGCAGGTCGGCGGCGATCTGGGCGTTCGGGTTCAGTTGCTGCGCTTTTGCTTGAACGAGATTCAAAGTAACTGACGTTCCTACCAGGGTTACTGACGTGCCTGGTGCGAGTGAATCGCTTGGGGCATTCCGCGTCGGCTCACCTGACTTCGGCTTTCTGACCCAGCTCGGCCAGGCAGCAGCCCAAGACGCACGCGGCGCTCGGCCAGGCTTCTTGTTGCTCGTTCTTGTAGGGTTTCTCGATCTCGGAGGTGTCGTGGCCTTTTCAACCTCGGGGTTTGTCTTCGTTGGGCCACAAGCTGATGTGCGCGATTGGCCGGCTTCGGGCTTTCACCCAACGACGGGGGAGATCAAAGCTGGACCCATTTTTGGTCCAGCTTCGTCACAGGCAGGCCGCGTTCATTAACGCGCAGCGGAGGCACGGTATATTCCCGTTCCAGGACGCTCTGCGATCTGGACTTTGCCGCGGCGAGGTCTTCCTGCACCCGAATTTCTTTGGCCAGCTCGCGTCGATTTTTGGCAGCGACGGGCTTTTTCATTCTTTAACTTGCACTCGAATTACGCTTTCTTTGCCCGCGACGGGAGGTGCTTTGGTAAATTCTTCGGGGAAGGACACGGTTGACGTCTTTTTTCGTCGCCGCAACAAACCGACCCAGCCTGCTCTTCAAAGCCCGGGAATGAACGAGTTGGAAACCACAGAACAGCGGGTATCTTCTGCAGCGCCGCTTCAAAGGCTTCGCGTCTCTACCTTTGCCGAGGGGAAAATCAAATGTGATCTGATCGCCATCTTCGGCCTTGGCACCATCTCGCGGCTTCGAAAGTCTTGACGTCTCTGCCAGATTGGCCAGCGCTTCATCACCGGCAGCGTCGGTGCAGCTTTGACAAACCTATTTTGTCCAGCGATGATGGACGACAGGATCGACTTCGGGTGATCTCTGCAGTACGCTTCATAGGTCATCTGGTACCTTCGACGTCGTCGCCTTTTTTCAGTCTGCGTTCGCCATTTTGACGTCAGGCTGATCGCGGGTGCGATCGCGGACCTTTGCAAAGGTTCCTGGCATGGCCGCCATCAATGCTTTCCTGGCATGGCTTCGCCCGTAAACCATTCTGGCGAACTGTCTCTTTCCAGCAGCGCATTGGTCACTTTACCTTTGCGGAAACCCGTTTCATCATCGACTTCGGGCTGCGCTTCGCCAGCTTTTCGTTGGACCTTGGCCTCCCAGCTCACGCTGCTGTCACAGTGATGGGCATTAGCCGGTTTTCAAGACCTTGCGGTTCAGGCGGATCTCGAATTGACCTGGCATGTTTGCTCCATTAGGGTAAGGCCGCGCCATTGCGTGGCGCGGGCGGAAGAAATTTCGCTCTTCATATTGGGGGCTGCGCTGGGCGCAAGCCGGATTTTGGCGCGGGGGTCCGTGGGGACGGGCAATTGCCCCCTGCCCCCGCCTACCGGTGGTAAAAAGCGTCTCGACGTGGTCCGTCAAGCGGCGAAGGCGTCCACCGCCTCAGGCCCGCCGATTCCAAGCACATAGGTCATGCCCAGTGCTTCGTTTATTACATCTCAAGGACGGCTTCTTCTTCGGCGATATCATCCGCCTCACGCTTTGCGCAGCCGCCGATGACCTTGCGCAGAACATTTGGTGTCCGTAAACCGCGGGAACTGGCTTCTCCATAGACCTCTTTTGCTGCTCAGGCAGTCTTTTACTTTTCTGCATCCAGCGCTCGATCCGACGATTCTAACGAACTGGGAAGTCGTTTAGCGGTTGAACCGATACGTTGCCATCACCGATGGCGCTGCGGATTCGGGATTGGTAGCACTGTGTCCATCTGCGGGCGTCCTATGTCTTGAATGGGTCAGCGCAGTGACTACCCCCGTGCCTGCCCTGCGCAAGCCAACTCTTGCCCATGGGCGGAATTCGGATATGCTCGCGCCCTATGGAAAACGCGATCTCTAATATTTCTTTGCACGCCCTTATCTGGGCTTGGCCGCAGCTATCTCGTTTGTTGGGGTGGTCGGGCTTGGTGGTGTATCGTGCCGTGGCCCGCGCCAAACGCGCCGCCCCTGTCGAAGAAGAGATGCGCGTCGTCGTCTGCAGAAAGTCCTGCCGTTAAACCTTGGCCGCGTTGCTGTTGTCGGTGATCGGGCTGATTGATGTCGTCAAGTGGGCTTTTATCCTCCGGGTAACGCTTGTTTGCAGAGCATCGCGCGCTCTGCCGGCCGCGTTCACAACGCTTGCGCCTTGCACACACATTCAAAAGTCCACGTATAGTTTCTCTGGACACTGCACTTATGGCGGGTCTTTGAGGGCGAAATAGATAATGATGAAGCAGATTGGATTTGGGGCCTGATTGGCGGGCATGTTGATTGGATGTGTGGCGCGGATGTATTCTGGCTGGGCAACCGGCCGCTCAATGGGGAGCAGTTGGCATCGTGGGGCGGACTGATCGACCCGGGTCGGGCCCGCAGCACTTGGGCCGAAACGCATCAGCTTTTTGGGACGCCCTTGATTGTTTATTCCGCGCAATCGCGGCCTTGGGCCCCGACTCAAGCGGACGACCCACCTGACCGAAAAACCTTTGGCCTGGTTGGTCGTGGCGAGGGATGTTGTCGGTCTGGGCACCCGGATGGCACGGCTGCACGTTCCAGGCCACGGCGTTTGCGGATTTCGCGGCTGAGCCCCCGCAGGCATCGTCGCACCGTTTGTTCTATACTCGCGGCGGGCCTTGAATGGTCGGTCGTTCTGCGCAGCTTTGTCGGAGGATTTGAGATGACGTAACATAGATTGGGCCGCGCTTGCGCGCTTTGTTTTTGCACCGCAGTACTGTCTTGAGGCATTGAAATACCAAAAGCGTTTTTCAGGGGTTCTGGATTTCTTTGGCAGCTGGACCCGACATTAGCCCTTTGTCATTGGGAGGGGCATTCTGGGCCTATGGCGGTTGCGTGGCGCATGACCCGTACCCGATTTCGCCCTGTTACGGTGGTGACTTTCCGGCCCGCCCCATGCGCGCTTGGATCGCAAGTTGATTACTCGGCGACAGTGCTGTTTTGGCGCAGGCGGGGATTGGTCGGCTGTGGCCCGGCGGTTCCGGCGGCTGGGCGTCGGGGCGCGTTTTGGGCGGCATTGGGCGGCCATTATTTTCCTGATCGCAATGCTGGCAGCCATGATGATCGCCCAAAAGGCGCGGCGGATACTAGACCACACCGCGGACGGCTGGATACATCAAGCTATGATATTCGTAAAAATCAAGCCCCCCGACTTCGATGCTTCCTCAGATCGACCGTCCGTATGGGCGCGATCAAAGAGGGGCCGGCATCACCTTATTCTGTGCAACGCCGCCCGAGCGAGGTTCCCCCCAGCCAATCAACATGCGGGCCATTCATGCCGCCGCAGGAGGCGCCGGACTGCGTTTCGCAGTTTCAGGAGTTGACCCATTCAAAACGATGACCCCGACGTTCTTGCCAAACAACAGATCGCGAAATCAGGCTTGGCGCAGACGAAGTCTTCTGGGGCTATTGGCCTCTGGCACAACGCGTCCACGATTGCTCTTGGGCTTTGGTCAGGCTGGAACAAACCGGGTGACACCGCTGATAGGAAGCGCCCGTGCGGCGGCTATGACCTGAGCCATATGCGCGAACGTCGCTCGCGCCCCCTTACGCCTAGAGCCGCGCACTAGGGGCCCTTTGTCCGTCACGACAGCAGATAAGCCGCCGCCTTTGGCGCTATCCCCCACACAGCACGTTTCACTACATCATCCCATAGTGTTGCGCATCCTTTACCGCTGCTTCATCCCCTTCAAGGATTGACGCACAAAGGTTACGAATCTGCTTAGATGCGATGAGAAAGGTCTTAACTGTCAGTCTGCGCGATCGGCAGCTCACACGGAATCCAGTCCCGAGACATCAGTGAGATACGATATATCCCTGTAACACGCCTCTGATTAATCTCGCTTTGCAAAAATGGCAAGACCCAGACCGGCCCTCACCGGCTTGCCGGATAACGAACTGATTTCAAATCAGTGCTTGCGAAGCGGCGTCAAATTCTACGCCATTGTCTATCAGAATAACGATGATACGCCGCCCACGCTTGATGTGCCCGTATGGAAGGCTGCGGGTCATCGTCCACACAATATTTCTGCTGCATTTGTATCAAGTTTTGAAAACTGCCACAAACGATCCAGATCGGTATCAGCACCAGGATATTTCTTCACCCGCAGCTTTCCCGATCATCTTGATCACACGCCGGATATTCGCGCCCGCCGCTGTGATTGGACCGCTGATCGCAACACATCGCGCAAAAAACCGCCGCGTTGCCGGTTCAATTGAGACCCTCGCGTTTTCAAGCAAGACAAGTCCAGCAGATCATCCACAAGGTGTAAGCCGATGGTTCGGAGTGAATATCGACGCGTAGCGGGTCTTTCCTCTCTCCGGGCCCCACACCTATCGGCATCGCGCAAATCTCTGAAAAATGGCGCGATAGAGGTCATGGCGGCGCAAAATTCATGGCTGATCTGGCTGTAGAAAATATCTTTTTATGATGATGACAGTCTGGTCAGCTTGTCATTGGGCGCTGCGCGAGTTCGCAAGCAGGTGATACTGTTGCGCACGGATTTGATCTTCCAGCTGGCTGGACTATCCAAGCATCTGCGCGATTGCGTCACGCCACAGCGGCAGATCCTGACGAAACAGAGGCCCCGCCCACCAGTTGCAGCCCCACATTGCTGCGCGTGGCGCCCCCACAGATGCTGCGAGTTTCGCGTTCTAGCGCCTGCACAAATATCGCGGTGTCGGGTTCGGGTAGCCATTTCGTGTTTTTTTCTGCAACGCGCTTGCGCCCGAAAAGGCTTTGGCGGGGCCTCTGCGCGCCAAAATACGCGCATGTGCCATGATCATCAGATCATCGCTCGCAGAACAAGAACGAACCGCGCTCGCTTCCGCGTTGCGGCCGTGAATGGTCAAGATCATTCACGAATGTAGCGCACCTTGCAGCCGCTCTACGGGGGCGGGAAAGCTGAAACAGGGACCACGGTGACAAAAACACAAAGCGTTTGCATCGGAAGGGTACCAGAGAACGGCATGAACTGTCGCGATCTAATCATTGATCCAAATAAAGGGCTCGGGGCGCAGCCACTGCAAGCCGAACACCCGTCCTGAAAGTAGACCGCGGACAGCGCGGCCCTGCGCAAAGCTTTGCAAAACAGCAATTCGTATAGAACCACAACGCAAAGCACCGATATGGTCAAGGCCCGCAGATTCGCCCCGTCCGCGTTGCACCGCGCCAGAAGATGCCCCCAGCAGGCACCGCAAAAACTGCGGCCACCCCCCGAAGAGAGTGTGTCCGATCGCCGCAAACGCACCGCCCGCCGACAGCCGGTAATAGAATACCCAGGAGATGATCAGCAGGATCGACAACCGCAGCCGAACAGGACTCACCACATGACGCACGCGCCGCCGAACGCTGGAGTTTTTTTGCATGGTCAGCCAGATTTGGCATAACGATATGGTTGCTCACCCATTGTCGACAGCGCCAGTGTCGCGACAATCCACCATCGATGTGGCAGAGGAAAACCCACGAAGGGAAAGGCGGAAATCGCGACGCGATTCTCCCCTTGGGGGGGGGGGGGCTTCCAGGCGGCAGGCTCAGAGACGAACAAATCAGGGTTCGACCCTATCGGGCAGCAGATCGAGGCCCGACCACGGCAATGGCACGCACGAAACAGGCTCTATCAGCATGAGATACAGCGGAAGCCCAGCTGGCGGTCTGCAAGTGGCGCTCGTCGCCCGTTCTTCCGACGACCAAGAACCGAAACGATTGCGCGGGGGCAGGCAGATAAAAGGGCCGCAGCGCGCCAGCAGCTTCAACGCGGTCCACCGCCCCCTTCGACCTGCCATTGCCCGATCGCGGACCGGTCAAATCTGCGCCCAGTGCTGTTCGGACACCACCTGCGACCCCCAGACACGAAAGCCACCAACCCAGGCAGTGCCAGCAGCTTGACCACCGCTTCGTCACTGCGGATGGCGATGACCACGCCGTGATGGCGTTTCGTTGGCGCGTTCAAATTCGGGGTGCCGAAAGACACACAGTTGAACAGGGCCAGCCCCAACCGCGACCCAAACGCCGCCTGTTGCCGAATTGATCTAGGCCGACCCCCGGTCGTGGCCTGTGCTGGCCGCTGGCAAAGAATGACAGGACAGAGCGTAACTGACTGTAGTTGCAGGTTGCATATAGGGCGTCAACCCGATGACTGCATGTCGTGACCAACATCGCCAAGAGCGTTCGATTTCCGTATCGCGAAGAAATAAGATCCCGCGACCGAGGTCACGCGATGGGACCGCCGTGCGCACCAACGGGCGCAAGATGCCCCACCAGCCGATACTCACCAGCTACGGGCCAAGATCTAGATCGTCACGAATTCCCAGCCTTGATCGCGCCGCATAGCCGACCGCACCATAAAACGTCAAAGCGGTGCAATAGCATCGACAGCGACAGCGTATAGGACAACGGCCGAGCGCAACAGCCAGTCTTTCCACTCCCCTGCGGGCGGCAGCGCGTTTCAGCGGCAAGCCACGGCAAACAGCCCCACAATACAGCAACAGACGGCAAACCAGCTGGTCAGCGACACCATCAGCCTTGGGTTTTCCTGTTCGATTCTGACGCGGCTGTCCGGCCCGCCACAGGCAAAAAGCAGGCAGGCGATCCCGGATAGCCAAAAACGCAAAAGACATAGCGCAAGGCGGATGTGACATGGGGACAGCATCGCCCGCAGATGTATCTATCACCGGGCCACAAAAGCAGGGTACCAATCCAGAACCCAGCACCAGCAGCGCGCAGCCGAACGCGTCCATTCATGCGGAGCGAAACCTGTTAGCTTGCGCGTTCAAGAAACAAGCGGCGAGCGGGCAGTTTACTCATGCTCTTCGGTGCTGCAGCTGTTAGATCGCCACGGCGCCAGCATATCGGCATTAGAGAAAGGTTGTTCCAAAGGGCTGACGCCCTGCGCTTCAGCGCGATTTCGCGGTCGCGGGTCTGGCCGGCGGGGCGGTCGCATTCAGAATAGCAGATCAGCCAGCGCTGCGTCCGCGCGTAGTCTTTAAGGATTTTCGAAACCGCTGTTTTACCGGGCAGCATCACAGTCCAGCATTTCACCAAAGATCGGGAACTGGCATTCGCGGGATGACCTCGACGAGCCGCTGGCCCGAGTTGGCCGCGTTTTCGACGCGGCCAGCCTTCGCGACCAATAAAAATTACGTATTCGCTCGGCGATGTTCGTCTCGTCTTTCTACGAGCACGACGTGTTTGCCCATTGGGCAAATCCCTCCTGTGGCCCTGGTCGCATTATAACGCGATCTTTGGTAGGCGAGCCAGAGGCAGGATGCACGGAAAACCCTGCCCTGTCAAAAGCCTGATTACCGCCCTTTATACACCATCATTCAAGATTGACGGCTCGCGGCGTGCCGGGACATTCGGTGCGGTTTACAACCGGCACGTGGCACGAATGGTGCACACGCTCGCGTTTTTCGGGGCTGGCGGGTAGGATCAACATGCCGGCTGCAGGCAAAGGCATCGCCGTTGTAATCGCGCACGCTTGGGGTTCGCATGTCGCATAACAATACAAACGACGCTATCCGCCCCAGTGCGCCAACCGTTGGTTTCTGCACCATGCCGGGGGCTGCCCAAGACGCTGACACACGGCCACAGCGGGCAGCACGTCGCCAAAGCGGGGCAGACAAACCGTCGATGGATTTGCGAAAAGATTAACGTACCCGACCGGGTCGTCACACGACGAGTCCTGCGCCCATTCCGGCACAGTCGCCTACGGCGCAAAACACCGCGCCACGGGCTGCCGTAGCCGCGCGGCAAGTGCAGACGGGGTCCGGCCTAGTGACGAGTGCTATGGGTCAGGCCCGGCATCGGCACGCGCCTCTAGCATCGATTGAAATCTGCTGGTAAAAAACCATTCGCGCGCGATATGCCGCTGTCAGCAACGCTTTGCAGGTCGGGGGCGGCTTGGAATCAAACGTCTCGGATGGCCCTGTCCCATCGGACTCAGGTTGCAAAACGATAGCGGTGCGCGGCCGAACGCTTCGACCTCATCTTGCGGCAGAGGTGGCCGGCGGGGGTCGATCTCGGGGTCGGCCTCGAAGGATACCCTACAAGCGCCTGCTGTGTGTGCAGGCGGCGGCTAGTCCTGGGATCGATGTTATGTGGGAAAAACGGTCGCGCCATTCGGGTTCAAAGCGTCGTTGGTATCGGCAAGGATCGACGCGGTTGACCGGAATCGCCGCGCGTGTGGTCAGGCAGTTCGTGCAAGGGCCGCAGATGCTGGGTCATGGGCCAAACGGTCGGTCAGCGTCTCGACGGTGCGTTCAAGCGTTGGCGATTTCCGCTCTTGCGCGCTGGCCAGCCACATCGGACCCAACCGGGAAACGTCGTGCCAAATTCGTCGCGCGCGTTTTTCAAAACTCTGCCAGCTCAGCCGCGCATTCATCCGCGGCTCGCGCGGGGTAGCAAATCAAGGCGGCTCGGGCCCCTTCGTCGCACGTCGGGCTCACCCAGCGGCCTGCGACTGTTCAAGCAAGCAGTTTTCCCGCAGATTTCTGCCGCCGGTTGTGTTCGAGTTAGTTCAGATAGCTGGCCCGAAATGCGAAGTGCCGCTTGGCCAGATGACAAGCCTGCTTTTGCCCTGCCATCCACCCGCCCCGCCGGAGGGATTTCGCGGATGCGGACTGCGGTCAACGGGCATCCGGGTCATGCGACACAGCGCCGGATTTATACCGCATTTCGACGGCTTTTCTGCGCTGCAATATCATTAAATTTACAAATTCCCCTAGCCTCTGCGAATATATTTACAGAATAGTTGTTTTTATCAAGTGGGCTTGTTTGAGTCGGTTCAGTTTTCCTCTCATGATCATATTTCGCACCTCTGTTGGCATCATGGACCGGAAATATCGGTGCCGTCGGTTTAACAATTTGGAGGAAAAACATGAACATTTTCTACTTGACGGCGTCGCGCGTGATCAAACCGGCGCTGCTGCGGTGCTGTTGGCCTTGCCGAACGTATCTAAGCCGCTGGCGCGCATTCAGGTTTTACGAACGCGCATACGGGCGACACCGGTGACGCTGGCTTTAACGTGCCACAATTCACGGCCTACGCGGACGAAGGCTGCTGACGAACTGCGCGCATTCGAGTGGCAGTCGAAGCTGACGGCATGGGCGACGGGCGGCAGCTGCAAACCTTCAGTCTAGGCGCTGGAAGGTAACGGGTATCAATGGGCAAGAGGTCCAGTTCGTCTAACGTGATACACAGACAAAATTCTGGACGCTCGGCCGCGCATCGGCGCAGTCGATGTCGAAAGACGGCGCATCATGATCTCGGGCGGCTCGTCCTCGGGCGTGGCTGTTGCTGTTCAGGAGTCTCTGCCAAGGCTGAGCGTTATCTTTATGGCGGGTCTGACCCACTCGAACACGACAACAACCGGCAAAGCAAGAAGGGCCAATGGCTTCCGTCACTTCTTTTAAGCTAATATGTCTGGACTGCCGCGTTGGCACGCGGTTCTAAGGAACTGTATGGCGATGACCGCAGGAGTATACAGGCTTGAAACAGCATCCGACCTATTACATGGCTGACACAGCAAGAATCGATCCAGCAGCAACCGAGCATGGGCTGGGAAAACAATCAAACGACGTGGGCACACGGCTCGCCGCGGACTGACTTCTCGTCCATATCGGCACCGTAGTCCTGACTCCGTTTGCGATGTGTTTGGTTTTCTGAACACTGTACGGTGGAAATTGGTTAACTCTTTGACCAACGCGGTTCAGTTCGGTCTGCGCGATAAGCAGGGTAACGCAAGAATTCGAAATCGTTGTACCGCTCTACTCCGAGCTTAGAGATGGGCCGCGTGGTGCAGGTGAGAACTCACCGGTATCGTTGGTTCGCAGCACTGGGGGACTCGGAGGTAGAGAACGAAAAAAGGCGACCCTACAAGGGACAAACGCCTTCTGTTAAGTTCCTTTGGCGAAAAGTACGCTTCCACCCAAGCAGAGGCAGCTCAGACATGCTACGCGAGCAGACGTCCTTTATGCTGATGCGTGTTGCCACCGTGGCTGGGCTTCGATTCAACCATGGGGCGCCGTTGTCGAAGCCCTCGAGGGTTACGGAATTTGACGGCCTGGGCAACGGGTCCAGACGTCCTCGTACCGTTGACTGGCGACCACCAGTGCTTAAACGTCTGTTTGTGCGCGGCAAAGAAGACCCCGAGAAAAACGAATTCGACTCGTGGAAATCGTTCGAAAGTCACAAACCGCGAGCAAGTACCTATGACCGTCGACCAACCCGATGTATTTGCAGGCGGGCGCGTTTGGGCGGACTTGTACAACGCCCGGCCGCTTAACATCCAAGTCTAAGGGCGGGGGGCTTCCCCTGCCTTTACCTTGCCGGCGGAATTTTTCCGTTCTTTCCACTTCTTAAAATTTGAGCGGCCGCGATGGACGCATTCTTTGCAAACTTCTTAAACCGGGTTGGACAAGGTTCAGCTTATGCGCTGTGTTTCATTCGCGCTTGTCTGGACCCTAGATCTTTGGACTTGGGGTGATTCGTTTTCAAAACTATGCCCACGGGGCTTGTTCCAATTTTTGCTCGGCGGCATTCTGTTCTGTGAACCTAAGGCAAGATTTTCAACCTAAGCACAAAGGCGCGGACATTTTCCTCTGGTTTTTAACCGACTTATTTGGGGCAGAAAAAACCCGAAAATTCGAAAGACGTTGCTGTATAACTTTTCAAAAAGATGGTTCGGGCGATGCACGGCCGGTTTTTTGCGTTGGACTGCTGGAATTTGGGTTTCGGGGTTTCCCCCTTGTCGGATTTTCCTTCTTTTTTTTTGCCGTTTTTTGGCCGAACTTTCATTTTTTTTTGTTTTTTTTTCTTTTTTGGGCGCAGTGTCGGGCCTTTTGGATTTCATCGGAGTCTCTCTCTTT
>Ga0163217_1071269_pt1 | contig 11934 bp, 22 predicted proteins | sample SynspAceP_FD_185933 | JGI IMG/M metagenome (GOLD analysis project Ga0163217, IMG submission 185933) | Saline lake microbial communities from Ace Lake in Antarctica - Synechococcus sp. Ace-P (PacBio error correction) | ecosystem: Environmental > Aquatic > Non-marine Saline and Alkaline > Saline ... | reverse complement strand
CAATCGAGGCCAGACGGCTGTTGAACTGGGGATCGGGATGAAACCGGGCGCTTCTCAGCAGCATGCGTCGGACATAAAACCTTGAAGGGAAAGGAAAGCGAGAGGAAAAAGGAAACGGGGATGAGCGGTCTCGATCACCTTTGGTGCTTGGTGCCCGTACTTTGGAGCGGCTTGGCGCCGGTCCTTGACACCGGAGGTGTCGAGGGTGCCACGGATGACTGTGGGTAGCGGACACGGGAAATCCTTGACGCGACCGCCGCGGATCAACACCACGGGAGTTGCTTCCTGCAGGTCCTGTCGGCCGATGCGGGGATGTTAGGCCGTGACCTCAAAGCCCGAGGTGAGCGCGACGCGGGACCAGGCCTTGCGCAGCGGCGGAGTTCGGTTCTTGGGGTGGAGGTGTACACGCGGGGGCACACGCCTCCGGCGCCTCCGGGCAGGCCCGCACGCAGGGCGATTTGGTCTGCGGGTTGAGGTTGGCTGCCGCTCGGTGCGGATCAGCTGCTGAATCGTGGGCATCGAGGCGCCGAAGAGAGAAGCCGGACGTTCCGACCGTTTTTCAACAATTGATCACCCTACGGGCCGTCGGCGGGACCGTCCATGGTTCTGACGACTGAAGGCGCCCCGCAGGCGCAGCACTGCAAGCCGTCGGCGGCCTGATCAGGAAGCCGCCGCCATGAGATTCCCCTCGGTAGTCCAGGTTGAGGCCCGCCACAAAAGCCGAATTGGTCTCAGGGCGTGGCAGGGGTGGATGCGTCTGGCCCTGGCGACCCGCCATTCCCCGGTCAGGTCCGCGGGACGGTTCCTCAGCACCAGCCGTTCACAGCTCTTCCACCAGATCCAGATGCCATCAGCCCCGGCGTGTGCCGCCGACGGGCGGCCTGGGCGGCCCAGCCTCAGCAGCGGCAGGCGGCGGCTCAGAGTGAACGGTTCCAGTCCCCTTTCCGGCATGGCGGCTTCGCTCAGTGGTGTAGGGGAAGAGTCTGCGACGGAATCCCGTGGGCACCAGACCAAGGGACCATTGTGAATCGAGGCGGAGACTCCACGCCCGAACACGGTTCATCGCCCACCGACCATCAAGCCGAGTGGAGCACGCCGCCATCGAGATTGGAGGGCATCCCCGCCAGCCCATCTGCCTGAGCGGTCCGCGGTTTCCTGCAGGGTTGCCCAGCATTGCCCTCCCCTTGAAACAGTGTAGCAGCCAGAGCTTGACGCCCGTCGCTGCCGACCACCCGTGCCGCGGCGCCCCCTGCCTGTTGAACGCGAGACGCCGAATCCTTCCCGCTTGTCCCATTGAGACAGCCTTGCCGTCCTGAAGCAGCAACGGGCCGCCGCCCAAGCACGAGAGGTTTCATCCCCACCGCATGTCGAGCTGGCGGTGTTCCAAGGCTCAGGCCGGCCTGCCCACACGGGGCCAGGGAGCCACCGCCCCGGCCTTCTTGGCCACACCCAATGTGTCACCGGCCGCCAAGTCCCAACCCCACTGGCGAGTTTTCCGCGCGGCTCACTGCCTTTTGAACGATGCCACCCCTGATCAACACAGGCCGTCTCGGCGCCGCTCAGGGGCCGATACCCGCTCCCCAGTCGGCCGTGTAACCGGGCCAGCCGCCGCCTGGACATACCACTGTTCACTTGTGGTCAGCGGGCCCAGCGCCTGCGGTCTCGTCAGTCAGCCCATTCCTCCAACCGCGAGCCGGACGAACTGGGGGTAGCTCCCTGGGTTCGCCAACCGGACGGCGCCACCGGTTCAGCGAATCGGTCCGGAGGAGGCCAGCGACCTGTTCTTTGAGAGCACCCAGGGCATCCGCCCTGATCCGGTTTGAAGAAAACCGCGTGATTCGGCCACCAGGGCCTGAATCGCGCCGCTGCCAGCGCGGGCAGGGAACTGAGTCCCGCTCATTGCCGTCGGGCCTGGTGAGCAGGCCGTAGTTCGAGGGATTGCGCCGTGGATCCAAGCCGCACGCTGTTGATCAGCCCATCGGCCGGTTGCCGACGCGCACGGACCTGCCCGCTTCCGACGCGTCGGACGCTTGACTTGCTAGTAGGCCTGCAACCCGTGGATCCAGCCGGGGGGGATGGCGGTCGTCGCGACCGCCACCGGGCAACGGTGCCAGCCAGCCCGACCCCGGTCGAGATCGCAGCACCACCCGGGGCGGCCCTCCCAGGGTCAACCTTGGGAACCACGCCAGGGCGTTTGGAGGGTCAATCCCTTGATCGCTCTGAAGCGCTGCCGCGAAACGCCCAAGCCCCTGGAGTGTCAGCACGCTGCGCGGCGGTGCTGCCGCAGCCCCAGCAGCAGCTGGCCGGCGGACTCCTGCGCACCAGGGCGATGCCATCGAGATCCAGCCACCACGCGGCGGGCGCCCATAGTGCGGCGGTTTCCCCCGCTGAAGGAGGGACCCGGGATTGACCGACTAAGCCCGCCGGGCGGAATTTCATATTTCAGTGTCTTCGGCCGTGGCTTCAAGGCGACTTCCGGCGCAGCGAAAGCGTTGGCCCCACATCAAGGGACGACTTTCATTCATCGAGGCTGCGCAGTTGAGCCCCGGGGGCCACCTTGAGGGTCTGACCGAACCATTCCAAGCTCAAGGCCGCCATCTGGCCTGCTTTTCGCTGCTGAAGCCGAGCTGGCCCTGGAGCACCTCAAGGGCAGCCCACAACTTGCGATGCGCGGCTCCATCGCCTCTGAAGCCATTGCGCAACGGCCTTGTTGGACAGGCCTGTTGATCAACCAGTCGGCTGCCTTCTTGTCCTCTCTGGCCTGTTGTCTTTGCCGGCGTTCTCGCCGTGAGGCGGCTCAAAGCGGTTGACGTCCCGGTCGCCAGCCCGCATCTGAGCGGAAGCTCCCGGCCCAGTGGCCGATCCGGAAAGCAGAGTTCAAAAACTGTCAAGCTCAGAGCAGCGGCCAGTAGCGCGCTGGCGGATCGGCCACCCATCAGCCTTTCCGTTGCTGGTGAACGCTAAGCCCAGCACCTGTCCCTTAGAGTTGTGTCCGCTCATGGGTGGCCACCTCGTCAATCAGAGGCTGCCGCTTGTTTTCTGGCCAGGTTTGTTCCGGTTCCATGCCGCAATTCCTCCCGTTCCTCTGGCCCCATTGCGACCAAGCCGGGCACCGGCGGCTGTCGCGGGAAATAAGGAACGCCTGCGGGGTTGGTTTTCTGGCCCAGTTGGTGGGTGCCTGGGCCCCGCCTTTTCCCCCCCATGGCCTGCTGCGTGCAAGGGCCCTGGAGGCGCTCAGCTGCATGGAGCACGCGGTGGCTGTGTGCGGGTGACAGCGGACTCCGGCGATGGCGCCGGCATTTCTCGTCTCGGCAAATCCCCTGGAGTTTTCTCGAAGCGGTCGGCCGGAATCGCGCGTCCAAACGGGTGCCCAACCGGCGGTCTGGTCTGGCCATGCTGTCCTGCGGCCCGATCCAACGGCAGCGGCTGCAGCGGGCCCGCCAATTTTTGGAACAGGGCCGCCAAAGCCTTTGGCCTGCGCAGCTGGGTTTTGGCGCCCGTGCCGGTTGATCCAGTGTTCTCGGCCCCTGGCCGCCAGGACCGCCCCGCGTGATCGGAGCAATGGCTGGTTTGGAGTCCGACGCAAGCGGTGATGCCCTGGAGCGCTGCTGTTTCGCTGCCGGCCGGCGGGTTCGGTGACCCTGGTCAGGGAAACCTGGGGGCCTGGAAGTTCGAGACCTTTACTTCGCTTTCGTTCAGCAGGCCGCACCCTTGGTTTTACAAGGGGATTGGTTTGCGCTCGGAAGTGCTGTGCCGGCCTTCTACAACGAACCTGAGAGACCGCGCGCATTTGCCGTGAGTTTCGCGGTGTATCACCGCCGCTTCAGCACCAAACACCCTGCCCCGCTGGCCCCTGGCCCAGCCGATTTGCGGTTGCTGTGCCACAACGGTGAAAATCAATACCCTGCTGGGCAATCTTCAACTGGGCCCAGGCCGCCGAAATTTCCCACCCTCGATGACGCCTGGGGTTGCCGCGCCGCCCGAACTCTCAAGCCCGTTGTTGAACGCGGCCTTCAGCCGATTCTGCCAACTCTCGGACCGCCATTGCTCGAGCTGATGGTGGCAAGCGGGCCGGCCAATCACGACTGCTCCTGACCCTGGGCCTGCAGGCCTTTCGCGAGCAGCCGGAACTCGATTTTTCCCGCCCAGAGGTGCGGGCATTTTACGAGTACTCGCCTGCCTCCACGGAACCCTGGATGGCCCGGCGTTGGCTGTGTGTTTCAGTGACGGGACGGCAGGTGTGGGTGCATTCGCGTGGATCGCAACGGACTGCGGCCTGCCCAGCTACTGCATCACTCGCCGATCGGTCCTGGTGGTTGATGGGTTCAGGAAACCGGTGATAGGTGTCCCATCGACGGAAAGCCGATCATTGAAAAGGGTCGGCTCGGCCCTTGGCCAAGATGCTGGCCGTCGACCTGGAAAACGCGCTCGCTCTGCTTGAAAGGAAAACTGGCAGGGTCAAGAAGAGGTGGCGGCCCGCCATCCCTATGGCGCCTGGCTCCAGGAATGCCAAACGCCGCAGCTTCAGGCCCAAGCCCTGGCAGGACGCCAAGGTCGATGGGCGAACTCGATGCCTGCCTCCAGCACCCCAGAACCCGCCTTCGCGGCTCACGGCCGAGGATCTCGATCTGGTGATCGAGGGGACATGGGCCGGTCAGGGCAAGGAAGCACCACCTACTTGCATGGGCGATGAACATCCCCACTGGCGGTTGGCCTCTCCACACCAAGCCCCACCCACCTCTACGACACTTCAAGCAGCGTTTTGCCCAGGTCCCAATCCGCCGATTCGATCCGTCTCCGCGAAGAGCTTTCAGGTGATTGAAGCCTGGAGCAGCATCTGGCCGCCGCGGCTCACGCCCTCAGGCGCCGGAAACCCTCCGTCCGCCCTCGGTGCATGCACCTCGAAGCCCGGCTGCTCAAAACGAGCGTGAACTTGGGCGCCCTGCTGGTCAGGGCCTCTCCAACCGTTCAGCTTTGTCGACCCTCTTCTTCCGTCGGCACCGGGCCAGCGGGACTGGAGAAAAATAGAGAAGCGATAATAAAACAAACGGCGGTGCAACAGCTCTGCGCCGACTCGGAAGCGCCGTCAGGGAGGGGTGCCAGATCCTTGGTGCTCCTCTGGGACCCGCTCCAACGCGACCGCTGTTGCCCAAGGCCGTTCCTGAACCCGGTCTTGACAGCCCACCACCACCACATTCCGCGTTACTTGCGGTTGGAGCGGCTTTCCACCAGCACCTCCTGCGGGCCTTGGGCTGCGTCTTGCACGGTTCTCCCTGGTGGCCGGACACCGCCATGCTGGAGCACCCACCACCGTGGCCCTGCCCTGATTCCGGCTTTCGGCGCCAGCGCGTCTGCCCCTGGCTCACCGGGAAAACCAACCGGCCACTGGCTCGGACCATTCCCAAGAACCCAGTCGCTGATTGGAGCGCGGCAAGCTGCCACGCCTGCGGATGCCGCCGCCGTCCCAGGCCAAACGTGCGCGCCAGGCCCTGGAGGCGGCTTGCGCAAGATCCTCTCCAAGATCGGCATCTCGTTGCTGGCCAGCTTATCACGGGCGCCCCAGGATCTTCGAGGCCATCGGCATCGGCGCGAATTCTGATCCAGGCCTGGCCTTCAAGTTGCACCACCAGCCGGTGTCGGCCGTGCCTGAAGCCGTGGCCGATCTGGCCAGCGGAAACCCTGGCTTCCATGCAAGGCCTACCCCGGGAGCTGAACCGCCAGCAAGTTGGAGTTCATGGGCTTCGTCCAATTACCCACCGGCGGAGAATCGCATCTCAAAACAGCCGGAGATGGCCAAGGCCCTTGCATTTGCCGCGCGTAGCTGCAGGCCCTGGGCTACGACCACTCTCCACCTACCGCACCCTGGCTCGAGCACCGGCCGGTCACGGCCCTGCGCGACCTGCTTGAACTTGAAGCTGGCGGGCCCACACCTTTGCCGCTCGACCAAGGTTGGAGAGCGTTGAGAGGGCATCTGCAGCCGCTTCTGCACCGGTTGGCATGAGGCCTTGGCCCCTTTCGCGCGAAGGCCCATGAGGTTCTAGGCCGTCGCATGAACCGGTATTCGGCAGGCAAGAGGCAACAGTGGCGAAGGCGGTGGGATTCGCCCGCTTTCCGCGCCCTTGGGGATGTGGATGCAGGTGGGCACTCGCCCACGCTGCCTTACGATTCGGGGGACTGCGTCAACGGAGGACACGGCAATGCTCAGCGATCAAGCAGATCGCCTCCGGCCCGCTTCGGTGCTGACCGGCCTACCTACGCAGTGGGCGGCAGGCTTTGAGATTCAAGGTGGCCAGGCGGCCAAGCCCCGGCGAAAGGGGCGGCAGCTTCCCGGCCCGAGGTGGACGCCTACATCGCTGGGCTGCCGCAACCAGGCAAGCCTGGTGTTGGCCCTGATTTCTCCACCCCCGCACCACGAACAATCTATTCCATTGAGGATTCTGGGCCCAGTCTGATCAGCGATCTTTCACCAGGTTCACCCGCCGCCAAGTGTCGGTGGAAGCTGGTTCGCCGAGATCTGTATCGGGCACCATTGCCGCCGGTGTGGCCAAGGGCCAAATTGCCGATGTGATCAGATTTTCGGCCCGGATGGCGGCACCGCGCGCCTCGGCCGCCTCAGTTCGATCAAAAACACGCCTCGGGGCAGCCCGTGGAGCTGGGGGCTCTCCGAGTGCACCGCAGCCTGCTGGTCAATGGTCTTGCGATCGCGTGCTTGGCTACGCACCCGGATGGCCAAGGCCTCAAGACCGGCTGGGACGTGCTGATGCTGCGCTGCTGGGGCGCCCGAGGAGTATGGCTTCGCGTTCGGTGTCGATGATCGCGAAGGTGTGCAACATGGCCCGGATCTGCCACACCAATAACTTGCCCGGTCGGGGTGGCCTTTCGCAAAAAGAAGCCCTTCTGCGCAAGCGCTTCACCGGGCCTTGCCGGAGCATGTGGTCAATTTTCTCCTGAATTATGTGGCCGAGGATTCCGCAGCTGCTCAGCCTGTTGGGTGTCGCCCGGCTTGAAGATCTGAAATCGGGGCCGCAACGAGCTGCTCGTGCCCCGAGCGGTTATGCTGACCAAAACCGGCTCCCTCGATCTCACCTGCCTTGCTCGAGCCCCATCCCGCCAGGCGGCCGACCGCCAGCTGGGCTGAAGCACGGGCAGAAAGCCCATGGCAATGGGGCGATCCTTGAAGATCAATTGCTCAGCGACCGCAGGTTTCTCTTGCCGCCATCGAGTCCCATGGGCCCGAGGTTCAGCCGCAGCCTGGCGTATCGTCAACCACCGACCGCAGCGTCCTGCGCTTCGCTTGGCGGGTGAAATCGCCGGGCGCCATGGCAAAACGACCGGTTTTTCGTGGCCGCCTCGATTCTCCATTCGAGGGTTGTCGCCGGTCAGAGTTTCGGTGCCCTGCTGCTGGAGGGAATGAACGTGCGGCTGGAGGCGATGCCAACGATTTACGTCGGCAGAAGCCATGAATGGCGGCCGGATGTCCTGGTTCCCCCAGCTGGCTGTATGTCAATCCGGGGCGCTCCAGGTGATCTCCGGCCAACACCTGTTATCGTATGCGCCACCGGCGGCGCTCTTTTTGCCCTCGGGCCGCGCCGGTGAACCGGCTTTCGCGGTTCGGCAGACAGCGGCGCCCATGCCGTTGTGAGGGCAGTGGTGATCAGTCTTGCGAATACATGACCGGCCGGCATCGTGGTTGGATCCTGGGCAGCACTCGGTCGCAACGTCGCTGCCGGCATGACCGGCAGGTTGTCGGCTTTCTGCTCGATGAGCAAGCCGGGCCTCTCCGGTCTGCCCTTCAACACCGAGACCGTTGCCATTCCAGCCCCCCTTGAGACCACCGAGCAGGAGGCGTTGCTTCAAGCCGTTGCTTGGAAAACCCATCTGGAAGTCACAGGCAGCCCCGCAAGGCCGCCGAAACCTCGGCCAAACTGGGGCCCCAGTGCGTGACGCTTCAAGGTGCTCGTTCCCCCCCAGCGAGCTGGCCGCCCTTGGCCTTCAGCGAAGCGGGTGAAGTGGCGTTAGTGGCCGTTCGCGGGATACTCCCGCATCAGGCCGTCGCACCGTTCACCGGCGTGGTAGCGCTTCGGGTGAGCGGCGAGCTGACCACCTGCAGGAAGCTCAGCTTCGGTTTCGCCATGGAGGCCGGAAGGCCTGGATAACTGCTCCGGGCTCACAAACCGCTGCCACCGGCAGGTGCTTTGCGGGCCTGGTGAGAAGGTACTGGCCGGGCCAATCGTGACGATGTCGACCGGTGCTGGGTGGAGAACGCCGAGCACGTCCAGCACGCTCCTCGGGTCGCCTTCGCCCCAGCCCCACCATTCAAACCAACGGCTGATTTTGTTATAGGCGCGGGCCAGGCCTTCGCGCACCCGTTTGCAGCAGTTCAGGGAGCGTTGCGTAGCATCCCCTGGTCGCATCCTGCCGGTAAAGCCTGGCACCGTCTCGATGTTGTGGTTGAGCACATCCGGCCCGGCCGCCATTCACGGCGGCACGGGCGTCCCAGTTGCCGCAGAATCCGTGGAACGAAGCAGCTCAATGGTGGTGCCGGGGAAGCGCGCGCGCACCTCGCCTGGATGGCAGGCAACGAACTGGCTGGCCCCCCGTCGTCGAGGTCGTCGCGATTGACCGAGGTGATCACCACATTGGCTCAGGCCAAGCCGATGCCACCGCCTCGCCCAGCCGCAGGCGGTTCGGCTCGCATCAAGCGTTGGCGCACCGCTTCTTGTTCGAAGTCGATGTCCGGCATTTAAGGGCAGGCGCGGGTGCAGCCCGGCCCCCATGATCAAGAAGGTGGCGGTGCCGCTGGCGAAGCATTTCACCGATGTTCGGGCAACGTGGCCTCCTGACCAGACGGTGTTTCAGCGCCAGGGTTCGGATGAGCAGGTTCGGCAAACGGCCCAATGCGGCTCCCGTGCGGAGCTGACACGCAGCCACTCGGGTTTCAGCAAGAAACGCAGGGCCTCCCATAAGGCTGGGGTTCAAATGTAGGGGGGAGCGTGATTGATCGGCCTAAGGCTCTTCCCAACGGATGGGCCAGCTTGGTAGCGCACCTTCGTTCGGGACGAAGGGGCCGCAGGTTCGAATGCCTGTCATCCCGAATTGATCAGGCCTGGCCCAGTTTAGCGCCTGGATAGCCGCGCGGGTCACGTTCCGGCCGTCCTGCAGCGGGTGGTGTTGTTGCCCACCAGCACCAGGACTGAGCATGTCGACCTGGTCGATAGAGAAGGAGGTCGCCGAGGCCGGTGGCAGGGCTGACCTGCCTCTTGCGGCCCAGTTGGGCGGGCAGCACACGGGAATGGCGGTGGTTGCGCCCCTCGGCCAGGCAGCTCCAGGGCCCTGCGCCAGCTGCCAGTCGCGGCCGAGCGGAAGCGAGGGTTGTAGAGAGCCACCACAAAATCGCCAAGGCCGCAGCCCGGCAGGCGCCGTCTCCGATCGCATTGTGCCAGGGCGTTGAGCCGATCGCTGAGCTGATCGTGCAAAGAGAAGTCGTGCAATCAGCGGCCCCTCGACCCGGGCCGCCGCCAGCTGCAGGGCAGAGTTAGAGGCCGGGGTGCACGCTGAAGCCGGTCTGCGCCGTCCTCGCGCTGCAGCCACAGTTCCAGGGCCAGCCCGGTGCCATGCCGTAATTGCCGCTGTCCCTGAGGGAGGACCACGGACACCGTCAGGCCCTGGCTGGCCAGATCCAGGGGCTGGGCACAGGCGTTGGCGTTCCTGGGTGAGTCGGCCGTCGCAGCGCACTTGGGTCGGGTCGCCGCGCGCTCAAGGCAGGTCGAGATAGAGGCCGTAGCCCACCCAGACCGTGCTGAGGGCCAGGGCCTGGCGGGCGTCGGAGTGGAGCAGATCGAGGCTGCTGGGCACTGCCAATGACGGTTGGAGGGTGCCCCTGGGCGCGGGCGCCATTGGCTGGCGGCCCTTGGCGATCGCCAAGGTGCGGCCCCTGCTGGCGCCCCCTTCTGGGCCACGTCCAGGCCCAGTGCGGCGCTGGCTGCCCGCTCGATTCCGTTTGTTGACCAGCAGTGAAGCCTTCCGGTTCCTGCCCGAGCAGGGCTGCGGCCTCGGCGACGGCTGGCGGTGTCCCATTTCCTTCTCTGACAGCCAGCGATGGGTGGTACCGCCACGGGGCCAGGCCTACGTGGCCCCCAAACAGGCGCAGCCTCCAGCCTCGCTGCGCCGCCAGGGCCAGAAGGGCCCGAGTTCATCCCCTTTGCGCATCGACGCTGGCAGCCGGCACCGCTGCGGGCGCCAGGTTGGTGCTCGCTGAGGGCCTGATCGACAGCCCCGTAACCAGCAGGCTGAGGCTCGTGTCTCGCTCACAGCGATCCCCAAGCCATTAGGGCAGGGCGGGTTGCCAGCGGCAGCCTGGCCCTGGCGGGGCTGACGTGCAGCGAAAGGCCCGACTCCAGTTTTGCGCTTTGGGCCCGCGGGCCGCCCGCGTCCAGCTGCTGCCAGAGGGTCAGGCCGGCCTCCTGCTGGAGCCAGGCCCGGCCCCGCGGCCTCGCCGCCTTCATCAGCCCATCCCAATCGCCGCCGCCCGAACCGCCAAGCCCCAGTCCGGCCGAAGCAATCGAGGGCCAGGGCGACCCGGCGGCGCCGCTTGATCCGCCTCAGCCACCGCTTGCCCCCCAGCAGGGCGGCCACCCGTTGGCTGGGGATTCGCCACCGGCCCCATGCCCCTCAGGCAGGGGGATGGCGAAGCCGACCAGCCGGATCCACCACCACGACGGCGGTCGGGTTTCCTTCGGGCTTTGCCTTTGAGGGCAGGGGCGCGATCAGCGGGTATTGCGCCACAGGCGCTACCACCACGAACGCGGCGGCGCTTTCCAATGCTGGGCCAGAACTCAGCGAGCGGTTGCGTTCCGCAAGCTTGCTCGCTGCCAGCAGGCCGGCCTGCCTTCCAGCCGACTCAGAACCGACCCACTGGAGCGACTCAGACCCAGACCCAGGCAGAAATGTGTTCGCCATCAGCTCAACTTGTCATTCCGGACCGGTCCAGGCCGCTTTGCAGCCGCGTCGGCGGGACGACAGCTTCGTTTTTGGAAAGGGACCGACGGCATCGGTTTCGGCGTCCTGGGTCTTCCGGATCCTTGCGCTGGCCTGCGGTGGACGCTCTCTGCTGTTACGGGTTCAACGTCGTTGGTCTGGTTGGCTTGGCGGCTCTTCTGCGAATCGGAATTGGGCCTGGGTCCGGTTCTTGCCTGCGTCAGCAACCGGTTGGCTCCGGGCTTCCGCTTCGGCGGTTGGCGCGCAAGCCTGGTTTGGCGTGGGGGCCCATCGGCTCGGCTGCCGGCCGGCCAGGATCTGATCGAGGCTCAGCGGCCGAGAGTGTCCCCTGAAAGCCAGCGTTTTGTCGCCTTCCGGAGCGAGGGTCACCCTTCGACCAGGCTGTTGTAAGGGGTTTTGAGGGAGTCGCCGAGGCTGTCGAGAAAGCTCTAGTTGCTACGCATTTGCCGCCTTGCGCAACCCGTTAGCCAGTACGGTGGTCTGGCGATCGACTCAGGGAAAACTGTCGCCGTTCTACCGTGACCCGCAGCAGCCAGTGGCGATCTTTAGAAGCTTTGTGTGTCATCACGCAGGCCTCTGCAGCGGGAGGCATCCGACAGCAACCAGCGATCGGACAGGGCTGCTCCCTAATTTTCTGGTTCCTGATGCGCCAAATAGAGCGAGGCGTCGCATCGCTGTGCTCGTTTTTTCCGGTCCGCCGCCTTCGGCCAATCCACAGAAAACGGAGCAAGGAAAGGCGACTGCCCAAACTTCTCAGGCCAAAAACAAAAACGCTTTTGGGGAAATCCTCGGGTTTGCGGGCCCAAGGCGGAAAAATCGATCCGCGGGGGTTGAGGGGCCCGTATTTCCCGAAAAAAATTTTTAAATTTTTAAAAAAAAAAACTTTTTTTTTTTTGGGATCCCGGGGAACGATGGCCAAAGGTGGAATATATATAT
>Ga0163217_1012236_pt1 | contig 11934 bp, 16 predicted proteins | sample SynspAceP_FD_185933 | JGI IMG/M metagenome (GOLD analysis project Ga0163217, IMG submission 185933) | Saline lake microbial communities from Ace Lake in Antarctica - Synechococcus sp. Ace-P (PacBio error correction) | ecosystem: Environmental > Aquatic > Non-marine Saline and Alkaline > Saline ... | reverse complement strand
CCCCCTGCCGCAGGTTAAATCGTCAGCGCCAGACGCGCAGATCGCGTCCAGTTGACTGCCGTTGCAACTGGCTTTGTCCACCCGAGGTCAGCCGCACGGCTGATGGGTTCCTTGAGTGCATCTTCAACGGCCGCTTCAATGGCGTAACGCGATTCAAGAGCGGAGTCTCGATCGCCATGGCGCTGACACAACCAACGGCAACATAAAAGCGCCGGAGCGAAGATGGTCGCCATAGGACTCGCGACATTTCTGTGCGGCCGATATCTGGGCGCTGAACCATGGGCGCCCTGAGAACAGCCGCGTGGTGTCACGATTTCAGCTGAGGGGGCAAGGCCCAAACCACCAACAGTTCCCGCCCCAAGATCTGAAATGATGTCACCAAACGATGTTTTTTCTGCAGACGATTCTACGTCAAAGTCGACTGGGCGCTTGACCCATGTGAACATGATCGCATCAACGTAAAGCGATAGTCAAAGCGTCCACGCTCAGGGTATTGCTTGGCCACGTCTTTGGCAGACCGCTCCCGAAAAAACAAGTCGTAGCTGCGAAGAATATTGGGCTTGTCGAGATTGTGCAGGACTCGATGCGTCTGATCTGGCGCGCGCAGGTCGTGGGCCGCACGAGAGTTACCAAGGCAAATTTGGCAAGTTACGCTCAATGCCATGACGCGTCATCACCAAGGTGTCTGTCGCCACGCCTATCTCGCAGAACCGTGCCACCACCGCGGCTGGCATACAATACCTCGTATTCTTCGCGCACAATCACGTAATCAATGCTGCCAGGCTTTAATCCTTTAAGGCGAGAAACGCCGGTCATACAACTTTGATTCGCGGCGCCAACCATTGCCATAGAGGTCAAGCTTAAACCGCAGTTGCAAGTGAAGATCATTACCCACCTCTGTGCCATCTGGGTAGGTTGCATGGCGCAGGCCCGCCGCCCCATGCAAAAATCGCATGCGCCGTTTTAGCAAGCCAGCAAACTTATCGTCGTCAAGCACATTGACCCAGGATGCGAGCATAGTTTTGGTTAGGCACCACCAAGGCAGTTAGTTTCGAACTGCCAGTTGCGTCATGTGACGTCGCCGCTTAAGCACAGACAGCAGCTTGGCACACCTCAGGGCCAATGCCATCACCCTCGGGGTGCGATTGATAAGTTTGTCAAGGCTAGTTCTCCTTAGAAATGATGGTTATTGTAGGGCGCAGATGACCCAACCCAAACAACCAAACAACCCAAACAACCAACCGCCACTGCAAAATCTTTGACGTGCCCTGAAAGAAAACATTTGGGCTAGTATGAACTCCACAGGCAAGACCTGCAACAGCATGTCTCGCTGCAGTTTAGACCCGGCACGGTTTAAAACCCCATTTGGAACCCTGTACTTGAAAGCCCCATTTAAAACCCCCACTTTGGATTGCTTGCGATGATCGACCTTTCGTACTGCTACTACGGACACGGGTGTCAATATGTGGGCCGTAAAAACGCGGATCCGTCCGCCATGTTGTTGCTGCATGCAATCCGCTGACGCAGATGAGCTGGGATCGCATTGCGCCTCGCTGGCAGTGACTTCACGGTGGTGACCCACGGACTTGCGTGGCTACCGTGACAGCGATAAGCTAGGGGCTGGTCTGATCACAGTAAACTATTCGTTTCGTCGCATTGAGCGCAAGATCAGGTTGACGTAATGGCGTCAACTCGGCTTTGAACACTTTCGCGGTGGCAGGACACGATCGCGGCGGCGCCGCACGGCATTCGGAATGGCCATGGATCACCCGGACAGATCAAGGGCGTGCGTTTTTTAGATATTTTGCCTACGCATTGCGTGTTCAGAAATCAGGCGCAAAGGCCATGGACCTTTACCACTGGTGGTTCATGCGCAGCCTTCGGTTTTCCGAACGTTTTTAAAGTGTCTACGAACGCTACTTACTCACGACCAAGTTGATGAGTCAGGGGCAACAGGCAAAGGCGGCCTGGCACGCCAGCGGAGACTGAAGAATACTTCGGTATGCACCCAGAAAACATACCAACGCGTATGCGAAGGACTATCGAGGTCCTGCACATTGAATTACCCTTGGATACGGCAAGACTTCGAAGGCCGGCGCAAGTGTTGCCACCGCCCTTATTCTCTGGGGCGCCACGAGCCACACCGCGCTCACACGACCCGCGCATTGAGTGGCCCAATACTGTCAAAACATCGTTGCATGTGCGGAAACTGCCTCGGACACTATCCAATGAGCAAGCCCCGATGATTACGTATCAGGCGTTACCGTGCTTTCTTTTTTTTTGCTGAGCATGCGAGGTGAAGTTGCGACGTGAGGGGGCCGAGGTGAAGGGGCGATGGTGAGGGATGGACGCAAGCGACATCACGTGAAAGCTTGTTGGCACTGAGGGCCGTTGCCACTGAGGCCGTGCACTGAGGCCATTGCGCTGGGACATTTCGCGCTTGAAATACTTACGCCAAAGCGTTACATGCACCATCCCATCATTGACATTTTTTCCACCCATTGACCGGTTCAATCGTTGCATCTCGTCAAGCGAGCGGGCATAGGTCTGGTTGAACGACCCACCGGGTCGTCAAACTCGGCTTGGTTTTCCCAATGACCCAATAGGACGGTTTTGTTCATGCTCAAGGGGTTTATTTTTGTACCCGGGTCAGTGGTGGTCGCGTGACATGCAAAGAACCCAAATCAGCTTGGGTCAAATGGCGAGGGCAATCAACGCGCGCGATCGATGCTCTTGTGATCCATCAACGCTCGTTCAAGCATCAAGGTTGAATTGTTGGCGTCGTGCGGCGTTGCATCAAGCGCCAACGTACCGGCAGACGTCCCGTGACTTGCTTTCCTTGAGCGACTGCAACAAAAAATGCTCGCGGCCGGGCTAGCGGCAAGATATTTCGGTGCAAACAACCAAATCTTAAACATTGCATGACCGTATTCCTTGCCCAAATTCCATTCATCTCAAATTTGGCGCCGGCGCGCATGTCGTGCCGAAAAGCGATTCCGCAACAAGGCAGGAAAAAACCATGCCCTAAAAGCGCTGCAGCACCAGCCCCCCTAGAAAACCACACGAAGCCCTGTATTGCTTGTTGGGTCACTGCCTTTTTGGCCCAGCACAAACATTACCGCCACATAACAACACCGAAACCCACAGACCCCAAAAAAACGGGCGTTTGGCTCTCATCCGAAGTGAGCGGCACTCATGGTCTCCTTGCTCCACAAAAATAACAAACGACCTAACAAGCATCAAATCTCCGCCTTCAACAGGGCATTCCACAATATAAGGCACTAGAGTCACTCCAGGCCTATACAGTGACCGCGGTTCACGTTATTGGCCCAATCACAAAGATCAGCATAACTCAGTCATTTTCAAATGTTTGCTAAGGGATGTCACGGAAGTTTCGAGGGTTACTTGAACTTTTATAGGTACCTAGCATTAATTGGATTAAACTGTTACCGATGCCAGCGTTTATAAAACGTCACCGCCAACAAACAAACAGCGCACCAATACCCACACCAATTAACCCGCACGATTACCCTCACGGAGCCCACATTACCATCTACCCACAATCTTAGGAAAATTTGTTAACAAATTGTCGGTTTATTAGGCACTAAGTAATTTAACTACTGGGAGTATTCCGGTACTATTATGTTAGGTGCAAAGTGAACATAAGCTTTCCTTGGTCGTTTGGTTCTATTGCGACCCAAAGCTGCTCCAAGCCTCATCAGCAAAAGTGCCCTTTAATCAGACGAGTACCCTGCCTATCCACTAAAAATACCCACTGATATCCACTAACCATTACTAACATCACTAAACCATCACTTACCCCAAATAACTTCCAAATAACCTAATTAACAACCCCAAAAAACACCCCCTACTGCCTGCAATTGCCGCCAAACACGGCACAGCTCATTGACCAACGGAACGTATCAGCTAACAAAGCTACAACCAATGAAGACATTGATTAACGCATACCCACTCGGGTTTTCTATTGCGCGGCCTTTTTTTTATGACGATTATTGTCTTACGACAATGTTCGTTCTCATTGCTACTTTGCGCGATGATTGTGTTGACGCGAGGCGGCATGTCAGCTAACGGCAAAAACGGCACCGCAGGCGTTCAAACTGTTTCACCAAGATGATCCCCAGGGAATTGGGGGGGTTTGCTATTATTTTTGGGGCTGGTGACCGCCACGTTATTGATCGGCCCGGTCGATTCAGATCTCATGTGGCTTTTGCTTTTGGCGGTTTTGCCGGCCGTGGTTTTGTGATTTGCTGAAGATACAGCGGTGGGTCAGACTCGGCTGCGTTTGCTTGCCACCATGGGAACAGTGCGCTTTATTGCTTTGGTGGCTCACTGGATACGGTCATTTATCGGTTGATCTGGTGGGCGTCGATAGCCTCTTGGGTTTTACGCCCATCGCTTTGGGTTTTTTACAGATGTTTGCCGTGGCGCGTGGCCTGCGTATTTCACTGAACGTGAACCGGTGATTCAAAAAAAGCGTGACCGATGGGTTTAGGTTGCAAAGTTAGTGGTTAATTTACGAAACGGTCACGCTTTTTGAATCCGTCGGGTCACGATTGATTGAAAATCGTTGTTTCGGTTCTGGTTTGTGGCTACACAAATTTTTTTTTATTCATGCTGCTTGCCATTGCTTTTGTCTGCTTACGCGTGAATCACCTCCCAATTGGATGATGTGCCGCATGAAGCACGCGATCTAAAATGGCGGTCCGCCGAGAGTGGGGTTCATTGAGGTATTCCGTGCCCAATGCCTCGGTGGGCAGGTGGCTGGTGAATGATTGGTTGAGCGCGTAGGCGACCCGATCATCAATGACTTCAGTCAGATCGTTTTCGTCATTCTTGGTCAAGGGTTGCTAAGCCCCAGTCTCGAGTCATTAAGAAGTCGGTCTTGCGAGGGCGCTAACGCTTGCCGAAACTGCCGTTCGCGTGGGCATACGAAGCTCTTCAAACAGACGGGGTGTGCGCACATAAGTGACTTGATAAGCCCTGGCGACAAGGCCGCGTTGCCAAGCGCGCAAGCCCAGCACGTTTTACCGCAAAGCCGGTGGCGCGGTCAGAAATGAGATTTCTGGTGATTATGAATCCACTGGCAATTTGATAACTGTGCCATCAGTGACTATCAAGTTTTACGCCCTGCACCATATTTGGAATATCTTCAACACAAGGGCTTGTTGAGGTCTTTAGGCGCCGCCTCACGAGTAGTCGTGTTAAGTCTACGATTCTCACGCCACGTGAGCTCACAGTCCACGAGGCATGCCAAATCCTCATCAAACGCGAGGCTTTGACGCAGCGCTATTTGTTTTGCTGGGTCTTCAAATTGCTCAGCCATACCCGGTAGGCGCAAAATTTTAAGGGTGTGAGGGTGTGCTCTGTTGGCATGGGTCGATCTCCGTGGGTTGTAAATAGGCGGTGCCACGCAGGTTTTTGCGTGATGGGGTAAGGGGCAGTTCGAGATTTGCTTAGCGGCAGCGGTTGTCGGTCCAGTCCCAGCTTAAGAATTGAGGGGACTGACTTATAAGCGGTGTGAGGCCTAAAACGGTTGCCCGCGCACCAGGCGCCTTCATGCGCGCAGCTACCATGCTCGCGCGGCAAACGCTTCAAAACCCCAGGCCTGCTCGGTAGGCCTGTTCAGGGTGTTGTTCTCGAACAGAGGTCGTTTCGACCCCAGTGTGCTGTAGAGGGCCCACCCCAAGCAGCCAAGCCATCATCTTGGCGGGTGTGTCCAGCCGGCATGGGCTAGAATGCGGGCGGGCATATGTCGGGGCGTGTTGAGGTAATGCCCCTTGTGCAGGTTGCGGGCTATGGGATGGCTACGCGTTGGCGACCATAAAACTTCGAGCATGCCACGGGTGATGCAAAAGCTCGGACCTCTTTGCGGCACTATTGTAGGGGTACGCTGTAGTAATGTTGATTCCGACGTGGTAATCAACGTTCACGGCGGCGTGCTTCCAATGCGCCATGACGGAAGGCTATACAGGCAGTTGGTTGCAAGTGATCACGATCCAGTAGCTCAAGGCTTGTCGGCGTTGAGCCGGTAGTTTTTTAAAGGACGATTGTCAGCGTGGGCAAACAAGTAATACGTCCTCGCTCTTCAGATATGGCTGCAATCGACAAACCTACCCGGCTCACGCCACAAGCCTTTGAAGCTAATCGCAGCCAATCGAGTTATACGGTACCGGAAGTTCTCTGAAGACTGGCGTGCCAAGCATCAAAACGGGCTCCAACTGAGCCGTAGTGGTCGGCTGACTCGACCATTGGCCTTATCCTTTGGGGCCTTTCTAGGTCGGGCGGGGCAAAAAAACGGTACCGTAGTGCCCTTACGCAAATTCAGTCGTTACACGATTAAGCTCTGGTTATAGGCGTTGCGTCTTAACTAATGAGCGCGGGTTGTCTGGAATTGATTGGGTGGGTTCACCCCAACCTATGGAATCGCACGTTCGGTCAGCCCGTTAGTCCAGGTCCTCTTGGGTTTGACCCGGGTGTGGCGCAGGCAAAGGTGTAGCTAGAAGCGCCCAAGCATGCGACAAAGATGCTAACGGCTTGATCTCGCCCGTGTTGGATCGATGGCGGGCACCTTGGGGCCCGCGTAGTCAGCAAAAAAAGCTTCCCGCCTCCGCGCGGATGCACTTGTCGCATCGAGATCTTGAGCTTTGTGGCCCAAGCACCGGTAGTGCAAGCAAAATGAGGTGTATTGGTTAGGCCCGTGGTGCGGCTGTGAGTTGAGTATTCTTCCATAGTTAAAAGCAGTGTGACGCCTTTCTTTTTAAGTTCTTGATGTGTTTTGCGCGTTGGTCGGCCTCAAAACCCCCCCCGTTTTAAAAAAAAAAAAAAAAGTTTTGGGGGGGGGGGGGCTCTTTAAAAGCCTTCTTGGCGTTTTAAAAAGATGCTCAAGATCTTGATCACTGAGTTTTCATCTGGAATAGGGCCAAACTGATCTACCTGCGGCGCGGCCGGCCAACTTGGAGCTATTTGGCAACCACGCCTGGATATTTGTTTAGTGCGCGCGCAGATGGCTCAAGCTTTAATGGGCGTCAAAAGCGGTATCCGAAGGTACATCTCTTATTTTGCGCATAGATAGTTGTCCTGAGGATCACCCGCTCGCTTTATTAAAATAAACAGGCTACCTTTAACTACTTATGCACGGGCACATATCGGTCACGATTGATTGAAAATCATCCGGTCACGGCTTTTGTAAAATCACCGGTCACGATAATCTGAAATGACCGGTCACGATTGCCCTGAAAACCCACTCAACTGGGCTTGGGGCCCCGTTGGGGCAAAACCACACTGCCGCGTTTCTAGGAAACTCTTTCTTCCACTGTATTTCCTCAACCGCCGAACCATCATCGGGTTGCACTCGAACTTCGCGCAACCTCGATTGGAATTTGTCATCACTCCACGGAACGGGCTTCCAAAGCAACCTTGGCTTGAAATCCAGGCACTGTGAACCTTGCGTTCTTGCTTTCTTGACATGCTATTGCCCTCCAGGACAATAGGCTTAAAACCCGTGCTTCTAAAATTCCGGGGGTTCCCACTTTAGAAAGTATCCTTCCCGTCTCAAATCACCAACGGATCAACACGAGCGAGGTTCTCGATGAATGTGCAATAACACACTCGGCATCGGTTCATACTCACTGCCAACACTTGTGATGCAGGACGGAAGAGGTCTTCGAGGTTGAAGTCAGTTCCCGATATTTAAGGCCGATGTCAGGGCGAGATTGCCGTGTATTCAATTTTAATTACAATGGAATACAACTCAAAAGAAAACATAGGAGGCGAACTGCAGACAACCACTTTAACCGTGCGTCTTTAAGCGGTGCGTTGAGTGACTTTGTCGTGCTAACGTTGGTGAAGCCCGGTTCCTCACCGGAAAACGTCAGCGAGTACATAGTTGATTTTTGATTCGACGTGACAAAGAGCGCGATCCAAGCCCTAGCTTATTGATCGACTCAAGCCGAATGATTCTCGCCTCGCTGCCCCGAGGATACCTATCAGCTGCTGTCGTTACGGCTGTTATCAAACGGCAAACCAGAGGTAACTTGATGTCAATTCGTGTCAGGCGCGGCATCAATGCGCATTTGACGATGTTTATCAGTACTCGCGCAAACATTGGGGTCAGAGGCAGGCAGACAAATATAACATCAAGGGAAATGTTCGCAGCATTTGAACAAATTGCCGGTAACGGTGTGCAGTCAAGGACCCGTGCCCGCGTTGTTCGGCTTGTATCGGGTTACTTGTTTTCGGTATGAACGTCACTTATGTTTACTGGGGCGTCATCTATCTGATGGCAGGCATCGGTATTGTGACGTTTTGCACGAAGCGCATTGCTATTTCAATAGGACCGTATTTCGGAGGAACTTTGGGCTCATTTAGTACCAGTTTCGCGGATTAATGGATTGGAGGTGGACTCGGTTCTGATCACTTGTGTGTGTCACGTACCTTGGACAAGGAACGAGCCAAAAACGGACTGACAAACGGCAAGGCCGATCTCTATACACGGGATGCGGATTGGTTTAGGCAAAAACGTTCGCCGTAACCACGCGTCCGGGCTGATCATGCACCGAGTCGACGACCTCACTTCTCCGCGGAAAATAGTTACGTTACGGACAAATGATCTCATGATCATGACCACCCAATTGGACCACACCAACCCCTTCATACTATGTAGGCGATTACTTATCCGACCTGCAACCCCAGGGTTTGTCGAGGTTGCCCGAATCAACCCAGCCCTTCATCCTTCTAAATCAACGGGCCTGGTTAAGCCAAGGCAACATCTGTCAAAAAAAGCGTTGACCGCGCTGAGTTGGAATGCTATTGCCATCCAAAGCATGTCAATTTACTCACTCCACCGGATTGCTTATAAACCACCCCCGCATGGCGGAGATAAAAAACTCTACGCTGAACCTAGTTCACGTCCGCGCCCCTTGCCATGCCAGTCGTATGGGCTATGTCTTGAGTAAAAAAAAACCCACGAAAGGCACAGTCGCTTGCTAGCTGCAAAGCCTAAGCCAAAGGGTTGCCACTTGCGCGAAGTTAATATATTCAAAGTCTTGCGCCGGTGACTTGAATAGCCAATCGTCGAGGATGATGGAGAGTAATGTCCCGCATCCAGCTCACAATGAGTCCGCGGTCTAATGATGGAAAACTTTTCTCATTCGGAAATACAAGCGAGTCAGCCAAAACCTCTAGTCGACGATACTGTTGTTGGATCAGATGGCACAAATTCAGCCCAGTACGCCGGGCAGCACCCGATCATCCGGCGACCTTTTCAAGTTGTTCGTAAAAGTCCCACAGCAGCAAAGTGATGCTTCACCAATACCTACCAGATAACAAAAGACGATTTGACGTGCATCGCGAAACAATAGCTACCGCCCATATAACTCGGCAAGTACGATCATGGCTTTAGGAAAATAGGCGCTTAGTCTGGATGGCTTTTCTGGAAACTCATTTGCACGTACATCCCCTACCCAACCGCTCCGCAATCTTGCTGCTACCCCACCTTGTTTGACGTGAGCTTGAGTACCCAGAAAGAAGCACATCGAGCGAAGGCAACCAATCCGTGCCGATGGAGACATTGTTTGAAGAGTTAGCGCAAAATTCTAGTGGTTCGGACTTTCGCCCTCTCCGCATGATTAGGTTCGTCCGTGCTGAAGCAGCCGTACCAAAAAGGTTGCGGCCAAAAGTCCCAGAACCTACCGTTGCTTTCCTAGGAAGGCTCTCACCATGCAATTTCCAAAAAAGAGATGGGGTGCAGTTATTCCCATATTCTAAGATCGTAATTTAGAAATCAACCTATACTCAAATGACGATCATTCATGCGCGCCAAAAGATTTAACGCATTACTAGCCGCTGTTGTGCGTGACAAGCGTTAGAACCCGGACATCTGGCCGCCATGTGCATTGCATAGGAACATACACCAACCTCACCACAATCACCGACAAACCCGCTTTACGCTATACCTTCGTCTTGCCAACCCTAGCCAGACGAATTGTCCCCCAGCTTGCACCACCCACACCCATGAGCACCCGAAGACGAACCTAAACCGCTACGCCCGCCTTCAACCGTCAAACTTGATCGCAGCTGCTCGAATCGCGGGGGATCGACTGGCCAGCGAACTGACCCTGGTGTCAACCACACGGCTCGACGAGCGGCTAATTCACTGCCACTTCTACACCACTACTACCACCAGCGCTGCCCCTGGCACCAGCGCCGCCAGCGAAACACAACTACCTCACCACCCACCAAAAGATAGCTCTTGTTTCGCAAGCTTTTCCGTGGTCGTACCGACGTATACCCCCGTGCGCTGGTGAGAACAAACGCGGGCCCGCATCGGGCTATTCACCGCCTGTTTCAACGATGGAAACCTGGTATTTTGTGGCAAGCCTGCCATCAAATTGCAGCCAGTGCCCCAATCAGCATGGCAACCCGTCCAAGGACCATAGTATTTTATGACCACCTGGCCGGCAAACATGTCGTCGGCGTCGTATTCCCATGCATGGATCCGATCAGTGTCATTTTTCTGGGCGGTGGATATTTGATGAGGCAGATTGGGCAGGAGATTGCCGCTGCCTTCAGACAGTCATGCGAGGAGTGAAACATCCCCTGCGCTGTTGAAAAATCCGCGCTCCGTAACGGCGCCCCACGCATGGGATTATTTTTAGCGAACCCACATTAAGCAAAACAAGCCCGGAATCTTGGCGCAGCCATCATCAGTTACAACCTGCGCCGGCACCGCCCACATCACCGCCAATTACAAACTGTTTCGTCATATGACCGGATGTTCCCCAAACCAAGATAGTGTATACCGAAGGGTTTAAGGTTTACGGCGGGACTGGGAAAGAGCGCCTCGGTACTGACGCTGCGAATTAGCCCTAATGACGGTCCTGCTGCCAGTCCTGATAACGGTCTTGCCATCGCTGCTTGCCACCGCTTTTGCCACACTTTCTTGCTGCCGCCTAGCAACCTGATTCGCCCTTGCCCCTGCAGAAATACCACGCCACCCCAAAGGCCACAGCGTCTGTGGATCGTGATTTCGTACCCCCAACCTGATCAATGGGCGTTTTACCTGGCGAGCATCAAACCTCTAAAATTGTTGCCTGGACAACGCACCGAGAGTGTCAGTTTGGCCAACCACATCGAAGACCTCATCCAACAAGCCGTTGGGGCCACGGCAATTGCTTGGACGTTGGACATTTTCCAACGTTAGAAAGCGGTTCGACCCCGTGCCCATGGCAACGACAGACAAAACCCAAGCCTACAGACTCAGGCTTGTGGTGCCCCTGCCTTCATCAAAGGGACAATCACACTCCACCCTGTCGAATCTAATCTACCTGCCCAAGGCTGTGAAACTTCAGCGGCAACTTAAACCAATCGCTTAATTTTCTATCGCCGCCTTTTTTCAAAACCCCGAGTACTACAGAAAAGGCCCAAAGCGCTGCGACTGATCTGTCTGGAACAACCCGAGGGGTCATCGCTTGCGCAGAAAACTTTCCCAACCACATTGGCTTTTGCCTTCGAGGATTGTCTTGATTGCCGTGTCGAGTTGCTTTCTGGAATACAAATTCAAGGGCAAAGATTCAAGATTGAAACGTCAACGCCGGCAAGTTCCTGATTTTGCGGGGATTGAATATTTGATGCAAGTTGGAACCACCGCCTTCCCCAAAAAACGCCTGCATTAACTCAAAAACCCGCCTACAAGCGGAATTTGGGGCCCATTCAGGACGAAAGCCCTGCACCTGCGATCAAGTTTCAGGGGGCAAAAGTTTAAAGCCCGAGCAGGGAACCCAAAAAAGCCCGTCAAAAAAAAAGCCCCATTGCTGGGCCCCCCCAAACATTGAACCCCATTTGGTGTTTCTTCTGTTGCCCCAAAAAAACCCCCCGCCCCATTTTCCTTTATTTTTCCCTCTTTTGTGTGTTGTT
>Ga0163217_1092068_pt1 | contig 11935 bp, 14 predicted proteins | sample SynspAceP_FD_185933 | JGI IMG/M metagenome (GOLD analysis project Ga0163217, IMG submission 185933) | Saline lake microbial communities from Ace Lake in Antarctica - Synechococcus sp. Ace-P (PacBio error correction) | ecosystem: Environmental > Aquatic > Non-marine Saline and Alkaline > Saline ... | reverse complement strand
GTGTTCTTGTCACGAAAGATAAAGTTGATACAGTTCGTTCTTTGGTCTGGCCGGTATGGGGGCATATTTCCGCTCCTGGTTAATTATCGGAACACCCGGTTATTGACGTGGTCACATCAGCTGGCAGCTTCGCGAAAATTCTGGCTAGTTGATCGGGTGCCCAAGTTTCCCACCGAATTGGAAGATTGGCATTGTGCCCCAGTTCAAACGACACGCCCGCTATGCTTGTGAGAAGCTGTCTATTTGACAGTTTGCAGATCTTGGTGAACTTGGTGCACGAGCACTAAATCCGTTCTGCGCGGATAGGGGATGTCGCTTGGTGCTTTCGCGGTGTTGTGCTGACCGGGATTGTTGTCGCGTTTTGTGTGTATGGGTGTGTGCTGTTGGGTCGAGGTGATTGCCTCGATACAGGAGGACAATTCTCGGAGAAATTCGCCACTCCACACCAACGATCACCCTTCTGTGCGCGCATATTTGCCGATTATGTTCGTGAGGGCGCATCTCGCTTGCCCGGCGGAAATTCCGTCCCAGAGCAGCCACCTGCGTTGCGTGTAAGCGATTTTGGCGGGCCTGGGCTGGGGCGATCACCGGGGACTGCGAACCGGCTGATGTTTTTGAAGTTATTTCCAGCCGTATTGCAGGTCGGAAAGCGGCGTCAGCACCTGCACGCGGGAACCAGACATGAAGGCGTTAAGTTTCTGCTCGCCCGACCTGGCGACGCATGAATCTTGTTGGCCGAAGATTATCTCCTCCATTTGAAGAAATCCGCTGTGTGTGTTTATCCGGTGGGAATGGAATGCCGGTGCATAAAGCTTCCGTGTTGGGTGTAGGTAGGTTGAGCTAAAAAGGAGATTTATATATTTTTTTGCCATCGTGCGAGCTCTGGAGTGGCAGAGCGCGCTGATGGATGTTATGTTCTTTTGGGTCCGTTCGGTTAGGGTTTGTCGTCGAATGTCGCGTGGTTATGGGCCTGGTCTGCTGAACCCGTCGCCGCGAAATTGACCGCCGTGAAGGAGGGCCGCTCATCACAGGACGCCCATCGAGAGACCCGACGTGCGCAGTCGATGTATGCTCGCTCAGGCACGAGTGCCGACGCGTCTTGTCCGTTTCGCTCGATCTGGTCGCATGACGAATCGACGCAGCTCGCTAAATCGAGCCGCAGTGGCACTGGTGGGTGAATTGATCCCGCTGTGTCTGTTTGTGTCCGTTCCCTGGGCTGTTGGGTGGCCGCTATTTGGCGAAGTCTCCATCCGCGCTCGCATTGGTGCGTGAAAAGTTTGCTGAGCATAATAGTGACTGAACGCGGGTCTATAGCGGTCGACAAGATCCACGAGGCCACTTGGCGATCAGGATGTGAAATACATTATCGCACGCAATCCTGTGGGGCTCCGTGGTTTCGCGATAGAGATTGTTCGGCTGAGGCGGAATCTTAGGACGGGACGCAAGTCGCTGTTCGAGGCGGTCGCTGTTGTGCAAGCCCTGCTGCGCAATGATGGTTGTCGGACCACTTATCTTGCTGGCACTCTCGGCGGGCGCGTCGGCAGACGGATACGCTAGCACCGCGCTGCACGGACATCTCGGGCTGGGGGTGGTCCCTTATGGATCTCCGATTTTTTTTTTTTTTGTTTACTTCCCAAATCCGGTTTACGGCGCTGGGGGGGGCACTTTTTTCCCTAGGGGGCGGGTGCGAGGGCTACGTTCGTGGGGGCGGCCCCCCTATTCTGAGCTTCTTTGTTTTCGTTTGGGGGGGGGCCCTTGTGCTCTTCTGTCGGCCGTGGCGTGGGGCAGCAGGCAGGGGTGCGGCGTGGTGGGAGGCTTGGGGCGTGCGGGTGAGCTGATCGTGTCTGGCAGAGTGTCCGCAACCGCATTTCGGCTAGGGGCAGCCAGATGACAATTCAAACGCCGTGACCGCGCCTGAATGATCACCAAACATCCCCGCGATTCTTCAATACACCATCATCAGCTCGGAACCCATTAGGCCCGCCCGCCATCACTGTTCTGGCTCTTGGTGACGAAAAAACCCCATGGGGGTTTTCCGCCGGGCGTATGTCGTTGGCCGATGTATGTTCAGCACGCCTTGATCCGCGATACGGCCTTGGTTCCGCCTGCCTGTCGGCACGCCCGGTGCGATTGATGCCTTTACCTTTTGTGGCAGCGACATAGTGCGCGTACCTTGGCATTTCGGTGCGCGCGTGGCAGCTGCTGCTTATCCGCACTGCGCACTGGTTCACGGCGGTTGATGGTATCTGGTGGTCGGGCGATCGGCTTTTCGGGCTGGTACCCCCACGCCATGCGCCTTGTACGAGAATAGGGCACCTTGCACGCGATCTTGTCCCGGCGTCCGCGCTGGCGGGCGCTGTGTCCTGCAGTCCTTCTGCCGATGTGATTTCCGGGGTGATCGTTACCGCGGCCAATGCTGCCCATTGGCGTCGTTACCGCGTGTTGGTCGGCGTCGCTGGTGCGCTGATCTGATTGGCAAAGAAAGGGGACGTCGCTCTACTTAGATGCCTGTCGTGTCACGAACTGGGCTTGGCGGGTTACGCAGCATCAAACCGCGCCATTGTCAACGCATGATGTCCCTGGTCCTTGGACCGGGCGAAAAGCTGGGGCTGCATCGGGCCGAAACGAGATCGGGTAAATCCACGCTGCCTGCATATGTGCTCGCCGGTATTCAGAAACGTCGCGCGGGCGGTCGAACTGGCGACGGCGCACCGCTGGCCAAAGATGCGCCAGCGCTACTATCGCGCAACCGGCTGCGTTGGTTCGAACAACACGCCGACACCGCCGGACGCATCACCGTGCGCCAATGGCCGTTGAAACTGGGCCGCACCACCGTGGCTGTCGGCCCTGCGCGGGTGGAGCCATCAGGATGATGCATTCTGACGGAACAGGCCTGCTGGCGGATTGTGGACTGTCGGGCTTTTGGGGCGTACGTCCTGGCCCACTGGACACCAGCTGTCGCACCCGGTGAACAAAAGGCAGCGAGTGCGTCATATCTCCTGCGCGCGCTTTGCGGCACCACAGAAGGGGCCGCAAGTGGTCCTCTGCTGCTCGCTGGATATCTAGCGCGACGAACCACCTTCGCACACTCCTCACTCGTGGCACCAAAACTGTCGATCCTCGAGCTGAATCACCACACAAGCCTGCCAAACCACTCGCACATGCATCCCGCCTGCGTATATCATGACCCATGGAAACCAAGCCATCTATTTTGCGACGCCCGTATCTGCGTGCGTGCAAAACGGGCACCTTGCGTTGCCCATTATTCAAAGATCCCCGTCCAGATCGATTGAACGAACCCTCTGCTGCGCGCACCCCCGTTTCGGCGTCTGACGGACCACTTCCTCACGGATCGGCCGGAGACACACCGCCCACAGACATGATTCCCTTTCGAGCACCCCGTTCCGGCCCATTAACTGTGCACAACCTGCGCACTATATATGCCTAACTCTTAAGCCATCCGGTCGGGGTGAGCCTTACTCCGCCCGTCTTAGGTTTAAGCCTAAGGATCTCTGAAGGAGTTAGTACAAGATAGATCGACTCCCAAAAAGCAGGACCCTCCCCACCACCACTGACGCAGTATTCGCACGTTCAAAGTTGATGATAACATTCCGCTGACCGCTTGGCACTCCACCGCACTGGCACAACAGATCGTGCCTTAATTGATTGCCCCACTCTCCTTTCTTGAACCAGGAATGTTCGCGAACACTGGTTTCCACCGCTGCACCAACCTGAGCTTTCCGCAGAGCGAGCGGAGCCCACGCACAATATAGGCTCGGTGCTTTTGTCGGCACCTTCGAGACACAGAACCCATCGCCAGGACGTGCGTAAGTATATACTGGATGGAGCGCGCGAAGTGATCTTTCAGCCCGCGGAGGAATCCGGGTCGTTAGCGACTTGCCGATGTACGGTGAGCCTGCTCGTTCTTTCTACCGTGGCGTTGGGACGGGGGCAGCCCTGACATAGCACTCATGGCGCGACCCGCACACGGCTTTTCGGTCAAAGAGTACACCGGACACGAAGCATCTTGACATGGTCGGCAACAACAACCCCGATCTTACTTTGCTGCGCGAACCTGACGCTAATCCACGCAAAGCGTCTCCTCAGACAGTTCATCCGGAGCCAGAAACGCCGCGCCGACTAACCGAAACAGCGCGACCCACGACAGCAGTGGGACTTCTAGGACCTGTCGCCAGAAAAGATGCGCATCAGTGTTTAACCTATCTGATGTGCGCGACGCCCGCGGTGTGCACCTCCCCAAAAAGACGTGTGCCACTCTGAGAATGAATCTGGCTATTCTCGCGCGATACCTATTCACGCTTGTGTCGAATCGCGGAGGTGGTATCAACACAAAATTCGTTGGGCGTCCAAGTCCCATCAGGTGCTCACAACCGCATGTACTAGGGTGGACACAGGACAACGGGCCTATCTCAGTCAGGGTAGCGAGAGGTCGCCCACAAAGGCTGGCCGCGGACCACGGCCATTATCACGCCGCCGAATCTTAGTTCAACAACATCCGCGACGGGAACCCACCCCAGCTGAGACGCTCATCACGCCAAATCAGATGCTCTGGGGCATGCATATGCCGCGTACGAGAGATGCCACAGATAAGCTGCTATCGCGATAAAAACCGCCGCTCTCGACCTGATCCACACAAGGTTTAGGCCTGCACGACGATACCCATTGATCGTAGGTCGGCGAAAGCTGACAAGCGAACCGCAACCCCACGATCTACCATCAACAGGAGAACTCCACGAAAACAGCCGCTTTCGTCCGAAGCCAAAACAAACATACATACGGGGCCGGCGTTTGGACTGTCACCGGATAAGACTGTTGATGGCACGCGGCTTTTTGCCTATGCTGACGACGCACCGCGCGCTGTCCCGATCCTTGAGGGATTAACTAACTCAGAGTGCAGGTTGCCCTGTCAGAACAAGCCCCAGTTCGCCCACGCACACTAATTTCAAACAGGATGGTGCCGTGGCGACACCGAGATATTGAAACATAAGAGTGCTTCTGATCGGTTTTACGCGCCCAACAACCCCTTACCGGCTGCCCGTCTGCGCAGCCGACCGATCCATGACGCGGCCGATGTATTTCGGACGATGAACGATGTGATGCTCAGAGCCTGACCGTGGCGGCTCCCTGATGATGACGAGCCGGACCCAAAAGCGGCAATGTCTGCTCGCCTTCATCGAAGCCCCTGGCGGTGGCTTCGTTTAAGAACCGGCGAGCGGCCTCAGTAAACGTTGCTGAGTCGAACGCTTCGTGGGATAATTTGCGTGACAGGGCCTGGCAGTGTATCAGCTTGAGAGAGTGTATCTGGTCCGCGCCTTTTCACACTCACACTGAGCGCAAATGTCAGAACGAAGTAACATAGCAGGGCGACACGAGACCAGGCCGAGTGTCGTGATATCTGGAAGCGGTAAACGATCTCCAGAAGCGCCCGAGTCCCGCGCGGCTATGACGTCAGCGCGGTGAATCATTGGCGGCCAAGCTATGTTAAGCGGCCAACTTTTACACCATCTATTGCCACGCGATCAGCGGCGTCCTTAACGGGCCCACGCGTATTGCTTGTTGGTCTAAGTCTTCGCTTGTGCTTATCCGACGGCGAGTTAGTGTTGATCAGCCGCACACGGCCCAACGCAAGCAGGTTGACCAAGCTATGCTGCAGGTACGCTCTCTGCGGGCGTGCGTCATCAGTTCCAACCGGTCGGCGGATTCGCAAATCAGGTAAATCCAACTTGCGTAGAAGGCCGCGCGTTCATATCCGCTTCAACTGGCCACCTGCTGCGCAAATTGCTCTCAAGATCCCCCCGCGCGCAAGAACCCTCTGGAATCTCTTCCATGTCGCGCGGTTGCAATTTCTGTGCCCACGTACGGGCTGCGATCCGACAACATCAGGTTGCGCCGACACTTCTATGGCGCAGCCCGGTCCTCTTCGCGGATGGTAGGGCAACGAACGACTTCTTATTTCTGGGATGCTGTCTCAGATCGCGTGGCTCAGACGCTTTGTGTGACCACTTGCTAGCTTGCTGATTTAGTCCTTTTTGCTCAAAGAACGCACTTGTCGCTTGTGTTGCTGCGCGTAACTAGCTTGTCCACGATTTTGTCGAGCAACCCCGTTCAAAGTGCCCTGTTCTGTCATTTTCTCATCCTATGCACAACTCCTTGTTGATGTCCATTCTGACGGATACGGTCGTCGCAAAAGCCATCGGGCGGTACATCTGCGCCCCGTCACCACGGTTTTAAACCACATCCGCCTTCACAGAGCATCAGCTTGCTCGCGTCCTCTTCTTCGGTGCGGGGGACTAGTTCTATGTCGTAAGTCATCACAGGGTTATTGAATTGCTTTGGGTGATAAGATCGTCACGAATCACGAAGGTCGCAGACCTCTTTTTCCCACGTCCGGAACAAGGGCTCAGGGTGGACACCTGAAGCACGCACCCATCGTATGTGAGGCACGAACGGCCGACAACTTTCGCACCGTCGGCTTTCGCATCCTGGGAGACCTATATGACTTGTCGACAGCCTCACTCGCCGTCCAGCGTGGGATAATTTATGGGTGTCATAGTGTTCTGGAAACCTCGTCAAGAAAGAGACACACACACGTGTCCAACGGAGTCACGACACACGCTCTCCGTGACACTCGCTCACTAGGCTGAACCGCCGGCTTCTGCGTCATCACCGAGTGATGTGTGTGGTTAGCGTTTTCGAATTTCGCCTTGAAGGCGGCGCAACAGTCTCAGCATGCGTCGACCACCCAGGAAATTTGCCCGTCCGCATGCGCGGATCACCCGCACTGCCGATATGTGGAATGCGACGGTCGTAGATCTGGCGTCAGCAGCGCGGACGACGGTACTTATTTTCAAGCACCATCGGCAGAAGGCCCCCTGCCTCCTCGCTTCAGCGCCTTGCGCGTCTACCATCAGCTGCGTGCCCATTTGCCGCGCGCGCCCCTGCACCTATATAGCCGCCAAGCCGTGTGGATCGACTGCGCGTCAGCCCCGATACTGCGCCATCACGGATGCCCCGCTTGGTCAGGAACGCGATGGTGTCCTCCATTCACCTCGCCCCCCTCGAAGTCTCTCTTGCCCGTCAGGCACGGTTCGCGCATCAAAAGCGCCGCGCTTTTTCAACAAGGCTTGAGCCGGGCTTTGTTCAGTCACACTGCCAAAGCCATGTTGCGATCCACCAGCATCGACTGCTTCTAAGCCGCGACCGCACGCTTGCAGGAATTCATCATCCATTCGTGACCTCGAGCTCGGACTCGGCAGCGCCTGTGCAGCACCATCCCCACATGGACATCGCCCACCAGGCACAAAGTCGACAGATGCCATCCCAATCACCTGCTGCCACTCGCGTCGTAATTAGGCCGTCAGGCTCACCAGCGGAGCCCCCCCTTTTTCGAGCCAGAAATATCCGTCGGCAATCGGGCGGTCTTGGCGGGACCTGTTGCGCTCATCTTGGCAGGTCCTGTTGTATAAGGATACGTCATATGCAAGTCACTGTGGCGCATGCACAGCATGGGCCGGCTGCGCATGCTTCTAGACCAAAAACATTCGCTCGTGTCTTGAGCTAGCCATAAACCCGAACAGTAATTTTGCCGATGTCGCAAGTCGTCAGCGATTTGTGCGTGCTACTTTGGTAAGGCTTTTCATGGGCGGAGCAACGGCTCTGGGTCACTTGGGTGTCCCATAGGCATGGTTCTACCTACCAGCAAGGCCACATGACGACCCAGTCCACACCACGTTTCCATCCCGCAAGGCGGGCACGCTCGAACCCACAATGACGACGGCCAGCACCGCCGCGGACACGGTTCGGATCCATTCGCAGCCTCAGCCCAATGCTATCAATCTCGTTGGTGTCCGTGAGTAGCACGCCACACGATTGCACAGCCTCCGCTTACCCAAAAACCACAGATACATTAGGGGAGGCCCCAAAGGGGGGACAAACATCGGCACAAACGCCCATATAAAGCCCCACCGCCGCGATTTTGCGCCATTGAGAGCTACGGCAGTCAGGCGAAACCTGCTTACGATCAAGCGACGGGGCCTATCACATTGCACTCCGTCCCGAGGACCGACAGTGCACAGGTATCACGCGCCATTGACGACCGTATGACCACGTCACGACACGCAGCACACTCACGCACGACGCACGGCCACCTCTCTCAGGCTTGCGCGGTTAGTCAGCTCGCATGAGCAAGTAATACGACTCCGCGCGGAGCATTTATCACCAACAACATCGCGCACGCTCCAAGCCACACGATTGTAGACGCACACAGCCAGTGTCACTGTCATGATCGTGTCGTGCTCTCTCACACAAAGGTATGCACACACTCGCTCTCTCAGACGCCCTCAACCGACAGATCAGCCGCTACGTTCACAGCACATATAGAATCGTCAGTCGCTCGCACTCCGCTGCATTAACATAATATTCTCAATCTCAGTAAGCTCCGCACCGTCCGAAGTGACTGAAGTCGTGGCGCTTTTACGGCGGGTGCCGCTTTGTGATATAAGGTTGCCAAGATTGGTTCACTCGATGCGCGGGAAACGCCTGGATCATTCTCTCGCGCGCCGCAGTTACACAGGTGGCAAGCGTCATCTCACACTACAAGAACAGCCAATGCCCTCTCCAAACGATTTCACGCAGCTCAAGCCAAACACTGCACTGCTGACTAGACACTCGTTGAGCGCACGCGCTGAGTGGGCCGATGCCCGCAGCGCTAGGTCAAGCTCCTCTCGCAGGGACACGCACCAATCACCCAATCCTGGCAGCTCGAGCACCATGGCAGCGAAACACTGAATCCGGGGCGAGAGACGTAGTCGCTTGGGCCGTGCCCGTCTGATTCGCCCCAAACTGTGGTAACCCCGCGGCTGTAACAGCAACCCCCGCCGATCCACCGCGGACAGTTTTTTTACTGCCGCTGGCTCGTGTTGTGATAGTATGCCTACTGCTTGAAGCTTGCCACGGCAACCCGGCGCATAAGTAAGGCGCCCAAGGCATCAATTGAGTTATTCACAGAGTGAGCACCTGTGTGACACGATGAGCTGTCGTGATCTCTCTCGACGGTCGCCGTACTGTCTCCCGTCGCTTCGAACGACGGTGAGTCGCCATGTCCAATCCGTCGGCCAGATTTTGCCACTCTCCAGATTCGAGGACCGGCCGGTGTTCGCACGGCCTATATACCCGGCGCCTCCGCGAGCTGCGGCGGTGTGCCATCACGTCGCGCGCACCAGTTCAGCAACGCCACAGCGCGGTTTCACTATTGGCACACAAACTCCACGACATAGTCCGACGCGGGGTCTCCGAGAACAATCTAGCGCGGGGGGCCGCACTTTGCCACCGATGCTGGCCCACCCCAATCCCACTGATTACTGCGAATTCCGTAGCCGACCAAAGTTTGAAGCTTTGATTCGCAGATGCGTGTGCGATTAGATCGCGAAAGGGTCTGATTATGCATCTGTGCTCGTTCCAAAGAGGGTCGACGATGGCACACTCAGAAATGCTAGACTATGCTTCTTCCGCAGATGCACACACGGTGGGCGAAACTCTCCAGTGCATTCAAGCTGCTACGAGAAGCATCTGCTGCGTCAAAGAGATCATCAGCTGCTTGACACACGTAACGACACAGACAGGCGCCAGACCACACGTTGTGCAAGAGCGCATGTCCGGTCCCGACAGCGCTTTGACCCATCTGCGCGTCAGGGCGCAAATAGACTCCAAGTCGCACTCACGAACCAGGTACCTCAGTGGCTGCCCTCCTAGCCACCTCGCTCTCTATAGGGCGGCTATGTCTCGCGTTGGAGGGCGCACCAACATCCCTCGCATCAGTCTACGGACACCACAGACTCGCACGCCAGCCCAGGAATATCCACCACAGCACTGGCTGCGGCCACCAAAACCATCAATCACCGCGCGACTGTCCTGGGCATAAAGCACACAGTCGACACACGATTCACGGCGCGACCACAAAGGACGCATTACGAACATCACAGCTCCGGCAGAACGCTGGCACGCCGAAGCGAGTGACTGTCGCAGCTCAAGACGCCGAATCATGTCACATCAACTCGAATCACTTGAGTGACCGCCAGCTGATTCTAAGCCACGTGTGACGAGACGAGACGTGTGCTGACGACGGACAAGTAATGAGCCAGCTTGTGCTTAATCAACGCAAACGATAGCCAAATCAAGCACGACACGTGCTAGCACTCTTCGCCCTGTTTGACGTCGAGCGAGCAGTTGTGACCCCGAGGATCTGCCGGTTCGAACCCTCGATTCTCCGGGCGCGTCTTTGCCTGCATCCATCAAGGCAAGCGCCATTGGAGCCGGTGTTCGGTGCCAGAACACGATGAAACGTTGTCGAATTCGACGGTGCGTTTGCCGGGGGCGTGGTTCATTTGACCGTCATTTACGTGTCACCCGTAGCATCCGGTTTCCAGCATGATGGCGACCACAACGATGATCAGCCCCGATTCAAAGCCAAAAGCCCTGTGTTCACCTGATAAGCGCCCGCACCCACCGGCACGCCCAGGACCACGGCCCCCACAAGTGCTGCGATCACACCATCGACAGCACAGCATTATCGTCTGTTCAGACCGTCATAATGCGTTGGCCAAGGCATAGGGCAGTTCGATTTTCCACAAAGTCTGGCTGGGCCTTGCCCAAGCCTCGCGGCCTCCAAGCAGCGCCTTGTGTCGCCATTGCGATGCCAACTGCGTCACGCCGGATCGACAGCGGCAATACAAAGATCAACTGTTGCGATTCGCGAGACCGGACCATGCCGAGTGTCCGACAAAGACAATCGCAGGAATTAGGATAGACGAAGTGGGCAGCCGTCTGCATCAGATCGAGCACCGGTGCCATTATAGCGATACATCCCGGCGGTGCGCAGCGCGATGCGATGGGGAGCGGGACGCCCATTCACACACACACAAGCCGACAGCACCAGCGTCAGGCTTTCGTCTTTCTCCCAATAGTCTGATTGAGGATGAACAAAAAAACCCCACCACGTATCAGCAACGGGTTTTCCAGTTGCGCTGATTATCCGCCAATGTCAGCGCGCCGAAACGCATGCAATGAAACAGCGGATGTGGCGGTTTGCAGCACCCGCCCAGAGATTGCGTCAATCAAACCATTCCATTCGCGACGGCCAAGCCCCGTCGAACACACCCGGGTTGAATCAGCAAACCAATCAAAGATCGCCTCTGCGCGTCTCAATTCGGGATCTTATTGTCGGGAAGCCAGTTCATGGGACACCTCCGGACGGACTGTTATCGTCGATATAGCAAAAAGGGCCCGCCCAGTGGCAGGCCCTTTTCACATTTTGTGGATCAATTTACTCGACGATGTCTTAGCGGCGGGCCTTCGCTCGCCACCGTCCACGGTGATGCTGACGACACCGTCCAACATGTGTTCAGCAACGTTCAGGGTTGGCTTGATCCAGGCCGTTTTCCGCATCGCGTGCTCTTCCCGTCATCCAGAATGCACCCATGATTTTCGTTTTCCATGCGACGTTGAAATTCCAGATGTTCAGCAGCTTGCCACGTTCGGCTTCTTTCGACGAAAACCGGCGCGGGATGTCGCAACTGTCGCCCGCCCAGATCGGGCCCAAAGAAGTCGTTCCCCGCCTTCAAGTATAGGGTTCAGTTTCAAAGTTCGCGTTTCATCGCTTGACCGGTTCCCAGGCCAAGAAAAGACGAATCGCTCGTCCTTTTGAGCGGACAGGGGCGGTTCAACTCCCCATAGCAACCAAACGACTCCACCAACGCGCCCAACACCCCGCGATTTCCGCCTTGAAAGCGCTCTCCGACGCCAACAGCAACGGAAATCCGCGCTACCACAAAACGTCGCGCGTGGCGCCGAGGAAACCTACACCGAACCTGCCGTTAGTGCGTCCCTCCACGAAAGGGTCGGTAGAAGCCGTTATTCA
>Ga0163217_1059501_pt1 | contig 11936 bp, 15 predicted proteins | sample SynspAceP_FD_185933 | JGI IMG/M metagenome (GOLD analysis project Ga0163217, IMG submission 185933) | Saline lake microbial communities from Ace Lake in Antarctica - Synechococcus sp. Ace-P (PacBio error correction) | ecosystem: Environmental > Aquatic > Non-marine Saline and Alkaline > Saline ... | reverse complement strand
GACGAATGCGCTCGGGGCGCTGGCATCATCGCAGCCATGGCCCATGCTTCTTGGGCAGTCTTCCCTGCCAACCTCCCCTGACCCAACGCCCGTCCGGCGCCCGGGAAATCTCCCGCCGGGGCCTGGAGCGTCCTTGGGAACCTGCATGTTGCCTCAGCCGTCGAAGCCCTCGACCTCAACGGCGGCGAGGCGATGGTCTGGATGGCGGCCCAGCTCGGCTTCGCGAGCTCTTCCCCAACCGGTCGAACTCTGGCGAAGCGGCGGTTTACAACCCACTTGCGGACTGCCTGCCGCCGCGGTGAAACTGAGCGAACCGGAACCGGACGCCCTGATCAGCCTGCTCTGCGCCCTGGCCGACCGCCTCTATCCGATGCCTGCGTCAATGCTTTCCTCCACCGAGCCTGAGCTGTTCACCGGCCAGCGCTGGGGCCTGTTCCAGCGGCCGGCTGGAGGAATTGATCCGGAGCGGCTTCAAACCCCCGGCGCGGAGGTGTTCAGAAAACTTCTCGATCCCGCCCTACGGACCCCAGCTTGCGGCGTCAGCTGATCCATGGCCTGCGCCCTTTGGCGCCGGCCAAGGTGGGTTCGTAATTCGCCTCAAGGGCCAGCCTCATGGATGCCTCCGCATGAAGCTGATGTTACCGCTTCGAGCAAACCAGTTGCCGGCTTCGCCTCGAGGCCTGCCGGACTACTCGGCCGCGCAGGGCCAGGACGTGATCGGCATGCCTCCACCGGCTGGTGAGCTCTCCTCGCCGGGTCACCCGCATTGGAAGGGAAACGTGAGCATTTCTCGGGGCGGCCCTGATGCAGGCCGTGCTCCCCATGCCCGCCATCTGCGTCAGCGGGGTGGCCGCGCCCGCTTTGGAGCCCAAGACAGCCCGGGTGCAGATCCAACCGATGGAGGGCGAGCGAGCTGACGAGCCACCGGGTGCTGGTCCGCAGCAGCCAGCCCGGACACTCCCCTTGAACTCGGCCTTCTTACGATGCCGAGCTCTCGGACCTGGTCCGCTGCCTGGACAGCTGCGGCTTGATCGCGGGTGCAGGTGGATTTCGAGCTTCCCGCCGAGCGACCGCTTCCCCGCCGGGAGATCCTGGGAGCGCATCCCCTGCGCCAACGGCCTGGCCTCCCCCCTGGCGGGCCATTGGCAGCGCTGCGATCCACACCTCGATCCGGCCTGATGCTCCCGTGCCACGCCGGCCGCCATTTCCAATCGGCCAACCCGGCGGTCAGCCCAGCGGCGACGAAAGCCCCGGCCTGAGGCAGCAGTGGATCCCGTCCCTTGAGGATCCGCTGTTCAAGGACCATCGTCAGGATTCGTGCCGTTGGGCGTCAAACTCTTTAATGTGGACGCTTGGCACGACGGCGAACGTTGAGAAACAAAAAGCCCATGACGGACAAGCCCATTGACGACAGCTGGTCCAGAGTGAGACGACGTCGTCAGCCGTCTGGGAACCTCCCTTGATGTGGTGGTGCGCAGCGATCGGAGGTTTGCGGGCTTCAAGCGCAGCATTTCCATCTCACCCTGCACCACTTGTGGCCAGGGCGACTGCACGGTGGAGGGGCTCAGGGGCCTGGTGGACTGTCCAACCGAACGGTTGTGATCGAATTCGAGCGCTGGATGCGGGGCGCCGGCACAGCCTCCATGGCTGAGCACCACCTCGGGGGCAGAGTGCCGCAGCGGAGCATCCGCCATGAATCGCTCAGTGAACCGGGCTGCAAAGCCGGCCAGGGGACCGCAAGGTCTTCCGCCAAACGCGGGCGCGCTTCGCCCTGGCGCGAAACGCTGCTCGCCTTGCTGAACCATTCGGCATCGGAGCCGGGGACCTGCTGCTCCTGTTTATCAGTTGCCGAACGACTGGATTCCTGCTGTTTGGTCAGCAAGGTGATCAGCGTTCCTGCTCAAAGGGCGATCAGGCCAGATCGGCCAGGGGATCGTCGCTTTGGCGGCTGGATGCTGCAGACGCTGGGGATTCTGGTGGTGGTGACCTGGCGATCGCCGCAATGCTTGCTGCTGGCAATGGCCTGTTTCGAATCCTGGCGCATGGCCCTACCGGGCGTGCGGCGGTGTGTTGTCCGGGTGCCAGCCGAGCTGGCTCGATGCTCTGGAGCGTGGTTGCAGATCCGCAAACCCGATCGCGACGGACCCATGAATCCCGGAGCGACCTAGGCCCGCCGCTGGGGGCACGTGAACGGCGCCAGTTGCCAGAAACTCCTTCGAGGGTTGTGACGCTGCCGTTACGGTCCGCATCGCCTCTGTGAATCGCTTGGACAGCCATGGAACCGCAATCGGCCTCACGCAGGCTCAAGTTGCCCGTTGCGGTTTGGCGGCTTCTGGAACATTCTTGCGACAGCGCTCGCCGAGGTAATGGGGTCCGGGCAGGGGCCAGGTCCAGGGCCGCAGGTAACCCCGGCCGCCCGCGTCAAGCCGCTCGAAGTTCATTCAGAAAACAGGTGCCCCTGGCCTCCGCTGGCGTGATCCGCCATCGCCGTTGCGATCAATCCGGCGAAACCAGCTTCTTCATCGTTCCGTAGCAGAATCAGCTGGAGGGAGTCCTGGGCCTGCCCACGCCAGCGCCGGGGCCCGCAGACGATCCCAGCCAGGGCCGCCAGAAAGCAAGGGCCAACGCCAGGGCGCCCCGGAATGGCGGCAGGAGGCCGGAAAGACCCCGAAGCGAGCCCGCATGGCAAGGCAGACAGGCATCGGCCTCACCCTATGGAAGAAGGAGCTCACGCTTTCAATCGATTAGCTCTCTGCATTGCCCTAAGCCATGACCGAATCCAACCGACAGCAGTGCCAGTCATGGTTGACAAGCACAGCCAGGCCTGGGCGCAGCCGAATCGGGAGCGGCTTGCATTCCGGCTCCATTTACAGTTCAAAGGACCGAACCACCCCAAAGCCATGAAGCCGAGTCCACCACGATCTGGGTCGGTGCGATGACGATCCGAACTGCGCCAGCTGCTGGGCACCCACCTTCACCGAACCAGGCTATGACGTGCGCTGCCTGACCGATGGCCGCCACTGATGGCCAGGCTCGAATTCCAGCGGCCCGACCTGCTTCGGCCTCGACCTGATGCTGGGGCCCGGTGATGATGGGCTCACCCTGCTGCGCCGGCTACGCGATGGCCGTGACATCTTGCCCGTGGTTGATGCTCACGCGCGGGCGAGGCCGTCGATCGGATATCGGCTGGAACAGGGCCGCCGACCGAACTACCTGGCCAAAAACCCTTCCTGCCCGGGAACTCACGGCGCGGATCGAAGCGGTGCTGCGTCGACCGCGGCACCATGCCGGCCGGCACCACCCCTGGCCGATGGCCGAGGTGATCAGCTTCGGCACCAACTTGCCTTGATCTCTCCGCCCGCACCCTGGTGGCGCGCGGACGGAAGAGGGCGGTGGTGATCACCAGCGGCGAGGTTCAGCCCTGCTGGCCGCTTTTGTCCAGCACCCGCACCGGCCGCTGTCACGGTCGAGGCGCCTGATCGAACTCGCCCGCGGGCCCCGGCAGCGAAACCGACAGCCGCAGCATGGAGGCATTGTGTCGCGGTGCGCCGCTTGATCGAACCTGACCCCAGCCGTCCCGGGCTACCTACAGGACCGTCTGGGCTTATGGCTACGGTTCCGTACCCTGACGCTCCCCCGGAGCGCTGATCCATGGCGTCCCTCCTTTCGACCTGTAGCCCTGTGGCTGCGATTGGGGTGTTTTCTTGGGTGGCTGGGGCTTCAGTCTTTTGGTTGCTCCAAGCCCTGCTGGGGGCCCGGGGATTCGGCCAGGCCCAAAGTGGCGGCAGATGGGCCCCAGGTGGCCCTTCAACCTGCGACCTCTCCGAGTTGGCCTTGGAAACGCTTTTCCGCCCTGCTGCCGTCTCCCCAGCTCAGTGGTCTGCAGGTGGGGCGTGGGCATCCCACCAGCTTCTGACCAAACAACGCGGCTTTTCTCGGCCGCAACTCCGAAACACACTCACCGGCAGGCGGCGCAACTGAAGCTCGAACTCTGTCGCCGCTTGCCGCGCTGCCCCCAGGTCGTTCCCACCCACGGCACGGCCCGGGGCGTCTGGATTCGAACTGGCCTCGCCGCTGGGAGCCCGGTCTGGCTCTACGCGGAATCCGGCCCCAGCTGGGTTGGCACCCACCCCCTTGCTTGGCCACCCTCTCGCTTGATCAGGGCAGCGTCGTGGCCGGCGCCCTGTTTCCTGTTGCTGGAGTGCCAAACGGCCGCCTGCAGCAACTCCAGAAAAGCCCTCGGCCGCGTCGGCCTGTCCGCGAGCCCCAACCCCGCCCCAGGCGTGGGGCTCCGGAGGTGCGGCGCCTGGGCCCGCCACTCACGCCATGGCTCGAGCGCCTCTCCAACAGTGAGCAGGAGCGGGCCACGATGCTGGGCCGGCATCGCCCATCGACATCAAGACACCCCTGACCGCCTGCGCTTGCGGCTGTCTTTGCGATGCCGGCTGCAGGGCTGTCGGCCAGAGGACGGCAGCAACGGGAAGCAAGACCTGGATGATCTCGAAGCGGAGATCACGGCCAGGTTCCTGGTGTTTGCCGGTGGCGGCAGCAGGCGAGCCGGCCGTGGAGTTCCTTTGCACCGAAGTCCTAGCGAGTTGGCGGCCCGCTCGACGGCCAGCCCCTCGATTTGGATCTGGCCGCCGTTGACGGCCTCGATTCAGCGATTGCCCTGGGCCGGTCCGCGGCCAATCTCTGTTCGACCAAATGCCCGCAGCTATGGCCAACCGCCTGTACTCCTGCGCCTGCTCCCTGCAGAAGGATGGCTTTCGAGCTGCAGAATCTGGGACAGGGGGCCAGGCATCGCGATGAGACCAAGCGTTCCCAGGCGCTGATGCCTTTTTCAGCGGTCTGACGTGGCCCGTGGCGGCCATGGTCACTGTGGTTGGGCTCTGGCATCGCCCAACGGGTGGGCCCGCGGCACGGGGGCGAGCTGAAGCTCGGCGTCGGTTGCCGTGCCTGGGGGGCGGAGCAGGGCTTTTGCCGTCAGCCTCACCGGGCCACTCGATCGAGCTGCCCGCCGGCAGCCAAAGCGCCAGGGGGCTTGAAATCGGTATCAATTGAGCAGTCAAGGCCAAGAGGCCGCTTTAAAGTGGGCCAGACTGATTCCAATCAGGACTGACGCCGATGGGTAAGGGCAAGCCATCACAAAAAGTCGAAGGGAAAGAAGGGGTCAACGAGCCGTTCCAGCTCCGCCGCCAGCACTGGCGGCCTTGTTCTCAACGACCCGCTATCACCCCATCGGACCCTGCCGGATGATATCGAGAAGGACCATCCAACGGGCCGACGGGAGAAGCCTCCCAGAGTTATGAGAAGAACTCGAGCGTCTCCAAGTCGAGTTAGTTGAAGATGCAGTACTGGACAAGCACACGGCTTTCGCATGATCCTGCTGTTTCGAGGGGCGCGATGCCGCCGAAAAGGGGGAACGATCAAAACGGATCACCGAACGATGAACCCCCGCGGCCTGCAAAGTTGTTTTGCCCTGGCACCCCATTCGGATCAGCAGAAGACTCAATGGTATTCCAGCGCTACGTTGGAGAATTTCCCCTCAGCCGGTGAAAATGCGTTCTCTTCGATGAAGCTGGTACAACCGCGCTGGTGTGGAGCGGGTGATGCGGATTCTGCACGAAGAGCAGGGGAAACAGTTCATAAATCCTGTCTGAATTTGAGAGAATGCTGGTCGATTCAGGCATCGTTCTTCTCAAATACTGGTTCTTCTGTTAGTGATGAAGAACAGGAACTGCGTTTTTCAATCGCGGATCGACGACCCAGCCCGCCGCTGGAAGTTTGAGCCCGATGGATCTTGAATCGCGGGGGGGTCGGCTGCGCTGGAATTCTCCAAAGCCAAGGACCAGATGTTTGCCCACACCAAACATTCCCCGAAGCTCCCTGGTTCACGTTGAAGCGGATGACAAAGCGTTCGCCGCCCGCCTCAACTGCATTCGCCACCTGCTCAGCAAGGTCCCCTATGAAGACATGACTCCTGCAGGCCATCGAGCTGCCGCCCCGCAAGAGTGGGGTGCTCCAGCGGCCACCGATGCGAACGAGCAGTTTCTTACGTTCCCAACGCCTATCTTCTGATATGGCCGAGTCTGGATTCCGCCGATCGCCCGCCATCCCGGCCCACGGCCCCGCTGCGCGGGCCGGCTGGTTCCTTGATCTTATTCCGGCCAGCGATGGTCGTCAGTACATCGTCAGCGGCATGCAGAGAAAAGCCCCGCCAGTTGGAACTAACCAAGGCTTTCGACGCCCTGCGCGGTGAAAGCGGCTGGCCTTCGCGACCTGATCCATCGTTGTCGGGCAGTGGGTGGAAGCCGCCTCCGCCCATGGCCTCAGCCGGCCAGAGGCGGCCCGGTGCTGCTGGGTCAGTTAACCCAGGCCCCTGGAGAACGGCGATGAACCTTGGGTCGATCCCACCATTCCTTCCCTCTTGCTGACAGGCTGCCTTTTCTGCTGAAAGCCTTCCACTCCTGCTTAACGCGTCGATCAGCCGAGTTGCTGAAAACCAAAAATCCCGCCAATTGCGCCAGCTGCTCCAAAAGAAGATCAGCAGGAAAAGAGGCCACGTTCAGCCAGGGTGGTCGCTTCTGTCGTTCTTTGAGATCCATCCGGTAAAGGGCCAAGCGACGCAACGTTATCTGTGAGTCATCGGATCAACGAGACCATTCTGGCATCAACGAGACACCCGGAATCAAACGTCCCTCGCCAGGCAGCAGCGGCTGATCGGCTCCTGCTGGCAAGTCCCCCAGCGCCCTCCCTGGGCAGGCCTTCGTTGCTCCAGCGCACAACCTTGGCCTTGGCCATGCCCTGAACCTCTGCTGGCCGTGTCCGAGGTTAATCACAACAAGTCTGGCTCTGGCGAGCAGTTAGTTCCCATCAGAGGCCAGTTCCCATCACGGCGGTCGTGGGACCGCGGATAGTCGTAGCGGCAGTAGACCGGGGGCCGCCGCCGGAAACAGGCGCTTGAGCTGGCCAGGGTGTTGCCAGCACGCTCGCGGTCGAGGGATCGGGCGACGCTGCAGGCCCTGGACGCCAAGCCCTTTGGCCCGCAGGTGGCGATCGGGCCTCAAACGATCGGCTACCCACCCGAAAGCAGGGCTCTTGCCGAGGTCGGCACGGACCGATTCCGCTCACGGGCATAGGCGCGAAAACAGTTGCAGCCATTCAGGCGAGCCCACACGAACAAGACGAGGCGACGGGAAGGACCAGGTTGATACGCAGGGGGGCACTGACGCGGGTGGATTCACCATTTGTTCGCTGCCGTGGCACCCCTGTGCCGTCTTCTCCTTCTTGGCTTTCCAGACGGGCCACCGCTCCATCTCCTATCTCGGACGGGGGCCTTAACCCGGCTGCGGCGGCCCTTGCGGGTGGCCGCCGCTTCAAACCGATTCGTGACGCCATGGCCTTCGGAGCGGCAGGGCTTGGTGGCGGGGTTCCTGCCTGCCAGCGCCAGGAGAACCGGGTTTCCCTCGCCTGCGGACTGCGCCGAGTGCCGACTACCGCTACTTGATCGTTTCTACCGCTGGGAGGGACATGCCCCTGAGAATTTCCGCCTGGGGCGTGAGGCTGGGAAGGTCCGCGGCTGGAAAACGGCGCTTGCGGCCCGATGCCCATGAGGCCTTCCTCAGGCGTTTCCATCCGTGTCGGACCCCTGAAGAAGCCGATTCCCACAGGAAGCTTGGAGCGCCTGAGGTCGTGCAACCCTACCAGCTGGTTGTAGACAAACGGCAAGCAACTGCAGCCTGATGTGTCGGTGTTCTCCAATCGGGAGAGATTGGGCCAGCCACCGTTTCGATCGGGGCCTTGCTGTCGATCAAACAACCGGCACTCGCTGGTACCGGGCTTCAATAGCTCATGGGTCATAGAACTCAAGGATGGCTGAACGGCTCGGAAAACAACTCAAGAAACAATTTGGCGAAAGGTGAGGACAGTTGGCCATGCGAGGAACATGGCTACTGCGAATCAAAGCTGCGTCATGAGGGGCCTGTAGCCCATTGACCTACTGAAGCGAATCGGTCGATAGCTGGTTGTTGGCATGGCCACCAATTCACTCGGTCAGCTCTGAAGGCGCCGCTTGCGCTTCCGCCCCTGCGGGCACCAGGACGAGGAACAAACCACCCACCAGGCCAGAACGGCCAGCCACCACAAAGGCAGTGTGATCCACAACGCTGGAGCAGAAGCCCCAACTTGAGCCACTGATGACCGATGCCTGTGGTCAGGATCGTTCCAGCGGCTGGGCACCACCAGGTTTACTCGCCCAGAGGGAGACCCGGCTGCAGGGCTGGCTACTGCAGGCTGGGCTGAGGCCTGTCGGTTGGGTGTTGTCAAGGCCGGGGCTCAAGTTGCGGTCCGCCATCGTCTGCAGCCACTTCAAGACGGCTCAGTCTTCCATCCCCGTGCAGCGAGCCGTACTGGCCGGCGGGGGCTTTCAAGGAATGGAACAGCAGCACCAGACCCCTTGCGGGGATCTGGTGAAATTTCCCGTTCCTCACGGCTGAGAATCCAGGCCCACCTGCAGGCCTTCCTGCAGGGCCTCCTCAAAGGAGGTTGCGGCCGGAAGCCTGCCGGCCAGCCAGGAGGGCGGGCGATGCGGAACCGAGGTGGCATGCCAGCTGAAGCAGCTGGTCGGCGATCGATGGCTTCATCGGAGGGCATCCTCCAGGAGTTTCGCGAATCGCCATTTGGTGGCACAGCTTCGTTCAGCATCCGGGAATCAGAGAGGCAGGAACGCAATCAGCCTGAGCAGCATTCGTGAAGTGGCGCGCCCCCTTCTGGCGCCCTCTCGGTGCCGAAATTGCCTGCCCTCCCAGCTCCATCGCCCTCGTGCCCGAATGGTCACGCCCCTCGGGTGGCGCTGGGCTGAACAGGTTGTGCGGGAGCTGGACCAAGCTGCCTCCACCCCAGCTGTTCGCTTCTGGTGGATTGGGGGAGAGCACGCAGCGCCTGAAGGCTGGCGGCGGCCGCCGAATCCAGACTTCCTTCGTTGCACGCCTGCCCTGGGCCGCAGCCATGTACAGCAGTACCTGCCCTTGCTGCCGCTGGCGATCGGAGCAGCTCGACCTCTCTGGCTACCCCTGGTGCATCCAGCAAGCAGCCATCTGGTGGCCAGGGGATTCCTCACCGCACCGGACCAGTTGCATGTCAGCTATGTACACACGCCGGCCGCTACGCCTGGGACCAGATGCGCACGCCTACCTTGCGGGTTCGGCGTCGCCCGCGGCCCGCCTAGGTCCCTGGGTGCAGCTGGCAAACTGCACCAGTTGCGCCCAGTGGGATGTGATCAGCAGTCGGCGCCCGAACCGGTTGATCGCCAAACTCGCGCGCTTCACGGCGCGGGCGGATTCCATTCGCTCTGGGGGCGCCCGTCTCAGGTTCTCCATCCCCCCGGTGAATGTGGAGCGATTTCCGCGGGATCTGCCACGGGAGGAGACAATTAACCTCTCGTCTTTGCCGGTTGGTGCCCTACAGCGCGTGCACCTGGTGGTGCAGGCGTTCACCGCAGCCGGACTTCACTTGGATCGTTGTCGGTGAGGGACCGGAGCGACGGGGGACGAGACTTGAGGCCATGGCGGCCCCACTGTGGACCTTCTGGGGCCAATCGCTCCACCGAGCAGTTGTGGAACGAACTGATGGGTCGCTTGCCGCGCCTACTTCTATGCGCGGCTGGGGCGGAAGATGTCGGAATCGCCGCCGTGCGAAGCCATGCCGCCGGTGCCCCGCGTCATCGCCCTGGGACAGGCGGCGGGACTCCTCGACAAGCGTTCGCTGCCTTGGCCCAGCGGCGGCCAGCCAACCGACCGGGACTGTTGTTTGGGCCAAGCAGACCCAAGCACGGCCCATCGTCGAAGGCCCTGTCTTTCTTCGAAGAAGGACCAAGCTCTGAAGCCGGCTGCCTGCTGAAGAGCAGCAGCGCTGGGCCGCCCAAATTTCAGCCCTGAAGCGATTCCGCGACCGGCTGAGGCGTTTCCTGCCTGGAGCGGTTACTGGGCCAGCATGTTGAAGACCAAGGCACAACCGCCACCGCCCTTGCCTTTCCCCCTGGCCTTGAAGCCTCTGTTGCCTCTGGCCTGAGTGACCTTCGCCGCGGGTGGAAGCGGAAATGATTTTTTACAGTTTTGAGCATGTCGGCGAGCTTGTAACCATTCACCAGCCCCAACCCAACTTCGGGCCGAAACCCGCGCGAGCAAGCCTTCTGGAGTGGTGGCCCTGTTGGCCAACGTCCCACCGTTTACCACCCCGATTGGTTCGTCCAGCCCTGAATCCAACGGCGGCGTTTCCCGCCAGCGAGCCATCAGGCCGTGCTGTTTGTCCCGGCCCACGCGCTGATCGAGGCGCAGTCGAAGCGCTCGAGGGTCATCAAGCGAAACCAGGCGATTCTGTTTGGTCACCTGGCGGCTGCTTGGGCTGGGCAGCCCTTTTGTTTCTGCGTTTGGCCATTGCGGTCCAAGTTTCAGCCTCACCCGGGGCCGTGTTCTACGTCCAGCGGCGGTCGGGCGCAGTTACAGAGAGTTTCGGCTGCATTCAAATTCCGAAACCATGCGTCCGGGACGCGATCGCATCCTGCACGCCGCTTCGGAGCAATCCCCGGACGTTCCGCCGAGGTTCAAGAAAGACTTCAAACTCAAAGGCCGACCGATCCCGCGCATCACGCCCATCGGCGGTTCCTGCGGCCGACCTCCAGCCTTGATGAACTTCCCCATTCCTCATACGTTCCGCTCGGGGGACAAAAGAGTTGTCGGGCTAGGGGCCGATCGTCAGAGCGAGCTCGAAAACGCTACGGAGACCAGATGGATTTACGGTGCTGGCCGGTCCGGCCTGGCTTCAGGCGGCCCTCTGGCAGGTGTTCCGGTACGCAACAACCTCTCCTACCCGAGCCGGGCTTCAGCGCTGATGTCAAGCTACGGCCAACGCCAGACCTTCTTGGCTCGATCTTCACGATTTCATCATCCGCCACCATCGCGAGTGATCCTGTTAGCCCATGGACAGGGGCGCCTACTGCAGCCAGAAACCCTGTTCAGCGAGGAGCGGCCAGGGCCAGGGCCATCAACAACCAAGCCCACTTCCAGTCGCTTGTTCAACGACAGGATTCCTCTCAACCCCGGCTGATCGGACCGCCGCGAATCCGACGCCAAGCCAGCGGCTTGAGGCGGACGTTCTCCCCGGTTAGGTGAATTGACCCTCCGGCTGCCACCTGGGCCGCCTGGGCATAGGCCGCCTGGGAAAGGCCGGATTGGGGGAAGGGTCACTGCGGCCCTCCCGAAACTCCACATCCCACCTGATCCCCACGCCTGCAGGCCCCGGCCGCTGGACCAATGGGAGGCTCAGCCGGCCACGAACCGCAGGGCACCAGGTGAGCAGGTTCATCGAGGCGAGCGCCGGCCGTGCCGCTGCCACTGCAAACCTTCCGCAGGCGATAGCCCAGCATCGAATCGAGGGTGCTGGAGGCCTTGTAGGCCCAGGCCAGCGTGCAGTGGCCCATGGCAGGAACTTCAAGCTAGCGCGGATGGGGGTTGCTTCCCTCACTTCGATAGACCGAAAAAGTCCCCAGGTGAAACCAGAAATCCCCCCAGCGCCAGCCCCCGGACCGCATCCAGAACAGGGAGCGAACAATCCATCGCACGCCGTTCTGCGGACAGCGATGTTCCGCGCCGCTGCCCGCACTTGAAATGCCGAAGTGCCTGCCCCATTCAGTATATTCTCCTAGGCAAATCGCGGCCGGACGATCCAGGCCAAAGCGAGGCACGGCCCCGCCTTCCAGCCCATGCCTCGCTTGGCCCATCGCTGGCAGGCCCCCAGCCTTCGTCAGCCCCAGCTTGCGGCAGCAGGACCCGACCAGGAAAACGACCTCGCAACGGCCGATCCAGGCTTTCACCGCCAGGCAAACTGGCCGGGCCAGCAACAGCAGCCGGCTGGCCGGACAGAGGCTGCGAGCCGAGCCA
>Ga0163217_1010147_pt1 | contig 11936 bp, 14 predicted proteins | sample SynspAceP_FD_185933 | JGI IMG/M metagenome (GOLD analysis project Ga0163217, IMG submission 185933) | Saline lake microbial communities from Ace Lake in Antarctica - Synechococcus sp. Ace-P (PacBio error correction) | ecosystem: Environmental > Aquatic > Non-marine Saline and Alkaline > Saline ... | reverse complement strand
TTGCCGACCCAGACCTCTGCGCAGCGCGGTAAGAGGGTTGCGAAAGCTGGTACAGCGACAGGTTACGATGTAGTTCTTCACGCTCCAAGGCATCTCTTGCAAAATAGCGGATCACCCTGATCGGATCACACGCGCGGACCAGGGCTATCGATCAGCCCACGTTTGACCAACGACTGCGTGTACCGATGCGCAACCGTTCGAAACCATTCGAATAGACGGGTATTGTTGACGTGGTTATTCGTGGTCCCAAATCAGAGAACCGGACCCTGATCTGCATGGCCAACCGGCTTGCGGCGTGGGCACTACCGGCTGGCACAGCTGTTGATCGGAGTGAAAGCGGGGTATGGTAAATGACTGTCATAGAACCCTGCGTAAGCAGCAATGAGGGCGCTTGCAAGACCGGGGTGATTGTCCTTTTTGCAAGCCAACTAAACAAATGGAGGATGCGCCATGCTTGGCCAAATGATTGAATAAACCCTGCTGATCTCGAGCTTGATCGGAACACGCACAACGTTTTCACAGCGAGACAGAGATCGTTTCCCGGTCAAGACCCACCGGCGGGCTTAGAGCAGACCTCGTGGGGGCAGGTGCGCGTAATCCGTTGCGCTTGCGTCGGCGCTGACCAATCTGTGGTCTGGACCCGCAAGCCGTTTGCGGACCATCGCTTGGGAACCCAAACCGTCGCCACCTTGAAATCTACTTTGGCGCATCGGGCGGTGGACTTTGTCTGTCACACCATCAACCGCGCCTGTTCCCCGAACAGCTGGGTCTATATCCTGAATCCACCCGAGATAAGGTGCATGTTCAATCGACAAGACCATTCGTAGCCTCTGATTGCAGGCATTCAAGACAAAGCTTGGAGCTCTCGAACATGTCGTTCTGATCTGATGGAAGGCACCGACGAAGGAGCCGCGCGCAGCTGCCCGGGCATCAAGTTCTATTTGACGATTTCATTCGCCAGCGGCGGGACCCCGAGTTTATCTGGCCCGATCTGGACGAGAACACCCGCCATCGAGCCTGTGCTACAACCCTCTGGTTACCACCGAGCAAGCCCAAAGGGCGTTCTGTATCGCACCGATCTTACCGTGCTGCACAGCTTTGGCATCAACTTGGGCCGAACAGCATCGCGATCACCGCAAAAGGACGTGGTTCTGCCTTGTGCCCATTGTATCCCACGTCAACGCTTTGCCGGGGCGCGCCCTATGCCGTGCGCGTATGGTCGGCGCCGCGATGGTGATGCCCGGCCCCGGGTCTGGATGGCCCAGTCGCTGGTAAAGGCTGATTGATGATGAACCTATTGTATCGCTAGGCTTGGCGTGCCGACCAATCTGGCTGTGGCCTGTCTTAACGAAGAGCAAGATCGGCAGCAAGCATTGAAAAGCTTGCAAGCGTACGGTCGTCGGCGGCTTCGGGCCTGTCCGCCGTTCGATGATGACCCACCTTTCCGCCGAGAAATACGGGGTTAGAGACGATCCACAGCCTGGGGCATTGACAGAAATGTACGCCCGTGGGCGAGGCATCAACCCAGCTTGCTGGCCCAAACAACAGCAAAGCTGCCCGCAGCAGAGCAGAACAAGCTACGCGAAAACCAAGCCGTCCGGTTTACGGCCGTCGATCTCGAAATTCTTGATGGGACGAAGGCAATCCTGTCGCCCATGATGGCGTGACGCAGGGTTGATCTGGTCACCAAAAAGGGTCCTGGGATTCCTTGATAGCTTATTCCGCAAGACAGCCAGGCGGAACGTTGAACAAGGACGCGTTGGTTCGAACACGGGGCGACGTGGCAAACGATGGACGCTGACGGCTACGTCACGGCATTCCGTGATCCGATCAGGATATCATCAAGTCGGGCGGGGAGTGGATCAGCTCTGTCGAGCTGGAAAACATCGCCGATCGCTCACCCCCAGATCGCCGGACGCTGGCGGTCATCGGAGTCGCGCCACGAGAAATGGGACGAAACCGCCCGATCCTGATTGCCCGTGAGGCCCGAAGCGCCAGGACCCGAGCGAGGCGGATGTCTTGTCGATTTTTGAGGGGATAGATTGCCAGTGGCAGATCCCCTGATTGCGTCGTCTTCACGGATGCGTTGCCACCGGAACCGCAACTGGAAAAGTGCTCAAACGTGGATCTGCGCGAAAGCTTCGGCACGTGGTGATGAAACGGCGAATGAAGCCTACAACCGGACAGGTTACTGCCCCGGTGTTCAGCCATGGCCCTGTCCCGTGTCCGAAAATATCTACGGGCAGAGCGTTATATAGGATCTTTCACGGCGGCGGGCCAATTTTCAAGACGTAGGTTTGTCGCCTACATCGGCATCGGTGCGGAACCTTTGCGGCATAGTCGTGCCTGTCCCGCCATTTGTGGAAAGTTTAAGTGCACGGCACGCGCGGAAAGCGGCCGAAACGAAGCTTCGAAATTCATGTTTCACCTGAGATTGTTTGCCCAATCAATAATTGGCAAAAAATTAAAATGGGTAATCGTAATATTTACTAGTTATCTAAAATATTAGCGCAATTTAAAGGTGCATTGTCCAGGAGGGTATTATGCTTTTAGCGTTAACGCCCTAACGCTTAACGCTACGTCGGGTTGAAGGTCTGTTTAGCGGCTCTGACCGTCAGACAGAGGCTGTACGTCCCATTTTCACTTAATGAATAATGGCTTACGCTTTTTATATTCATGCCAGAAATGCACTTTACGCCGCCCATAAAATGCCGCGGAGCCGGGGAGGGGCACCCACTACGCGGCATTTATGAACTAGGCACGATTTTTTTCGCCTCCCAACGACGTCACCCGCGGTCCGCGATAGGGCGGCACACCTTTGGACCGGAATCCAGAATATTTTTTCGGCGTTTCGCCGGGTCTGCCAGTAATTACATCGATAGGAATCCGCCGCGTGGGTACCAATGCCGCCGATGCGCAGCCAGCGCGCGGCGATAGCAGCCCGACCAGACGCGACCGATCGAGACGGTGCAATTCTTCGTGAAACGCACCGTGGTTCGGAACGTCGCCCAGATTACAGTTTGAGCGATTTGGACTCGACCAGATACTGATCCGGTACGTTAGTCGATCACCAGATGCGGCAAATTTCGGGCCTGGCCGTCATCGGGCAAAGCGACGTAAATTCGGGCGCGGTGAAGCGGACGCCGAATATTCAACGTCAGCTTTGCTGGGTTGACACCTTTTCAAGCATCGCTTTCTTCAGGGTGAAGCGGGGAAGCTCGGGTCTTTCCGCCAAGCTGCTGCAAATCGCTGATAAATCGTTTTCGCATAAATTCTCTGATGCGCGTCAGACCCGCGTTTGTGCGCCCAAAGCAAATACATGTAGCTGCGGCAGAAGGCGCGGGGTGAACCAAGCGGTCGGCCATGGTTTTATCAACCAGCCAAAGCAGCTATCCGCCAACGATCTGCGGTCGACGGCGACATTGGGGTTCAACCCATCGTTTGCCCGGTTGCAGGTAGAGCAGGTAACTGGCATAGCGTGCGGCGGCGTCGCGGGCCCAGTCATAGTCGGGGGTCATCGAGATCACGATCTTCATCACCCAACTTGGCCGGCGGTTTCACCAGCAACGACTGCAACGATCGAACGCGGCCCAGTTCAACCGTTTCACGCTCGACGGTGGTTTAGGGCTCAGCACGAGGGACAATCCAGGCTGGCCGAACCACGGTTTCGAAAATTGAACCCTGGGTCTCGCAGGGCGAAACGGTTAGCCCTTTCCCATGGCCAAGGCGGACATCCAGCGGGGGCAAAAGTCCTGAATTGCGGGATTGCCGCCGACAGCGACACGGATGTACGGCGCGTCTCCCGGACCAGGCGCTTGAACTTCCTGCCAGACCGGCCATTTCAGAGGACATCGCGGCCCAATCGTGGCGAAACGCGGGTCGACCGCATCTGCATACCTATCGCACCACAGGCCAGCGATAATCACATCCGCCCGTGCGCACGAGCGGTGGGAGCTCACCAATCAGCGCGCCTCGCCCTGAATGGTGGGGCCGAATTCGAGGCTATGCGTAGGCTGGCTCATGCCGGATATTCGGCCCATGTTTTGGGCGTTCTCGCTGACCTTGACGGATGTGGTTTCAGGCCAACGGCCGCACACCATTCATACAGATGCCGCGCCATGTTTTCGCCGGTCGAGGCAAAAATTGAGCACGTCCGTTAAGATGGCGGTGATCGAGGCGTCTCGTCGATAAAGTCTGAGCGGCGCCAAGCTCGCCGTAGTCGCGAACAAAACCATCAGCGTTCAGTTCTTTGGCCCCGAAGTTCGACCACCACGACATAGTTAATGCCCGTGCAGGCGGGCGCAATTGATGGATCCTCGGGCCAGATGTGATAGCTGATGCTAGGCGCGAAAAAAGTGAAAACTCTTTGGTTGATTGTGAAACATCAGGACAGGGGATCCTGCGTTTGATTGCCTCTGCCAAGAAGGTCGGGTTCTTCATTTACTGTGGGTCGGGTTTTCACGCCTGCAAGGTCGAACGCCCTCGCGCCCGCCTCACGCACGGGCCGCACCGCCGCAGTGATGTGCGCCGCCCTTATAGCAGGAACCACGTCTCGGCTCAAGGGGCATGGTTGTGGCGCTGCCCTTTCGGTCACGATATCGGCCTTGGTCCCGGTGGACGGAACGGCGTGTAAAGCGGGACACGTCTGCATAGCCATCCAGCCGCCATATATTGCATGAAACTCAAAACGCTTGGGTGAAATCGGGACGGCAATCGGGGTAAGATGAATGTGGTCAACCCCCTGCACCAGCCGTGGGCGACGATTGATCCCCACCGTGCCGCGGGCGATCCCCGTAAGCGACCGACAGCATTATCGCGTTGCGGTTCGGCCCACAACAGTGACGCGCATGGTATCTTCGGCGTAATGCCCGTCGGGACGTCAATATCATCGGTCAACGCCGAGCCGTCAATGGCGGCCCCAATGGCCGCGCATTGTCGATGATATCGTGGCGGACGCCAAGGCGCCGTATGCACATAGTGCCGCGTGTAATCCAGCTCTTTGCGGTGCCGCCTGGCCATAGCAAAGGGACACCCAGGCCCGGTCAACTTGCGTTGTGCGCCACCCATATGAGCAAGCGACACAGAATCTAATCCGCCGGGAGCAGGACAACAATCGTTTCATATTTCTTAACCCTTGTTTTTGTACCCGGGTAGGCTGCGACCGGGAAGGCGCCTGAAAAACGATGGTGACCATAGATGGCCCCAAAAAAAAAGGGGAGGCGGGTCACCAAATCTTAGATGCAACAGGTCGGGACATCTCAAGTAGAAACGCCGCCAGAGTAGAAAAACTCTGGCGGCGTTTCGATTGCCAGCTGCGCTAGCGGTGGGAGGAAAACCGGAAAAACGCCTGGTGAGCTTAAGCCGATTGCATCAATAGCGCTATTGTTTTTCACTCAGGGGCCGGACACCGCTTTGACCAAAACCGGCCGCTGCCAGATTCGCCACGCGCCGCTTTCGCTTTTACGGTCCACGTCGTCACCAAAAATCATTGTTGCGGTTCACCCGCATCGTCCGTCAGCGCGACGGGGCGCAGTAATGGCGTATTCCATGCCTGAATTCTGCCAAGTGCACATCAGCGTCGTGTTTTGCTTGCAGTAATGCGCAAGTTCGCTGTCGGGGTCGGGGGGTAATCCGCAACCGACACTGCTTAGCATTACAAAGCGCGAGACACCCGACTTGGCGGCCAATATCAATAAGATCTTTGGCACCGTCCGGGGTCAACCCTTATCGGTTCATCTCTGGCCCAGATGATCCGCCGGACCCTGCGGCAAAAGATCCGGCGGTCACAGCCGTCGCAGGCGTCGGAGGTCAGGTTGGTCAGATTCGCCTTTGCGCAGCACCACGTCGGGAGGCAAGCGCCAGGCTGGATGTTCAAGAAGACATCCAACGGGACCCAGTGCGATTGGCGTGTGCCCCCTGTTCTCGCAGTTGTTCGGTGACACGGCATGCCGGTTTTTGCCGGGTCGCGCCGGCAACGCGAGAATGTTCATTAGTTTGGTCCTTTTGCACTTTAGGTCGCGGTTTAAGTTGCCCACTGCGCACGGGTTACGGCGCAGTGGGCGATATTTAGAGAAGCGACAGGAGTTTATGCGCCGCTTCCTCGGAGGAACGCGGGTTCTGGCCGGTTGACCAGGCTTGCCATCGGTCACAACGAAGGACGCCCCAGTTCGTCACCTTTTTATAAGTGCCCGCCATTGGATTTAAGCAGTCCTCAACAAGGAAGGCACAACGTCCGGTCAGGCCCCGGCTCTTCTTCGGTGTTGGTGAAACCGGTGACGGTTTTGCCAGATACCAGCGGCTGTCGTCGGGTACTTTGGTGTGTTTCGAACACGCCCGGGCGCATGGCAGACGGCCCCGACGGGGCGGTCGCTGGCGGCCAAAGGTTTCGATCAGGTTTATGCTTGATTGTCTTCGGCCGATCCCACAGCGGGCCGTGGGGCCGCCCTGGTAAGAAGATCGCATCGAAAACCGGTCAGCCGATACGTCTGACAGCACATTTTGGTGTTGGCCAGTTCTTTTTCGCAGCATCGTCGCCCTTTGAAGGCGTTGTCCGGCCTCGTCTGGCGCATCTTCCTGCATCGCTTGGAGGGATCGAGACGGGGGGTTGGCCGCCTTTGGCGAGCCAACGTGACCTCTTGCGCCAGCGTCTTTAAAGACGTAGTGGGGCCGCGAACTCTTCGAGCCAGAAAACCGGTTTTGTTGCCAGATCGCCCAGCTTGTCGTGGGAGGTGAGTACCATGAGAATTTTTCATGTGTGAGGGCCTTTGCAATTATTTCGCCATACCGATCGGTTGGCGTCATGGTGACACCGCAATAGCGATCGCGTAGACCGTCCAACGCATTGGTGCGCGCGGGTTTTCCCCAAACTCTGTCTGACGTTTTGTGACCTTGCGTAGGCGCGGGCGGTGCAATCGGCGAAGGCACACGGCATCGGAGGGCAAAAGCGACTAAACCCGCGTAGTTTTTTCGCGGGGGAGTTTTCGCCGGATGCCACAAGATCGAAAAGCAGAGCGGCGCGCAATTCCGCGACCATGCGATAAGAGGTCGGCTTTAGCTTTTGCGGATATTGCACGGCAACCTATTGCGGACGAAAAACGTCGGCCTATGCGTTTTTCGCTCGGACCAGTCGATAAATGACATCGAAGACCCCGCAACCGCGCTGCACGGCATGTGCCGTGAGGCGGACCATATTCTGACCAGCGAAGAATTGTGGAACAGGGCTTGCGATCCAGAATGTCACCCGGCGACCTCGTGCCGACAGCTGGGAAACGGGCCTGATCCCGAAATCTATGGCCGTTTTGATCTGGGCCTATACGGGCAGGGGCCTGCCAAGCTGCTAGAATACAACGCCGACACACCCACGTCGCTATAATGAAAGTGCCGCGTTTCAGTGGCAGTGGCTGTGAGGAACCCGCATCTTGAGGCAGGCACGCTGCCCGGAAGGGGCCGACCAGTTCAACGGTATCCACGAAGCCTTGTTCGCAACGGTTTGCGGGATGTGCTTTCGAACCGACAAGCGATCTTCATTTCACGGCCGGTCGCGGGCAATCCCGAAGGACTCGGCACCGTTCGAAGCGATGGGATGGGCCGCCCGGGGGCGGGGACTTGGGGCGCATTATTTCGACTCGATAAGATCGCACTGAGCGATGGACGGCAGTTCTGGATGACGAAGACAGCCGGATCGCCGTGTTGTTCAAGCTTCTACCCGTGGGAAGAACCTGTTGCGCGATGACTATGCCGACCACATCGCCGGGAGGTCGGGCTGTCTGTTTCTTGAACCCGCATGGAAAGGGCGTTGCGCCTGCTCCAACAAGGGGCTGCTGCCCGTGCTGTGGGAGATGTTCGGAGGACCACCCGACCTTGCTGCCCGGGCGTTTTTCGAACACGATGTCGGGTGATGCGGTGCGGGCGCGGGCGGTTACGGGACGCGCTGCCGAGCGCATTTCGAGCCGCGCGCGCGAAGCACTGACCGCGTTGAACTTCATGTGCGCAAACCGATCCTGTCGCGCGAAGGGGCTCAATCGAGATTGTGAAAAACGGGCCAGATCATCGAAAAGCGCCACCAACACGGAGTATGCCGAAACATCGCGGCATCCTGCAGGCTTATGCGCCATTTGCCGACCATTCGACGGGATTGCGTCCGGTTTGTCGGGCTTGGATGCATCGGGCAAGAATGTGCCGGAATGGCCTGGCGCCGAGGTCGCACTTAGGATCACGCCAGGGATGTGTCGTCGTTTCAAACCTTCATTACCATTGCGCCGTATTCCGGTTAGCATCTTCCCTATTCGTCGCAGTTACAGCCAGAAAGCAGATCATATTGACAAAACGGTTTCAAAACGCGTCGCCATCGCGATCATCGGGGCCACCGCCTTTACCCTTGCCGGCTGCCGCGGACAAAAGATTGATGCCGCAGCGTTCATGGACGTGCAAAAGCTGCAAAAGAAGAGCGTCGTTGGCGCGGAACCTTCACTGGTGCTGATTGCGAGGACAGCCTTTGCCGAAGCCGAGGACGCTGTGCGAGTGGTGAGATAGCCCTCGCTAATAACAGCGTCGAAGTTTGCGAAGAAAGAACCAGCACGGTGTGGGGGCCTTGCGGGTAAGAGGCTCATACAGACCCCCAAGGCGGGTCGGGCGGTATTTTTATTGCCGTGCTGGCGGGGCTATTTCTGATCGGGAAAGCTTTGGCGGGCGGTCGGGTTATTGGCTTTCAGCCAGCCGATGCTACAAAAACAGCCGCCGATGGCCAAATTTTACCAACGCGGCGCGCACCAGCCACCTATTCCAGCAACAAAGGCGCGCAAAGCTGAAGCACCTCGCAGTTCACCGTCCCCGACAACCGCGGGCAAAATGCCATGACCCGTTTGCCACAGCGAAATCGCGCGGCGGTTTTGGCCAAGGGAGCCAGCGGGTCGTACGGGCTTTGGCGGAGCTAGGGCGCACGCAAAGCGGGTTCGGCATTGATTGAAATTATGCGACCGCCAAAGGCGATTCTTTCCTTGTGCGTTAGCATGGCTGACGTTCAGGTGCTGTCCTTATGCGCGCGTCCGGTCAGCGTCCGGGCGCGTTGTCGCTTATGGGCATCGGCCGTGAGGATGGGATTGCGGGTTATCTCAGGTTAAGATGTGCAGCATGACGCAACACAGTTGGCGCGAAGGCGACATGGGCGAATAAACCCCGATACATTCGTTTTGTGCGCCCTAGGAATGATTCGTTTAGGAAATTCCGCAGGCCTGGCTTGCGCCCTATATGGACAAGCGGTTGCCTCATGCATGTCGAAAAAGGACGCATATTTGGGCGGCGCTTGGGCGTTGTTTCGCTTTTTTTAGCGCACGATCATCATTAACCTATGCGGCAGGGCCGGATTGATCGGCTTTGTCCGAGACAATTCACGTTATGAATGCGGGCTAAAAGGCCACTGAAATGCCTCGATATTCGCGAGAATTTTGAAACAAATCATGTCCATGAAAGATTGCTCGCATTTACGAGAAACTCGCGTTTTTTATTGAGTGAGGAATCCTTTTTTGCAACCCAAAGGGATTTTTCACTGAGGGTTTTCAAAAAACATCCGCGGAAATCGATGACACGTAATCAACGTTGCAGCGGCCCCCGATCTGTGGTGCGTCCTGATACATTCCGCTAGAGCCGAACCCGGAGGCCTTGGCTGAACTACCGCACCAACGAAGAACCAATATCCGGGCATCGAGCGGATGCAATCTGTTGGGACCGAGCTGATGGCCGGGACCTGTTGATCTTGTGCAGGGGGCGGGTCAGGGGATGATCCTGGCGTTGCCCCGGTAACTTGAGCCCGCCCATTGATGCTGTCACCTGAAGGGCTGAAGATCGGACGAAACACACGCCGCTTGGCGTTATTTGTCTCTCTCGTGCTCGACTACCAAGAGTTTCTTGGTCGGAAGCTGGATACGTTGCAGCGAAGAAACGCATGATATGCTGATCCCAACGCGGCGCAGTGTCCGCGCGCGTCCATACAGCCTCCACACAGAGTGGCCACTGTTCGCGTCTTGTTCTACCTACGGTGACGAAAGCCCGTCAGAGGTGCCTACCCTCAAGCTCCGAGCTATTGATCTCTTTCTCGTCAGAGCACATGCCTCGGCGGCTTGCCTGCGGTACCCACTAACGAGGCGACGCAACGGCGTCGGCCTGTGTTCACGGGGAAGGCACAGAGACGGCCGAGATTCCAACTGGTACCGGCCTGCTACCTCGCTCATCTCATCTACTCTGCCCCCTTCTTATGCTAATTGAGACGACTAGATCTGGCGTGCCATAATAGATTCTACACCTGCAGGCAGTCCCGAGCAGGAAACTTGATATAATCGCGCCTGGATAGGCGGTCCTGCTTTAGACGTATATAAGCCAAAGCCTTCAGGCGAATGACGCTCTCATACGAGTTCCCGGTCGTGTGATACATGGCTTCGCCACAGTACTTGGCGACACCGAGAGACAATCGCGTGTTCCCCGAGGCAACTTCCATAGCTCACCAGACATGGAACATCGTACGAACCCTTCCAAGCGAACTGCTGAGAACGGCGGGGAACCACCGTTCGAAGTTGCTGCTGGAGGTAGGATACGATATAACACTCCGTGAACAGCAAGCAGTTATACCCGGATGGGGCTCGGCTGAACGAAAGCCAAAGTTTGGATACCGAACGGCCGGCTTGCGGTCAAACCGCACCAGTCGCACACCTCTTGATAAAATCTTGGAATATAAACAAACAGTTATCGCCACACTACGGCGCTTCTCGGACGCCTATAGAGTGCATCAAAGCCCTATACCTCTGAGTCCGGCCGCTCGATGGCCTATATAGTTCAATGTCGGTCTTGACGTGGTGGATGTGGATGCCGGAGACTAGAGCGGATGCAAAAGGACGCGGCAGAGGCCGCGAGGCAGGCCAAAGACAAATTTTATGGGTGGTGCATTACGCACGACGTTGGCAGTGCCCCGCTTGACTCGCGTGTGGCATTCGATGCGTCACAGGGTGCGCTACCAACTGTCGCTCGCTAATGCGCGCAGCTATCCCAATCCCAAGCGGCTGCTGAAAGGGCTCATGAAGCCGGCGGATTTCAGCCCTGCCGAAAGCGCCAAACGGACTGCGGAACGGCCTGATTACGACCCAGCTGTTCACGACTTGCGTATGAACCGGCTTGTCCACGTCCGGTTGACCATTCTGCTGCATCTCATCAACTCGAATATAGTGTTTGTGTAGGCAAATCCGAATAATCTCCGGCAGTCTGGTCATCGAGGCCTTACCGCATTTGCGCGGTGCAGGGATATTGTTCGATCCGGTTCATGAGCGCTCCAATAACTTGTCGAGCCAAGAAAGGGCTGGCCTTTTGACGTTGGTCCAAGAGGCCAACGTGGTTTTTCGCCGACAAGTTCCGCGGCGCGGCAAATCCTGTTCAACCTTATTTGGCAATGCGATCAACAGTTCACCGGACCAAACCGGATTTGTCCGGCTGGTGGGAAGCCCGTCGGTGATGTCGTCAAAAATATTCGAGGTCCACGACAAGCGGCGCAGGCATAGACGAAGCAGGAGCTGAGCAAAGCATTTTTGAAGTTTTCTATCAGGTTCGGATTCATCCGCAAACCGTCGCGGCGGGAGGCAACTGGCATGGGGCTTCGCCATCTCGGCAGTCTGTCAGAATGGGCAAGGCGTTGACCTAAGTGTCTCAAGGTTCATCGGGCAAGCAGCTGCTTTACCCTAAACGCTCCCCATCAAGGGCAGATTGGAAAAACGCCGGCAAAAGCAGGCTTGCCTAAGCGGGGGTGTGCGCTGTTTCAGCTCAATAACTGCATCTCGCACAGCACGGCCTGTGAAGGCCGACCCCGGTCGTTAGGAATTCACAGCGGGAAAAACCGGATTTCTGGGAGTTAGGGTACCGGCAGGGGCATGTACCTTCTGATATATTGGCGCACTTAA
>Ga0163217_1117750_pt1 | contig 11937 bp, 9 predicted proteins | sample SynspAceP_FD_185933 | JGI IMG/M metagenome (GOLD analysis project Ga0163217, IMG submission 185933) | Saline lake microbial communities from Ace Lake in Antarctica - Synechococcus sp. Ace-P (PacBio error correction) | ecosystem: Environmental > Aquatic > Non-marine Saline and Alkaline > Saline ... | reverse complement strand
GCGCTCCTTTTAACAAGTAAATTTTTTTATTCTTCCCTTTCTTCCCAGAGATAATACTTGCATAAGGATCAACAAATCATAATAATCAATAACATTTCAGTTGATAAGGTATCCGTCAGAGCATGCTTTTATCCCTACTTTGACTTTCCCATCTGCTATGACCCGTTGAAAAATGAGCCAGACAGCAGGATTTAGGATTTTACCGACCGTCCAGCGGTATATCACCGATCGATCAGATTTTTTCGCCTTCACCAGACACGTGGCGCGCACGCGGATGATCTACAGCCAGGCGCCCAATATATGATGGCGATTTATTCGCATTGTTTATGAGAAGCAGAGCTCGGCAGGCGAAGCATTTAGTTATGCTTGTAGCCTCCACATCAGGCGGAAGCAGAGTGCTGGGATATCGGCCTGCGTGATGGGGCCCATTCTACCTATTTCACCAAGCGAGAGTGCTACGGGATTGGGCTGACCTGTCTGCGGGACAGCAAGGGCTGCCAAACATATGACCCGCTGATGATTGATCTGTAAGGATTTGTCGACCGTTAAACACCCGGGATTTTATGGGACTTTTGATGCCATTTCCCTGATCGGTGGCTGGATCTGCATTTTGTTCTATTGCAGGAATGAAAGCTGGAAAACAAGCGCAGGTGCCATATGTACCGCGAATTTTTTTTCAAACCTATAGCCGACCTATTGCCTGTCAGGGTGGGAGGTTCTACATTGCAACCATAAGGTCTTTGCAAGCATATGATCCGACCTTCAAGGCGATAGTTGATGCGTCTCAAGATTGGCTTCGAAACATCCACGTGATCTTTGCAGCGCCAATTTGTGCGCTTATGGCTTTGATGACTCAAGGAACGTTTCTGGGTTCGATTGGTACTTCCCTACGGCCGCACGACATGGTATCCTCCGGACACACGACAGAGCTCTCACGCTCATATACCTTCTACCTCTTTTAAGTTCATGTCTCAAAAAGCAGCGTCGCCTTGGTTTACCATCGGAACACGATACTCGGCCAATGGCCGGAGACGTTTTCGGAAGTAGTTGGCTTGAAAAACAGTTTGGATGCTATGCCACGTTAGCTTCTCGGTACCTGACGAGCAAAGATTTTAGACATCGAGTAGCGCGCGCGTCTTCAGAACATCGCTCATCGCAGTAATTCTTTGAAAAGAATCTGTCCGGGGCACTTTTACCGAACTTGGTCTCTTTGAAAAAGTTATGAGTTAACCTAGTAAGATTGTGTCTTTCTGTCTTGTCAAGGGCACACCGTTGGAGCGATTCATTTACCTCAGATCAATTTTTATTAGTTTCAATACCAATCAAGAATCTAGTCGTATTTTTGCTCTTTCGGTTCGTCCTAACAAAGTCAGTAGGCTTGCGCACGGGAGTAGCCTTTTTCCTCTCTTCACAGCCACCTTCAACGCCACCTCGTCTTGATGGGCAAGCTCGCTTTCCAAAATCATGCATCCTCTGACATTTGGAGTAGTTCATTCTGCTAACGCCATCAGGGCATGTAGAGTACACAGCCGCGATGACGGCACTGTCTTTACGCTTCTTGAACGTTAAGTTCCAGCCTTGTTCGCTGCTGTCCACGAGACAGCGAAATAGTTTCCATAGCATTGGCTGCAGATTCCCTCTTCGGTATTCAAGGCTTATTTTCCTTCTCGATCTTTTGGACTTACCAGATGGGTATAGTTTGTTTTCATCAGACTCTTTCCTCGATATTCAACTTATCGGGTTGGAGCACCGAACAATGCAAAATCGATTTCTTCTTCTTATAGACGTTTTCTACCACCCATCTTTTGTTGTCCACCGTCAGCACCAGGGCTATCTCCGTGTTCTCTTATTTTCTAAAAAATCGGCTAAAATTAAGGGATCCATACTTGCTGTAGAAGCGCAGCTATCGCACTTTCCCGTATGATGGCCTTGAGGCCTGTGTTTTATCATTTCAGGTTCTCCCTTTCTGAACGATACGCTCCACTATTACCGCTCATTTTCTTTTCCAAATTCCGTGATGCATGTATGGGGCTCTACCCCGTGTTGAGTGGAAGATCAAACTTGATCCTGCAATTTTTTTTTAGGCTGGATTGATACGGCTGGCTGGGTCAATGAAAGCTCCTCTGATGCTTGGTAATACTCGAGTTTGGAATGACTTTAGAATCTTATGGACGCTGATGACTGGTCGTATATTTCCATACCTATCGTTTAATCGCATTACTATAAATATTTAATCAAAATATTATGGATTCAAGTACTAACTTTCACAGAGACAACAAGAATTAGCGCTATGGCAATTCAGCATGTGATCAACTACCGAGCCCTATCAGAAGCATTGAAGCAAACGTCTAAGGTGTCTTGTATGATTCATTCCACACTGGAAAAAATGAATCCAGGACACTTCCAGGCCCACGTGTTCGAACATTGTGCCATTAAAGTCATTAAACAAATACCTTTATCCAAACTTCTAAGCTGAATAACCTTTCTTTCCATCATCCGCTATTGATTCACGCGGCCTCTTTCTTTCGCAACCCGCGCTTATTTTCTTGCGATTTGGTATGGTTGCGCCTCTCGTGTAATAGCGGATTAGCGCTTGCCTCTCTGGGATTGTTTATCCACAGCGCGACTAAAGCGGTTTTTTGTATTCAATTTGGAATGCTGGAACTACTTTGAATTTGGCGTTGGAGGACTTGGCTTTAGCTGAGACTTGATCGATCAGGATATCAAAGTATTAGCTATGTGCCTTATTAAGTTGATTGATGTAGTGCGCTTATTTAGTCTTCAATTACCTAGACGGAGCGATCGACAAGTGCTTTTTATAGGTCGCCTTGCGGCACCATCGATCAGTGCAGCTCTTTGTTCTTCTCTGGTTTACCTCGCATCTTTTCCTTTTCGTGCGGGGTATGCGAGTGTCCCTGTCATACGCGTTTATTGATTTTCTATAAAGAAAGACGCGGACCGCCCATCCGTACGCCGCCGCAAAGTTATATTGCGCTGCTCGATGGGGATGCGTTGCTTGGGCGTGGTACTATTTGCTCTACATCAATTCGAGTACAGGCAATCTGGAGGAGTATTTTTACGGCATATTGAAAATGCTGCAAAGGTCAAAACTGGGGGCATAGACTCGCCCAGCACTTGTTGCTGCCAGCAGCAGCACTGTTGAGTCTTGCACAATTCCCCTCACATGGATGCTGATAGAAGTAATGGGAACCCAACGCGCTGTGTCCGCTTGCTCCTGCGGGGCTACTCATGCCGGACCTTTTCTATTCATTCGGATGGCCTACGATCATGGAGTAGTACTTATCGTTTCCATGGTTGCTGATCGTTTTTGGGAGGATTTTACAGCCTTATTTGACTCTAAAGTGTATTTTATTACACATCGGTGAGACCGCTATTGGCCATAAATAGTGTCCAGTCCTCTGCACATTGGGCTTTAGTTTAATGAGACCGCGGCCGATTCGGACGCTTACGGCGGCTCCATGCTTTCAATTGGGTGGTATTCCTTTTATAAAGCACATGTTTTTTTATCTCTGGGCGTATTGCCCGTTCAGCCAAATCATCCACGGAGTACGCCGCAAACGATCGGCTAGCCCTGTCAGAATAGGATTGGGAATTCTCTTGCGCATGGGTCTTTATGTGGCTGGCCTTTCTCTTGGGGGAATTGATACCTGTGAAGAAAGTCCCTTTTAGTCATCGGGCCATTTCGCTTGGGTCTCCTTTCAGGGCTATTTACTCCGCATGGATAGTCTGGGAGTCCAACTGGTTGTGAGAGCTTCTTTACTTTCGCTTGTCGTGTAACCGGTTTTATTTTTTACGCTGGATCAGGAATTGCACAGTGCTATGAGCCTGTGCCTGCTCTAGGCAAGTCCCCGGAAATTATGAACCTTTCTATGGGTGCCGACTCCTCATTTTGCAGCTACGGTTATTTTTACAGATTGTGGGCGGGCTTGTTTGGTGTCGGCTACGCCTTTTCCAGGGCTTTGGGCGATCATTAGGATTGGATTGTATGTGTTACAAGGTGGGTTTGACTCCGAACGGTAGGCGTTCTTGTGTACTCGCTGGTACTAGAAGGTGCAACTGGTTTGATTTGGCATTCTTTGAGCAATCAATCGGGACTCCTACAACGACCTAAAACAAAAACCAGAGAGATCTAGCCCGGCTGCAACACCCATTTCAAAATCTATCTCATGAAGACATCAACCTAACGACACAAGTGCTGGATCTTGCGCAATCTGGACTAGATAGCCAAGAGGCGCTTGTGGCCCCTTACGAACTCGGTCCTGCAAAATTGCTTTCCTGTGATGGCCTTGTGGGAATTTTGTCGGCAGTCCAATCCTGATGGGTTTGGGATTTGCTTGATTAAAAATTCTAGTGCTGTAGCACAAGGAATTGGCGGCAGCGGGAGGGATTCAGCCATGACCGTTGCAACTGAATTTTACTTTGCAACAAACATCTATGTGAAGGCGAGCATTAGGCTGCGGACTTACCGCTGTTTTGCACAGCAAAAGCAAACAACTAGGCAAATGTCAGGTTATTCAAAAGTTTGAATGCGATGTAGCCGGGTGCCATGCGAAGAACCAACAACCTTTTGCCACGGTGCAGATGTAGCCTAACTCAAGTGACCATAAGGGACTGTGATCGTTTTAGTCGTTGGCACAATTCTCACGTGGGCGCTTTCGTATTTTTGACATGGACAAGCCATCTGTCCGCAGCGGCTAATCAGCAATCAGGTCTTTTTATTGGCCTGGAAATCGAAGCCTCTCATACACTACGCCTGGAGTTGAGTGGGCTAAAGTTTTAGAAAATTGGTCCAGCCTTTACCATTGATGCTCTCTACGCAAGCATTTGCTTTAAATAGAGGGGTTTGATAGAGAGTGGGCAATGACCATTGTACTTTCATCGGCTGCTGCTTCGATGGGGAGGTCGTCAGCTGCATGCCGGCCGACTGGATTTTGGAAGATAGTGACATTATATGGAGGCAAAGACGGTAGCTCTCGCATTTTAACCGTACGCACTGCTGGGAACTGTTTAATGGAAAGTTCTGATACTCCAGAACTAGGCTGCCATAGTTGGCAAATGCCCGGAGCATTTGCTTCTCGCAAGTCAGTAGAAAAGGACCTCATAACCACCGACTAGTACAAAAATTCCTTCAGAAGCCTTTTGATAGCGCAGCGCCGTCCGTGACTTGTGGTAAGTTTTCAGGGCAAAAAGAGGTTGCGGATTTAAGAGACTGGCAAGCTTAAAGCACAGCATTTTTTGTATCGATGTGCGTCAGAGGTATATTCGTAGAAATCTTGAGTTGTGCCGTGACAGATGGGACCTTGGGAATTTGCAGGATTTGTGCCTTCCAATCAAAAAATATATTCCTATTGGCCATGACGGTGGTGAGCACATGCCCGGTACTTACTGACGGACCGGTCCAACCGATATGGAGCACTTAACCGATCAGCATTCAAATGACGCTGCCATGAAGATCGCTCTTTTCACAGGGAACCGGTTGAACAGGTTATGCGAAATCATTCAAATCCGCCGTGAGCGTGACTTGCTTTTAGCTTTGTAAGTCCTATGGGTCTTTCCCTACTTGGCCCATGCTGGTTTCGCGGCACGCTTGTGGCTTAGACTAGGCCCTTACCAGATCCCAACCCGGTTAGGACGAGAAAGACTTTTTCTGAAATTAAATGGGATTAGGTCTTGGCTCACCGCTGAACCCGAAAATGATCTCCTCGCTAGGATTTTCGGCTGGATCGCAGATTCAACATGGCGCAAAAAAAATGCATTTGAAGGGCAATGTGCTGGTCGTGCTTTTGGTGAAATGTTCGTTCACTGTTCGTTGTGCGCATTGGATCTTACATTGGTCCGAATAACCAATTGCTACAGGGTATGGACTGTGGCGTTTTGCGGGACATCGGGTGAAGACGCCAGAGTTGCCAGCTGCAGTGGACTGCAAATTGATCGAAGTTAAGGGGCTTGCTTGAAGGCCAAGTATTTTCATTCGGGCACACGATTTCTTGCCTGCCTTCATGTCACGACAGATGAAGTGGAGCATCTTGAACGCAGCAGACATCCGCCAATTAAAGCCGTCGAGTTGCTGATTGAAACACTTGCTAGCCACGGCAGGAATGCAACCGAGGCGAGCGCTCGTGAGACTAGTGTCTTGGATTCCACCCCTGAAATTGATTAGTGCATTCTTGCTCAATGACCGTTAGGGAGCTGGGCACACTTCGTCGCCGAATGGGGCTAGCCGAGTTCGGCATTTTGTGTGGCCGCACGCGATAGACCAAAAGGATCGAAACCCTTTGTTGTATGGGTAGTCCTTTATGCTTCCTATGCTGGAGTCAGCATGCGGAGTTTTCCGGCGTACTAGACTGATCATGACTGCTTCCATGGTTCGTTGGCCAGCTGATCACTCGGTACGAGTACTCGGTTGTCATGGTCTAGACAACAAGAATTCGGATCAGGCAATTAAAAACGTCCACACCGTTACTCCGGAGCTTGATGTCTTAGAGGATACTCGGAGAACGGAGACCTGCGGCGGTAGGGTTTGCCATTACAGTCGATTCCACGATGGTTGAGCAATTTTCAGATTGACGTCCGCCTTCGCGTTTATCATTGAGGCACCGATCAAAGCAATGATGATATTCTGGAGAGAGAAACATAAATCCAGTGAGGACTTATGCTGATTAATAGCTGGATCTACTAGTGGCAATGGTGAGAGGGGAGGTATCTCAGCGATACCAATGGTGCTAATTTAATCTGGGTGGGAGTAGTCAAATGTTAGCCTATTTTGCCTGCTCTAGGAGAAGAAAGATTGGGAATAAAATTTCTCTTGCTGACTGCTTGACTACTCAGATAGTATAAAACCATTGGCCCATTGCGACCATACCTATGTTAATGAAACTGGATAGTGTTTTCACTCATTTTTTTGACTAACGCGGGGTAAGAAATTTGCTACTGAAGCAACAAATTTACAAGGAAAAATTTATGGGGGTTTTGCATCAGGCAGGCAGAAGTTTCCAACTTGCTTTGGTGTGTTTTCTAATGAACTTCAGTTAAATTCAAACTTTTGTACTCGCCCCACGAATATGCAAAGCCTGAAATCTTAGTGCTTTTCAACCGACAACGCTATCCTTTCTATAATCGGCACACAGTTGAGTTCGTTATTTCTCGTGAGGCGCAGAAGGAAACTCTGGATCTCGAGAAATAGTTGGGCAGTGGTTGTAGCTTGCCCGCAGAGGACATAGGTCAGGTAGTGTTCAGGTCCTTCACGATGAGTTTTAATAAAATCACTTTGACCCCCATCAGTTAGCATCCTTCTTCAGGAAAAATCGGAGACTTGCCGGTGTGATTCGTGATCGATTCCACATGTTCTGACATTTCCAAGGCATCGGGAACAATAATTACGCATGTAGGAAGGAAGCATGGAACTGCTCCAGAAACAGCCATCGTATTTCTTAGGATTGCAATCCCGGCTTCTTCCAACTTTCGAATCCGGTCAATAGACAGGTTTTTGTCAAACGAGTGGCAGCAAGCGAGCTCTTTGATCTGGCTCTGGATCGCCTGCAAGGCCAGTTGCGCAGTTTCCTATTCGAGTTTCATTTATTCATAGGTATTTCTTCTGATTTGGTCACGAAATATAGCTAATTCAGGAATTCGTCGCTATAAATTAAGCTTTTGCAGTTGTTTCCTCCATGTAAATTTTGCTGATTCCGTAGGTTTTGAGGCTGGACTGATGGAACTTTAGCGCGAGAGTATCCAACCCCCCCATTTTCTTTATTTTCCCATGAAAAAAGCATTGATTCCTGAAGTTATTGATGTTGTCTCACGGCTATAAGCAGAGCTCTCAGAAGGAGCGCTCAAGCTCCTGTTCTTGACTTCGACTTTGTGTCTTAAGGCTGCGAGAAGGAAGTCATTTTTTGAAGTTAGCTATGGACTCAGAGAGAAAAACGATCAAGGGATTCTCCCGGTCTGACTTACAGCCGGTAATCTACATCCAATCTCCAAATACTGGAAGAGCGACTCTGCCTCTGGGATCAAGCTTGACGAAGCTGCGGCGCAATTTTCGGAAGGTTGGGCATGTCTGCGATTAGCACGCGTATTTCTTCAATGCTAGCCTGGGGATAGATTGACTCATTATAGACATGCCTACTTTACGGAAGGGTACCAGTCATTTCATAGGCGGCTCTGATCTCAGTCAGCCCGGAATCGCAAAAACTCGCATGAGCCCGTCGCAGGGCTACCTGATCACTCGTGCAAGACGGTTAATCGCGTATGGGATACATGCTTCTGGGACTAGCTGACCGATTGAGATTGATTTTTACCTGGGAAGATGCCCATCCAATCCGCAAGTGATCTTCTTCGATACACATGTACAAAGCATGGCTTCGCGGGTCATTTTGGCAAACAGCACTGACCACCTGTTTATTGCCGTAGTATCACATTCTATAGCATGGGCCACTTTGGTCGCATTCGCGTATTGCCACATGCGCAGCTCTCGTTTGTTGTGATTCTGCTCAAAGATTCATAGGTGGTCATGAGTTGGTGTTTTGCGGGAGGGTGCTCCGAAAATGCCAATTGCTTCAGCGAATGAAGTGTTTGCGGCGTTTCTTGGGAAACATGGCCACGCCCTCACATGTTGGCTGTTGCTCGAGTGCTAGAACCCTTGAGATAGTCGAGAAAGGGAGCGGCACGCTAGCAGCACAAAGATTGCATAGTGATTTCTGGGAAGGCATGATCACGGTTCGAGAAGTCTGTTCGTTGGACAAGCTTAGGAAGCTGGAGCTCGCGAGCGCATCACAGCTTCATTCACGAGCAGTATTCATCTGTGAGCACCTTGAGTCTCGCATTTGATTAAGAGGCGAATTAGAAGCTTCCTGATTCTTTAACCCAGTCTCAATCTAAGATTCTAAACTGGCGCGTTAGTTCCTTTGCGAAGACAGAAGTCTGGAGTAAGAAAGTGCGTTGCCCCGCAGCTGATGCCATCGGTTGACACCAGAGGCCCGTGATCGGATTCCGGGAAACGGGGATAAGTTTGCATCCGGCTATCGTTGGATTCGAATCATGTCGTCATGATCTGGCTGGTATATCTCAGATGCAATAGTGGAAAGCGTTTGTCATTGCTGAAAAAGGCAGGGGTCTGAAATTGTAGATACTAAATGGGAACGGAGTTAGAAGACGGGAGGCTAAGGTAGCCACAATACAGGCCAACGCACAACAACCGATTTCATCTAATGTTAATAAAGAGGCTCTCACTGACTACCGGATCAAGTATAGCCTTTATTTGATTTTTCCTGAATCTCCTCAGGACTTTTATTCGTCAAACATTCCTTAGCTTTTAAAAAATCAGTTATTTTTTTAGGAATATATAGGTTTCATTTCTGCTATCATGTATTTGATTTTTAAATATCTTAGATCGCCCATCGTGGATCAACAGAGGAGGGGCTCTTGCTAGCGTAATTCACATCAAACTTTGACGAAGCAAACGTAAAATTGCAATCTCACTACCATCCTAATTCTTATTGGACTCACCAGCATATTCAAAAATCCTTTTCCCTATTGGCTTACCTGTTTCCGACCTACTAAAGCAGTATCAATCGTATTCAGAGCTATAGTGGCGCCAGTCATGTGAAATTATGGAACGGCCTCCAAGTGAAATAAGAAAGGAGACCGACATCTGTGCAGTTGTGCTTGAGGCGTCTTGTAGTAGAGGAGGCGTTTGGGAGGAATTTTTGAATCGCTATGCCTATCTACTTTCTGATGGATTGGAAGATGGAGTATATTTCCTTTTCCCAAACGGAGTTTAATGAGGAGACCTGCGTTTTAACCCTTCAATACGGGACTTTTTCACCTTTTGCGGTTCAAGATCCCAGACTGAGAAAACTACATGAGAAATACGTTGAAGCATTGGCGGAAAGCAGCGGAATGCCCATGTAGCGATATTACCAGGTTTGAAAAGGCCTAGTTTTAAAAATAGGTATACTGTAGACATATCCATTCGGGTATTTCGTCATTTGACTGATTTATACGCACAGTATGAACTCAACACTATTTCTTGCTGGAGAACGCTTACAGAAAATAAAAACTAGTTAACGAGATCAAACTCCTCCATCACATCGGAATTGGGCGTTTTTTATAGCAAATATAATAGTTCGGAGAATTGACTGGATAGTACGAATCAAAAGATGCCCAATCTTACGATGAGGCATTTATTCATAAAGATAAATTCTTGAGTCGATAATAGCTTCGCTCAATCCGATGATTTACTTCTGGATTTAATTATTTTGCTTCACACAGCCATTTGCCTATACCAGTACTAGGACACATACTTTTGCTGGCTTCCACTCAGTAACCCCACGTTGCTAGATAAACCGGTCTTACTTATTGATATTCAGATATTCATTCTTTATCTTGAGCGATTCCAGATGAAATAAGTTGCTCAACCAGCTAAGTCAATCAGGACTAACGTTTATAGACTATTGCAATTTATGTTGTTTTTCAGTAGGAGGAAACTAGGTTTAGAGTTTTATTGAATCTTCAATGTGTACAGCTAAACCGCCAGCGCAGTATGTTTTGACTCACTACTTGATTGGGCAAGCTCTAAGACATACGTGGTGATTAGAAGGCAAAGAGAACTTGAAGTGAAATCTGAAATGTTGAGATGCTTTATACCCTTCGCATTATACTACAGTCGGCCGGGATGTGTAAAGGCCACCTTCATTTTGATTGATTCTGTGAGTGAGAAGGTTTGTCACTACCCTACGGTCAGCTTCCTGTCCAGGACCCACACACGAAAATCCGACGGCAAGGCTTGTGGATAGTAACGGAAACACAATCCAAGCGGGGATTGCTCACAATCGTACCGCCTACTACAGGATGACGGTTCACAACGCCGACCGCATCAGGAGTGGGCCTTACTTTTGTTAATATTTTGGGGTATATTTACCCCAGTCGTAATACCCCAAATGCATATTTGATATCCTGCTATTCTCAATAAATTGGCAACGACTGCCGCAGTGCTTTCTACACTCCAAAACGCTAAACAAGTAAAGAATTAATTTACCTAAAGTCATAACCTCTCTAACTGGACACTACTCCAAATTTCAAGTCCAGCACAATTTGATCTGGCCTGGGAGTTTTTATCTGCTCATTGATCTCATCCGCCGTTCATCGCCAACGACGCACTTCGTGCACCTTGAAAACAAGGGGTTCAATCACTCTAGTTAGCCAGTGGCCAACAGAGAACAAGAAAATATTAGACTTTTCTTTATATATAGAAGTATAGTGAAATACCTCTATGTTTCGGCACACCAATATTATCACAACAAGTGAATCTTACCCCATTTCCTCAACATATTTCTTCTCAGATTCCAAAAAGTCAGCGCCCGCCTAGACCAGACTATTAATTTCTGAAAACTTGTTTATCCAATTCATTTACATATCAATTACAAAATTTTATTGATTTCCTATGGGTTAAATACTACTTCTAACAACACCCATAATTTTGGTAATGTGTAATGCTACCCTAGCCCGTTGATAAGCCTCCAAATCCACAATTCCCTGATGTTATAACTCGACAAGAGATTCAGACACTTATTTCTATCGTGTAAAGAGACAGAACATCAAAAAAGAGGCATACTGAATAATTGAGAAAGGGCTACTTACCGATACTTTATTTTGGATTATACCAATAGGCAACCGCAACGTTAGGAAAACAAGTTTTCCATAGTTTCTTTGTTAAAATAAACTCCTTGGAATTTAAGATATAATTTTATAAAAAAAGCTTTAAAGACTCAACTTCCATGAAAAATTCTTTCGATCTCCTTCTCTTTTGTATTTGATCCGTTCTTGGAGGCTTCTTTGCCTATAATTTTTTCTAACCAATAATCTGGGTTCTTTCGAAAATGTGGAAGTGCCTAGCAACATGACTTTGAGCTCTCGGGA
>Ga0163217_1066277_pt1 | contig 11937 bp, 15 predicted proteins | sample SynspAceP_FD_185933 | JGI IMG/M metagenome (GOLD analysis project Ga0163217, IMG submission 185933) | Saline lake microbial communities from Ace Lake in Antarctica - Synechococcus sp. Ace-P (PacBio error correction) | ecosystem: Environmental > Aquatic > Non-marine Saline and Alkaline > Saline ... | reverse complement strand
CTTTAATCATTCGGTATCATTCGTGAGTATCATCCTCGCACCGGAAATTTCGCGTATGCAATGATTTGGCGGTCTACTTTTTACACTTGGGCGTTGCCGGGCTGATGATATTTTCTTTGCCAGGAAAGCATCGACGTTTCTACAAGCTGCTTTTTTTGTCGTTAGAGGGTAGAAACTTAAAAGGCTGCGGAACCAAAGACAGCAAAGGCGTGGTGCTTTTTCTATTATCGAAAGGCCCGTCAAAAAATTCTAGCGAACACCGGGGCAGGCAACCAATAGATTCCCGCCGTTTCCGCATTCTCTTGCACGAGACCGTCGACTCGAAGTTGATCATCGGGGACAAAAGACGCCTTTCCCGAAGTAGAGCGCCAATTACATTGTATCCCAGATGACCAAGTTTACCCCTTTCGGATCTCAGCACATTTTTCCTCAATATCGGCTTCACCACCCAGGTCCGCCGAAAGCTGAGGACATTATCCCAGGGCCTCAGTCCCAATCATTGGAGAGCTCCGGTAAGGATCCGAACAAACTAGCCTTTCCAGCGTCCAGATGCGGCGGATGGACTGGCCTAGTCCAATACCCCTCCCGCCTAACCTCTTATAGGGTCTTCGAGGTAGTACGCTATATCGTCTTTAGCTAGCTCAGGGACCTTTAATCGTGCATTGCAAAGAAGGAAGCCCCGTCAGAACCTTTAAGGGTTAGCCGGAATTGTATCGTCACGACCTTTCCAATCTTAATCACCTGACCAACACGCTCGAATCATCATCCAATGGTCAGAGCCTGCTTCGTTGCTGACGAGCTCCACCTGGGAAGGGCGATGACAATCTGTCCATTTGGATCTGCCGTAGTTCGCCACGTATTCCCATCTTGCGAAAGTGATCGTTGATTCTTTCCAGCGAGGTCCACTGCATCCCGCGAGCATTGGCGCCATTTCCGCGCCCAACAAATGCCATCTGTGTACGCTGCTTACAGGACAACGCGAACGTTCTTCGATCAACCATACCCCTTGAGAGCAGCGCTTCCTTGATTAGCTTGTCAAAAATGCACCTTCTCCGGGTAGCCCAGCAGTTTGACATATTCACCCAAATACAATGCAAAACGAGCCCAGGGGCAAGCTCTGGGCGAGAGCTTACCGATGATTCGCAGGGTATATGAGTTTGCTTGTTCATAAGATTGATTTGGGGCCACCTAAGGCCCCTTTTTTGGTTAGCTATGCTATGCAAATTTGCATTTCCGATGCAGGAATTAGGTTACAGGTCTCGATTGGGGCAAATAGCTAACGCGCCTTAGGAAAAAATGTGGAGTTTGTTTACCACACCGACGGTACTAGCAGATGCCGCCAGCCCGTTCTGATTGCCTAATAGTCTCCGCAGGCATCCGCCCATACGCAGGCTTTCACGATGTACTGCTCAGGCGGAGCTTCGTGGTGACCTCAACGGCGGCGTCGTAGTTTTCTCTAAATACCCAACTCAATTTCAGTGATGTTCGCACGGAAAAACTCCTTGCGGCCCGTTAACCTTGTTGAAGCGACCTTGCCTGCAAAACGCTCGTGAACTTTGCTCCAGGCGGGGGCGTTGTCAGAGAAACCATCGCATGTACGTCAAACCAAAAACGGCACCGACGCATTCTCCAAGCTCTGATAGGCGTCCAATCTTGTTCCAAACGACGAGTCATACCTATCTTGTAGATATCTTTCCGAAGCCCCAACGTTGGAGATGGACATTACAACGATAACCAGCCTGGGCAATTTTGCTCGCGAGAGTCCAATCAGCCTTTTTCCTCGCCTTCCAGCTCGGCCCGGCGGCCTGAACTCTGCAGCTTCATGGAGAGAAGAGCGCGCTCCTTCATCGTCTGGACTTTGGTCCGAAGGCGCGCCTGAAGGTCGCGCAAACGCGGACGAAGTGACTTGCGTCCTTAGCGATTTTCTCGCGGGCTGCGCGGATTTCTTGCTCTAGCTTCTGTTGCTCGCCCGTAGCTCTTCACGGGCGCGCTTCGCTTCCTCCTTCTCTGTCTTGCTTCTGAGTGAAACTCATGGGCAAGGGTGCAGCTCATCCAGCTTGAGCTTCAAATATTGCCGATAACTCAACGCTCATGACTTTGCCAAGGCGGTGCAGGCCCAAAGGACTTAAGAATCGCCTTCTCGCCAAGCTCGATATTATGAACTTAACATTGTCCACGCAGTAGTCAGCTTGACATTGTTGGAACGACCGAATCACCAGCTTGTATGTCGTACAAGCTTTGCGCCCTTGAGCATTAACTTGCCGTTTGACGGACCAAAGCCAGTTTGCCGGTGGAAGCTTCACGTTCTTGATCATCGCTTCTGGCGCTTCGCGCCCTTTGTCCAAACCAGGGATTTATTATTCAGTGCGGGAATTTCAGTGTTTGAACTTCGGATTCATAGAGGGCAAAGCTTTCAAGGAAGTAGCGTCTCCTCCCACACCAGAATCTGCGCCTGGAAGTCCAGCCGAACAGTTGCGTAAGGCTGGTCCTTCGCTCGCAAGATGGATCTCATTGCGGACAGGCCGCGAGACGAGCTTTCTCTTGGCTCGATCAGTCCTGTATTTCGACACATCCATCGCACCGATCTTCTGTTTAGAGCTAGTAGGCGCGCATGACCGGCTTTTGAAGTTACCGTGAGCTAAGTATCTAGATCATCCGCCCGCTGCCGGTGCGCAGACCATTCCCATAGTCCTAAAAGCCATGGTTACTTCTCTGGTTGCTGAGACAAATCCCTTTGGATCCAGTTTGCTTGCTCACTGATTGTTGTCTATAGAGCAAAACATAGCAGCAATAATTCGTTGGGCGGTTGGAATTTAAGGCGCCCCGTTTCGGTCGAGATGTTAGTTCGGGTCCAGCGGGGCCAGAAGACGAGTGCCGGGTTTTGAAATTGTCCCAGGGCAAACCCTAAATCGTGGCATGTTGGCTGATAGGGGTAAGCCGGACCGTCGATGGCATGGATTTCCATCCGCCGAAGCTACAGGACGTACTTGCTGCGTGTCGCGTGGCCCTGTCAGCCTACACTGCCCTAGCCCGGTGTCACTTAAGCGAAAAATACCAGGGTCTGGCCTCGTGAGGAGCTTGGTCAGATCAACTTGGCACCTGTTTTCACCCCGGAAACCTTTCCGAAACATCCGGTATTCATTGCTGGCCACTTGTGCAACTTTCGGCGAAATGCTATTTTTGCGCCGTGAAGCGGGCCCCTCTGGCGTTAATACCGCGATGTCGGAATCACAGTCTATTCAACTTGACTGTAAGAGGGGCCATTTGAACGCCTAGAACTATTCTTTTTTTCTGATTTTCTCGGTTACGGCTACCTGGTTGTGGGCTGTCTTTCTCCGGTAGTTTTCTCCTCTGCTTGCCTTCGATTCTCGGTGTTCTTCATCGTGGATGATCGAGAAATGGCGTGCGTGAGGTTTGTTGTTGTCCGCTGGCTACATCAGCGCGGGTCTGCTGTTTGGGCCTGTGGATTGGTTTCAAAAGGGCAGCACGTCCGCATGGATTTCTTATACCGGTTCCTATCGAAAAATCCTTGTCCATGGACAACGTGTTCGTGATGGCGCTGATTTTCAGCTATCTGGCTATCCCACCGGCTAGTACCAGCACAAGTGCTGTTCTGGGGATTCATGGGCGTTGATCGTTGCTGCGCGCGCGATGATTGGCCTGGCGCGGCGCTGATCCCGAGTACAGCTGGATTCTTCGATGTGTTCGGAGCCTTCTGGCGGTAACGGCGTGAAAATGCTGTTTTCCAAGATGACGATCATTCCTGACCTTGAGGAAAGAACGCTTTCGTGAAATTCCTGCGCCGGCACTTCGGGTAAACCGACCGGGCTGCACGAGCAGCTGTTTTTCGTCAGGCAGGCCTGACGCCAGCGGCAAGCGCGTGCTCTGGGTGACGCCTCTGTTTTCTGCTCTAATCCTGATCGAGTGTGCGACCTGGTGTTTGCCATAGACAGCGTCCCGGCGATTTTTGCGATTCCACTCAGACCTTTTATCGTCTACACCTCGAAACATCTTTCCGATCCTCGGCCTGCGCCGCTCTGTACTTCGCCCTGGGCGGCGATGATCCATGGTTCGCCTACCTTGAAATACGGCCCTGGCTTCTGGTGCTGGTATTCATTTGGTTCGAAGATCTTTCTGAGTCGCCATCATCCGGCAGATACCGTCGAGTATATTCACTCGGCGTGACCTGGCTCTGCTGGCTGGCGGTGTGCTTGGTGTCGCTCTACAAGACCCGCGGCAGCCACCGCAGGTTCATTGACGGTAAACCGAGTTTGATCCGCTGGCCCGGAAGTCGCTGGCCTTCCGGAACACACTGTCTGAAAAGGTGAAAACATGATTATCAAGGACGCGCAACACATCACTGTTGGCCCTGGGGCCTGGCTTTGCTGTTTTTACTGACCGGCTTGAGGCCGCAGAACATCAGCCCAGGAGCTATTGGCGAGGACTGGGCGCAAAAACCACCGAAGCGGGTACGCGAGGTGGTTAACGAGACCATTCGCGATTGCGCCTGAAGCAGACAACGAACAAGATTGACGGCTTGCAGGAAGACGGCGACAAAAGCCCTGGGGCAAACCCGAGGAAGAAGAAAAACAGAAACCGAGCAGGCCACAGACGAATCCGACCTGGCCGAGAAGAACGCACCGTAACCCATGAAGTATGATCAATAGCGTCTAGCGACTGATAGGCTAAGAGGTAATCGGAGTAAGTATGAACATCATTCTTCTGGTCTCTTGCTGGTCACCTGAGCTTCCGCGCTACCGCTGATGCTGCTGGTTCAGATGCAAGGGTGTTATGACAAGATCAAAGTAACACTCTTAGTCAGAAGCAGGCTTACGGCGACATGACCGCCGCTAAAGCTGAAGGCCGACTGAAGACAATCAAAGCCGGAATTGGCGAGCCGCTGACCTACAATGCCCAGAGTCTTTCCGCTCATCTGACCATCCACTTTAACCCCGGTTGGTTTGACCATAATTAATCCAAGTTCTGTACCTTTATGTAACGATAGGATGGAACCCCCCCCCCCCCCGGCGCGCGCCAGCCCAGCTCCAGGGGGGGTCTTTCTGGTACTTCCATTTTCCACATCGGTTAATTCGTTTCACCCGAATCGGGTTGTAAAACCGCTCGCTACAAGTTCATCGCTTGAGGCCAACTTCTTGGTAATGTCGGTCACGACCACTATCGGAGTCTTTTGAAAAGCGGCAAAACTTTAACCGTAGGCCTGCGTGGAAGACTCCACTCTTCTTGGCTAAATTGTATTTTTGCCCGGCGCAAAAACTTTCCGGAGCCTAAAAGCCGGACTTTTCAGATGCAAAAACCATGGCGATCTTTTTCCTTCGACCGAACCACTAAAAGCGCGAAAAAAACAGGCCACCACTTCATACAATCGAATTGCGTTCCCAGCTGTAACCTGAATTGGCTTTAGCCGCTATTACTCAAACCGCCGGAGGACAAGGAATGCGCTACGCACTGATCAAACCCTGGAATGTTAATTTGGGCGCCGTGAGCGCTCTGGCAGTGCTTTGCCTGATTTTGCCTCCGCGCCATGGGGAAATCTCCTGAACGGATAGCGGAGTGGGAATCTGGCTTGAAGCCATTACCTTCGTTCAGGGGCTCGTCAGTTTGCTGATAAGGCGCATGTGCCCTTTGGCTATCTGTTCCTACAGAAGCCCACCTATCGATGAGGCTACCTATACCTGACTGGCGTACTCCTCGACGCCGCCAGTGGTCTCGCCCAAGTGCCGAGCTGGCTGGACCTGCTGAAAACGATGCAGCAGCGTCAGAGCTTGGTATCGCGGATTTTCTGAGGAAGAGATGGCAGCCGCCCTGTGTTTTTGTTGCTCGCTCCGCTGCAAGCGATGCCGTAGAGCAATCGTCACCGATAGCGCCAATCCTTGGGGCTGATCAAACAGGCGCCACAGAGGGGATTGGGAAGCAGTACTATTCGGGATTTGATCAAACCACATTTGAGCGCTGGGCATTTGGTAATGCGCCAGAGCTTTCTGGGCCACTACCACACGCCCCGCTGCTAGTGGAAGAGTTTCGCGTTTGCGTATGGTCGATACCTATGCGCCCTGATCTTTTCTTAATACTGCAGACGCCCCCGTCTGCCCGACTATTTACTCTGAACACGAGCTATGCCAACATCGGATCGGACAGTCCGGGAATCTGCGAACGCCAGCCCCGCTTCAACCAACGCCAGGAAAGAAGTTTTGTGTTAATGCCGTCGCCGGCAAGAATTTTCTGGTGCCCGCAGTCGAGGTTTGACCGGCTTTGAATAGAAACCTGGATGATTGGGAGACACTTGGCTGCGGCTCTAGAGCACATTGCCATGTCAGCGATGGGTTATTGGCCCGACGCGCGCTAACCTTGGGCTTTATTGATCAGAACGAATACGGGCCGGCGGTTTTATCGCCGCTTTAAAAGGCGCCTGGCAGGATAAGGAAACAATGGAGCGAGTTCGTTTTTATCGCACCAGAGCGGCTTTGGATCAGTACCCGCTTTGCGCAGGCATTGGTACCTCAAGCACTGAATGGCCAGGTTACTGCTGCGTTGAAGCCGGCGCGAATGCTAGGCATTCCACCCGCCGGCCTGCATAAATTTGCCAAGGAGCTGGCATTAGGTATGTACTGGACGCGAAACACCGTATATTACAAGCCAAAAATCAATTAACTACGGATGGACTTCTGCCCCGCCATGGACTGGCTCGGCCCCATCAGTTTCACGCCAGGCTGCTGCACCAAGCCGTCCAGATGGTTGGTCAGGAGCTAAGGTCGGCAACGATGAGCTTCGCGGAATGGGCCAAGGGCGGCGCGCGAATCCAGTTTGTACGACATGACGATGAGCGACACAGAAACGTATTGCTGATTTTCGCCAGGTTTGTCGCTGAAGGTGTTACCAACCGCCAGTCGAGACAAACTTTCTGCCAAGCCGATCCCTGGCTTATGCCAAGGCTAAGGTGTTAGGCGCGACTGTCGTTAGTTATGAAAGCAAACAGTTCAACCGCAAGCAGGAAAGGTAAAGGTGCAAACATTCTGCTGGAATCGAGTGCCTGTATCAGCATCCTTTGATCTTCTACGGCAGTGCAAAGCTCGGTTTGGCTTATTAAAAACTGCTTGAGCCATTACCCCACCTGCCAAATGGACAGGCCCAATTAATTCATTCAGAGCAGTAACTAACTCGCTCCCACGCTGATGAGTAAAGAATGAGTAGCCCCACAAGCTTCTGAAACACAAAAACCTCCGCTTCCCCGCCGAACCGCAAACGGCCGCCAAAGCACTAATTAAAAAACCCCCACCAGCGCCAAATCCCCGCCCCCACCCAAAAGCGGCGCCGCAAACCCATAACCCTGCTTCGATAACCGCACCTTCCAACCCAACTACCACTGCAAGCCCGCCCGTAATCACCGATGTGTGGCAGAATGTTTGACCAGGCGGTTGGCTCTGCCGCTTTCATCACACGCGCAACCATGGCCGGGGTTGAGTGCTACGCCGGTCAGACCCCAGCATGATGAAAAAACCAATATTCAGCCAAAAGCTGGGTCACCGGCCGCAAGGCAAAAACCGCTTCCAAGCTCACAACCAGCATCACAGGCCCCAGCCCAGAGCGGGCATGTGTAGCGGTCAGCAAACACGCCCTACTACGTAATACCAACAGGTTGCGATGGCCGTAGAGCGCCAGGCAGGGTGCAAGATGGCGCCGGTTGCAAGCCGGCTGCATCAATCAGGATTAAAGCGGCGGCAATAGCTGAAACCGGCAAAGGTGGGCGCCGATGATCAGAGCCGCTGGTGAGTAGGCTGCCCAGAGGCTGCGCCTGATCAAGTCGCCCATTGCTGGCCTCAACGCGGGTTTCGCTGGCCCGGCTCAACCCTCGGGATACGAGGTGGCCGCCAGGCAGGGTGCAGAGTGACCGCCATTACTCGATCAGCCAACCGCGGGCGCGCCAGCCGAAAATGCTGTTCAGCCAGGCCATCAGTGGCACGCCGGCGACGGCGCGAGCATTAGGCCTGGCCAACACCACGGATTATTGGCGCGGCCCCTGCGTCTATCGTACCAGGGCAGCGGCAAGATGGTCAGGCACAAAGCGATACACCGCGGCGCTTGAAATGCCCATAAGGCAGCGCGCGAATCAGCATCACAGAGTAAGTTGGCGCGCTCGGGCCAGCGCAGCCGCAGCGACATAGAAGCACCAGCAAATCCCAACTAACGCGGGCTTGTTTACTCACGCGCCGGACAACAGCAACATGATGACGGCGGCCCGACCAGCGCCATGCCCCAAAGCGTAGAAGGGCGATCAGGTTGCCGGACCTGAGCAATGCTGACCGAGGAACGCAAATCGGCCAGCGCGGGCATCATGCCGCGACCATGAATTCGGCATGTGACCAGCGAGAAGATGGTGAACGACAGCAGGTAAAACGGTGGCGGGCCAGTGAGTATTGCTTGGTCATGAAGATCTCGTGAAGGAGGTGTCGATGTCGGGCCTGCCCTGTTGGCCAACCGATACAGCAGCAGGCCAGGACGATCCATGATCGCTGGCCGGACTGCCTGCGGGGTTTTACTGCGTGTCGGCCCGTGCCCTGTCAGCCAAGCAGCCCGTATAGCGAATGAGCCGTAAAGGTGAGGCGGGTTATTCACCCGCTCGAAAGTCCAGATCCACACACCAGGCCCAAGCGCTCGCCACGGCGTTCAAACTGAGTGATCGGCGCTCTTCCGGGCGCCGGTACCGTAGTGCCGCTTCGGCCAGATTGCATAGCCTGGCGCTGGCTCATGACCTCGAGCATATGCTCAGCATAGGCTTCCCAGTCGGTGGCCATATGGAATACCGCGCCGATCTCAGCTTGCTGCGCAGTTGCTCGGCGAAACCAAAATTGCACGATGCGGGCGCTTGTTGACTTGCTTTTTCTTGTGCCAGGAGATCGGGAAAGAACAGCAGGACCGGTCCAGGCTTGGCGTCGGGATGCACTGGTTGAGCCACTTCGATGGCGTCGCAGCGAAGGACGCCGCAGTGGTTGTCGACATTCGCAGTCAGCACGCCAATTCAGTAGCGAACCCCACGGCCTGGCGATGCACTCCACCCCGATAAAGTCCTGCTCGGGGCGCGGCCTGGGCCATTGCCAGCAGGGACTGGCCCATGCCGAAGCCGATCTCCAGAGGTACGCGGGGCTTCGCGGCCAAAGAGCGGCATCCAGATTCAGCAGCCCGTTTATCCCAAGATTCAGCCCGAAGCGCGCCAGCCCAGATCGATGCCACGGTTTCTGCGGCGTCGGTCCATTGCGCCTCGTTGCCACGCATCACGAAGCTTGCGGAGGCCGCGGCGCGGAAAGCTTGCGTTCGGCACCGGCCTCGGGCAGGTCGGCGGTGTCGGGCAATCGTGGTTCTCGGTCATGTCGGGCTCGATTGCGGGCAAAGGCCGCTTCTGATACGCGATCAGAGCCCGCTCCGGAAAAAATGGATCAGACGAAGGTGGCCTTCCAGCGGTGGACGATGCCGTGCGTATAGCTGCGCGGCATGCGACCGGCCAGGTAAGCGCCGGCGGCCCGGCAAGAATGGCGTCTTCATCGCTTCGGCCATGCACACCGGCTTTTGCGCGTTGAGCAGCCAATTGCCGAATTCATCAGCACACCGGGCGCAACCCAAGCTCCTCGGATGGCGGCATCAGACGCAGTACCCACCACCAGCATCGACCAGCACCGGCACCGTGGCTTCTCCAGAATAATGCGCAGGTTTGTACGGGTTTGCAGATGCCCCAGGCCGGAAGCGATCAAGCCGGCCAGCGGCATCACCCCACGCAAGCCCATCTCCGCCAGTTGCCGGGCGATGATCGGGTCGTCAACTGGTATAGGACCATGACGTCGAAGCATCCTTGACCAGCACTTCGGGCGCCTTGATGGTTTCGATCACGTTGGGGAACAGGTTTTCTGGTCGGGGGGGGGGGGCCCCCCCAGGACCTCCAGCTGACCAGCTTGTGGCCGTCCAGCAGTTCGCGCGCCAGGCGGCAGGGTGCGCACGCATCTTCGGCGGTTATAGCAACCAGCGGTATTTGGCAGGATGGTGTAACGCGTCCGGGCGGGATCACATCAGCAGTGTTCGCCTCGTCGGGGTTCTGGCCCGGATGTTGCCTGCGGCGGATCGCGACGGTGACGATCTTCTGCGGCCTGAGGCTTCGATAGCGGCGCGGGTTTCGTTCCATATGCCTTGTACGTTCGGTACCCACCAGCAGACGGAGCGGTAACGCACCGCCGGCATTTCAAAGGCGTCCTGATTGGTATCTGTTCATTGGAGGGTCTCCGAGGGGCGGCTAGCGCCGCCGATGGCTTGGACAATTTCCCACTCCGGTCGCCTTCGGGGCCAACGGGGTTTTGAGCGGTGCTCGCTGCGCGCACTATCTCCAGATTCAGTTCACGGCCAGTCGCTTGCCGGTTCAGCCCCATTCGTTCCAGCAGTCGGTAATGCTGAGCGGGTGATCGAGGGAGCAGGCTTCGCCATTCAGTTGATCTGGCAATGGGTAAGGGTCTCTGTGGTCGTGCGAAAGGCCGCAGTATAACGGCGTCAGGCGCGGCTCTGGCCTGCCGCGGGAGGCCATGCCAGGCAGCGAGCCTTTTTTCGCTTACAGGTTGCGCCACACGGCAAGACCCAGGGCATAGCCAGCCGAGGAGGAAAGGCCAGCCGCAAAAGGGCGTGATTAATCCCCAGTTTGGTTACGCCGTCAAGCGCCATCCACGTACAGGCTGCCGGGAGAACAGGCCAAGATGCCCAGCGCTACAAGCACGCGGCGCTCTGAATAGCGTGGCCGCGGCCAGGCGGGAACAGCAGTCAGCCGCGATACCCCATTAGCGCGGGCGGTATGCCAGAGGTTGGTACTGCCACCCCGGTCTGAAAGGCCCCAAGCAGGTTTCCGGCAGGGGCTACGCAACCCGTGGGAGGCAAAGGCGCCAGTGCAAAACACGCGTAAAAAACCGGTAAATGACGGCCAGCAGAAGCAATAGTTTTGCCAAGCCTCGAATCCTCCGTTCTATAACTTTGCCGAAAGGCCCAAGCGAACAGACGACTCGCCCCATGTGAAAAAAAAAAAATACTGCTCAAGACACCAAATGGCTAACCATTATCATGGGCCTTGAGCCTGATTCCGGTCATTCTGCTGCGCTGGGTGCCCTCCCCTGCTCGGGCCTGATGGTCCGAGCGGCTGGGTCGAGTTTTCGCCAGGACGACAGCCAAACCGATGATCCCCGCCGCCAGTGGTTGGGCCCCTACAAGAGCATACCGAGGGAGTATGAAGATGGCGGTGATTGCTGGTTGAAAGATCAGCGCTTTTGCGAGCAACTTCGCTTTGGGGAACGTTGCGGCGATTAAGGCGCGGTAGGCATACCGCCAGGGCCGGCAGCCTTGCGCGGGTGCCAAGCACTTTGCCCCAAGGCAGGATGCGAAGAATTCAGTTCCTTCTGGTGCCGGCCGCAGTTGGCCGCGCAAGGCGCTGGAAGGCCTTGGTTTCACCCTGTGGATGGGAAGTACTCTGGGCCGAAGCAAGCCGGGCATTTTCTTGAAATCTATCTGAAATATCGTTGAATGGGATGGAGGGCGTGTTTTGGTGACAGGCCGCGGCGCAACAGCCACTTTGGGCATTGGGTGATGCAGGGCTATCTGTCTGATCGCCAGGGGCCGCGCAGTTGGGGCTGCGGTGCGTGGCCGAAACCCCGCGCGGAATGCGAGCGCGCTGGCCGCCTCCGGGCCCCCCATGTTCAAACGCCCGCGCCAAAACTTGGATACAGCAAGCCAAATCACGGCAGGGTTTGGGTGGGAGCCCCACTATCCTTTGCCGTTGAAAATGGAGTTGCCCGGGCAGGCCCCATTGTGCGCGGGGGAATTGCGGGAGGCTGCGCTAAAACTGGCGCCAAATTTCGGGCTTTGGACGATTTTTCTCCCCTTTCTTTCCTTTTTTTTTTG
>Ga0163217_1082845_pt1 | contig 11938 bp, 6 predicted proteins | sample SynspAceP_FD_185933 | JGI IMG/M metagenome (GOLD analysis project Ga0163217, IMG submission 185933) | Saline lake microbial communities from Ace Lake in Antarctica - Synechococcus sp. Ace-P (PacBio error correction) | ecosystem: Environmental > Aquatic > Non-marine Saline and Alkaline > Saline ... | reverse complement strand
GGAAACTGGATTCAACGATTTCGCTTTCCAAAGACTTCTCAGTTATTCTGAAATAAGTTTTTCTGGGGTCAGAGGATTTGAATCTTACAATGTTTCCAGGAAGCATTCGACATGGAAGCTCTATGAGGAGGTTAGAGGATTAGCTATGTGAAAACCAGTGCTGAGTCAAAAGCCAATCCCGAGGTTTCAGCAATGTTTTTGTTATGAATGATCTGGAATGCTCGATTCGGAGGTATTTTGGGATTCATGCGAGCCAAACTTGTGCCACTTGGTGGTACAACCGGATTCTTCCACGTTGAGTTCTATTTCCAACCTGAATCGGGAATTTCCATTAACCAAAGTTATGTCCTGCTCCAGTTTTCCTAAATACCTAATCAAGGAAACAGCTGCTCATAAAAAACTTCCAAAAGGACGTTCATCAAATCCAAAATAGCCATCTAGTCAGAGGATGGGTCAGTCGCAGACTATCGGTTTTGGTCAGCTTTTAAATTTGGTCAAAACATCTTTAGCCATCAGTTCAGCACTTGAAGTATCTTCCTTTAAGCACATGGACCAAATGGGTCATTGACTATAGAGCATATGGGAGAATTTGAGGAATGAACTTCATCGGTTTCAAAATTGAGAAATGGCAGACCGAATAGAAAGTTGCTTCATCTATCGGCTTTTGATTTCTGGATTTTTCTCTTTAGATTATACCTAGTCGGTCACGGAGCTTCCAGTATCCAATAAATACGAATTAATGCGGGTTATGATTGTGGGCGCATGCTGTGGTAAGGACCAGGTTTCCGTGAATGCCTCGAGTAGCAGCTTACATGGCCAATGATTCTCGGGTTTCGGGCAATTTTAAAGCTTTCACGTGAATCGACCATTCCTACCACATCCCAATTATGTAGGAGCACTACACGTATACGACCAAGGATGAGATAGAATACTTGATCTTTGAGATTTTATCAGCAGCAAACTTAACCTCACATCAGAAAAACATGAGCTTTTCATTAAGCATTGGATTCTAATTCTATGGAGGCGATTCCAGAAGGTTTGCAACACTTTCGAAAGCTCAATTCTGTAGGTCAATTCACGAAAGAGCAGTTAGAAAGCGAGCCTTCTCACTTTTCGAACCAAGCCTGGAATATAATCACGCGACGAATAGGTCTTGTATTCGTCTCGCGAAGCTACTTTATCAACGATTGTTCTTGACTCGTCGAGGATTCTTGAATTCCTACGACTATCGGAAAGAATTCCGGAGGGAAAAAGCCCTTGACAAAGATTTTCTCAGAGCTGGGCCGCCAGGTCTGGCGGCTCAATTTGGTTTAGTAATACTATTTCTCCCAGAAGGGATAACATCGTCTGGGTGCGGGCACTAAATTACCTCATAATTGTAGTGAGGACTAATCGGTGTGGCAATGGCGCAGATGGGGATTTGAGAACTGGACTGCCATAACCAAATGGAGAATTCATGATCCAATTTCGCCTGATGCTAATTGAGAGCATTCCCTGAAGTGGATGTGGAAGTCTTCTTGGCTAAATCCCATCAAACCTTATGAATGGGTTTGAAAATTATTGGGTTCACTTTGTGGTTATTCAACCTGAAACCAAGCAGTTTTGCCAAATAAACAAGATGGTGAGTTTGTAAACTTACAAGCCATTGAGCAGCAATTTTGAGCACAGCGCATCCACCTTCAGGTAGACTCAAAGACGAATCGGGAATATGCCTGTTTACTTAATCGAATTCATTCTAATGGATTAACGTTTTCTTCAATTTCCAATTACTGATTGGGATTACCACTCATTGGTTTTGTATTTGGTTGTTTATCCCAGGAAAGTCGGGAAAAATCTACTGTTTCAAAAGTAGCATTCTACACAGCTGGTTCTTAATTTGGTCAGCATTCTGGTATTTGTTGGTATTGTGGGGCATTGAAGAGTTTGGTGCGGTACGTGAAAGGAATTTGTCCTTATAATTCGAATCCAATTTTGGAATTTCTGATTGACTTTTTCCTTGATCGGGTAGGGGCAGGTTTATGTTGCCGTCGGAAAGCCTTACTTACTTTCTTGCATCACCTTCTACAGCAGGTATTATTCTGCACGTGGAGCCAGGATACAAGCGGGTTTTTTTCATACGTTCTTCTTCTTTTATATAGGATTTAATATTCCGTTTTGCAGGGAAATTTTTTGAAAACCTTATTTATAGGAATGGGAAATTTTTGGAATCTCCTCATTCTTAACTGAATCGCTTTATCGAAATAATTAACCTTCCTACTCGAAATGCGATTCGCGGTATTTTCAATTACCGAATTGGGGGACGTTGGGTATGATCCTAGCCATGTGGGCTAGCCATCATCTATGGCCATGAAATGTACTTTTCTTAAGTTGAAGCAATGCCGATTTGGTTATAGGATTCTCATGGGTCATTCTGTGGTAATTGGTTTATTCCATTTCCATGATGGCTTTTTTGCTTCAGCGGCAGCAAAGTACCGCACAATTTCCGTTTTCTTCCTGGCTTCAAGAGCGATGGAAGGTCGACACTTCTTCTGGCTATTTTCTACTGGCTCGTATTCGGTGCATTTTGGGCGTATTTCTTTTGCTTCGGGACTTTTCCATTTCTGGGAAAATCAAATCGGGGTCCGCATCATTATTGTCTGATTAGTTTGACTACCGGCAAGACTTTTCGGGACGATGATCGCACGGCGTCAGACTTCTGTCAAAACCCAAATTGGGATACGCTTCACTAACTCAAATCGGGATTATGTTTTATTCGAAGTTGCTTTTGGGATTGGAGACATGGTTTTGTTCACTTCGCAGAAATGCATTTCCTTCGACCTAATCAACTCTTAAGTTTCTCCTTTCGATGGTTCAGCTACTGATTCGGGAGGCAGTTCTAATGGTTTTGAACCTAAGCCAAAGTCCTTGTAAAGATGGTCTTGCTTCCAGACTATATTATATCCTGCTTACATCTGGAGCTTGAAAGAATGGAACCTAGATCTATTGATGAATTCGGATGATTATTTCGACCGCTGAAACCGAGGACATCGATTGATTTCTTAAGCTACAGACAGGTTCTAATTTACTTCATTCCGAGCTAGTATTCTAGGCCTAAGCTAATGTAGAGGGATTCAGATTCCAGAGTCATATCCATGTGTACTTACCGGTGATCTTGGATTATCGCATTGATGATGGTGGTTGAAAAGCCTTTTCAGGGAGCGCGAATCAAGCTCGATTGATGTTGGATTCTTTAATCTAAACCACTTCTGGATGGTGCTGGCCGATTGCTGAAAACGAGCTATTTCGCATGGCCTCAAGTGGCAATTTATCTTAGTGGGGTAATCTTCTTCGGGATTTAAAAACAGGATTCGCTAGTGATTTTGATTGGCTTAAGCGATTGACCGGTCAAGCATGGTCTCCATCATTACAAAGGATATGTGACCAAAATATCCAATTTGTAGGCATTCCTGTTTTCTATCAGGTGCATGAGGATAATGGGTTTTCCCACTTTCCAACCTTTCATTGGCGAAAGACCTACTTTTCTCACACATCATGAAGATCAGTTTCTCTTAGCCGCATTTGCAGCTTTGACTTTCGTCATGGAAAGGTATAGTGACCATTGAATATTATGCCCAGCGCTATTTATGGAAGCCACAGTGGATCGACGAGATTTCATCTTTGAGCTCTGAAGATTTATAGCTGTGAGCAATCAAAAATCAATTCATTTAAACACGTTTGGCTACAAAAGTCCAACTAGAATAAAAAATCTTCACCTCAATAGGGTAGGTGATACCCATAAATAATATTGGAAATCAATCAAGCTTTCGCTTTCCAAAAGATTGGATGCGAAGGATTTAAAAGAAAATTCTCGTCAGATGCTATTTCTGGCTTTGTAGTGTTTTTAATTGGCAATGCCCTGGAGTTTTGGAGAATTGCAAAAGCTTCTGGACTTTCCTCGATCATTGGATTTGGCTTACAGCAATTATCGGTGGTATTGTAGCAGTATTTTCGCAGGCGTCTAAGATAACAATCAAGGGTCCAGCTGCTGGATTGATCGTGGTCGTAGCCGGCAGCTGTATCCGACTTTGGTGGGGGAGAGGATCGGCTGGCGACTTTGCCCTTGCGCAATGGTCGTGGCTGAGATTGGTTCAGGTGGCTTTTCGGGAGTGTTCAAACTCGGAAAATTAGCTGATATCTTTTCCCACTTTCTGGCGATTCACGGGATGCTTGCTGCGATTGGGTATTATCATTATTGCAAAAGCAGATTCCGTGTTGTTGGATGTTGATCCATCCTTTACAAAGGGGAAAATCTATATCGATTATGATCTGGGCAGTCCATCTTTTGTCACAAATTTAGATCAAAGGCTTGCTATGAATCGGTGTTGGCGCACTTGCGATTATGATGGGCTGGCCCTAATCAAACGCTAAAATTTCAAGAAAATTCCGCTCCTTTAGGTGGTATTGCTTTTTGCTATTCGGCCGAAATTCTAATTGATTTTGAACATGAACGGAACCTGGCCTATGCTTTGGCTTCATATTTTGGCAATTTTGTGGAGAATGCTGAAATACAATGGGAATTTTGGTGGTTTTTGCAATGACAGGGAACATTCCATCAAAATACGTGATAATTGTTCGCTTTATGTGCGCGTTCATTGGAATCCTTTACTTACCGTTTAAGGCTATTGATATGGTCCGATCCTTATAAGCGGAAGTATCCGACAACAAATAAGATCTGATTGCAGTAGGCGTAGAAATACTTTGACGGCAATTCTAGTGACTTCCGATGATTTCAGGAGTAGCCCGTAGCTCTGCAAACGTAAGGTTAGCTGGCTGCTAAACGCGTTGGGCAAACTCTTCCACGGCTTGTTTTATGTTAGGTTTCGTTTTGCATCGCAACTTCCTGTAATGGAGATGATTTCCAAATGCGGCACTTGCAGCCATGCTAATTACCTTGTTGGGTATCAAACTTGCCCATCCAAAGGAGTTTGTCAATAACATTTAAGATAGGTCGGAGCAGTTGGCAATAATTTCGTGCGTTACTATTTTGTTCACGCTATTGAAGATTTATTGGTGGTATTGCAGCTTGGTAATTGTATTGAAAATTGATTTTCCAACGTATTCAATGGTACACCAAATCAGCTCCTTCTTTAAAGCACCGACTGTAGCTTTCATTTGGCAGGAAAATAACTATTTAGTGGAAATTGACAAGCAGCGGATTTTGCTCAAATACTAGGTATTAAACGAAAGTTAGAGGAGATTCCAGCCGGGGCTTCACATGTGACAATTGACTTGAAAAAATAACGGAAATGGTGGATCACTTCCGTATGGATAATCTTACACCATTTCCAGCATGACTATGTAGGATAATGGTGGGACTGTCAAAATATAGGTTTTTAAGAAAAAAACACGTCGCAGTTCTGCTCATGAGCTTGCCGCCGTTAAAACTTCCAAAAATTAGCTAATCCAATCGATCTAGTCATGTTTTATGCAAGAGTTCTGTGAGAAATTCGTGCATAAATGCTAGACTAATCCATTGACAATTCGAATGAAAATACTTAAATACAAGCCATAGGCTTGGTTTTCGCTGTGCGGGCTATGCTATTCGTCACCTTCGATTCAGGCACAGGGATAAGGACGTTGAAAATTATTCCTGAATGATGCACAAACACACTATATAAGAGGTACAGGTTTGGGACAAATCTGGGTAAGACACACGAATTTTAAACCCTGGGCAACAGTTTTTCGGTTACGCCAAAGGAAAGCGGTTTTGATGTAGGATTTGCAGACGAGTTCGTACCAAGTTTTGGGCAAACTGACCGATAAGTGTTTAATCTATACGCAGTTTGGTAATCATAGTTCGGGCATCACTTTCTTCACGGAAAGCCAGTTTATTCTTACACGATGTGACTGCTGAGTATGCGGTGCATTCTTCAAATTGAACCATTGAGCAGGGACTTCATGGTTGTCATGGAAACTGTTCCGCTATGCATCCTCTTCCGTGGGGGACTATTTTGGGGATTGGACATTTACCTTTTATTAGGAAGTACCAATGGATATCTCAGATCAGTTCTTGTACGAATGCTAGGCGTCTTATGCAAAAGGGCAAGTGGGGCAGTTAGATTACGATTTTCCTATTTCTAATCCATTTCCGATTCAGATCGGTCTCTTAATCCAGTGCCGACATTAACCTGAGGGAGTGATCAATCAGCATATTTCAGTCAAAATGCACCGGAGCTGAAGTTACCAAGGCTAACGTGATGTGGCACTTCTGGACAAAGAAAGTAGTAACCAATTTCCTTATATGGTCGGGGATTATTTGGGGAAAAAGAAAGTACTGAATATTGGGTCAGGTTTGTGCTACTCAATCCCAACGCCGTGGAATTAACAGAGCTACTCCCAAGCGAGCAAAATTCTTGCCCCCAGCAAAACAATCTTTGGGAGTGGATATATTCATGGATAGGCCTTTAGACAGTTCAAAATGGAACCGCACTAACTGCCTACTGCCGCCTACATCAATTATGATTTTGGTCCCAATTACATCCGAAAAAATGGTGGAGCCATTTCAACGTGGCTAATGGAATCAATTGGCGAGTGGAAAGTGCATGGTCCTGGGAATAATTTTCCCCTTTAATCGGCTACCGGAAAAGTTTATTCATGGTCCAAGCAGGTTTACTTAACTGCGGAAAAGATTAACTGGGGATTTTGGCACGTTTGCAACCCTTATGCCCAATTTTAATCATTTTCGGATTACGGAGAATTGCTCAGCCCTTCACGTCTATGACATGGTGTCAAATTGGGCTGCAAGGCAGAGTCATGTGCGCTCCAAACTTTCAATTGGGATTATCAAAAGGTCGACCAATTTTGGCCTCAAGGGACTTCCGAAAAGCTAATCAAAATTCTTGCTGAGCCCCGAAAGGGATGCTAGTGATTTGCAGTACAATTTGCCTTTTTGATGGTGATGATTTTATCCCCGCAGGCTTCCTGCTGGGATATTTTTTTTGATATCAGAAACCTAAAATCAAAAGGGTATAGACGTGAAGGAAGTAGTATTTCGGTTTTCGAAAACGTTTAAGAATTTAATTTCTGATCGTGAGCGGACCCACTCCTACCTGACCAATAATGGTTTTATCAGAACTCATTTTGCAAATTCAGATTCAGGTCCGATGAGGTTGGAAGAACCATTTGTAACTTTTACCATTTCCGATGTAATCTGGTTAATTGAAAATCCTTTCAGTTTCGATGTAGTTTGAACGGAAACAGTTCCGGTATTAGGATCAAATTTAGTTATTTGCTCCTAATCCAGGAATTGGTTGCCTGTAACTTCCCCGGATTCCGCACAGAAAAAATCCTAACTCACTTTGATTGTTTTTAATTCAGCCTTACCAGGGAAGACATTGAAACAATTTTCAAACCTCCCGATTACATTTTCAAGAAAACATATCCCACTGTTGACATTCGCATTGTCCTTCCCAGAAATTGTCTTTGCGTCAACTTTCCAGAATTCTAACTGCTAAGGATATAAATCTCAATCAAGTGATTCTACATTCATTCAATCCTGATTTTAGCCCCTGTAATAGGAAGTTTTCGTCAAGAAAATCATCCTTGGCCTGAATCTCCCCTGATCCCAGCTGTCAACCTTAATTGCTACGACCAACAATGGAAGTCAAAAGCTAATGCTCCGCTTTCGGACTCGATTTGTACTTCCTTGCCGTAATAGGTTCAGTTAGGTTTAAGAAGCCTTGACTTTTTTGCAATTGCTCTAGCGTATTGTTTTTAATCTTAATTGTAGGCGTATCCCCGGGGAGACAGCATAAGACAATTTCATGTTTTTCCCGGAGTTATCTGGAACTGGAGGACTGCCAGGCAAGTTTCATTTCTTGTTGCTGGGGGACACCAGATAAGAACATCTAAGAACCCTGACTCAATAATCAAGAACCTGATATCATCAAATCCTCTTCTATAGTCTGCACTACTTCCAGGCCCTGAAGAGTACAAGAAGAGAAAAAAATTTCGCTTAATTGTAAACAACAAGAAAAGTGGAGCTAAGATATCGGAAGAAAGTCAGCATTTGGATTTCTTTTTTGTGGTTTGGTGAACTCAGATTTAGGTCCTATTCGAATATAGTGTTCAACAGACAATCTTAAAAAAATTAAGATGAAAAAGTTGAAGTTGGAAAATAAAAAAAGGTTCCAAAATCGAAGACCTGAACCTTTATGCTTAGAATATTACGTTTCCTACTTCGTGAAACCAAGGTTGGGAGCGCTTGTCGAATCCTTGACCTCGGCGTTTGAAAAGCTTTAGAAGAAAATATCTTAGGGAGTGTTTAACCTTGATTCTATTCTCTCCGCAATTCCAAAAAACAGAATCTCAGTATCCGTATTCCCGTTCTGAAATATTCATTCTCGGTTCTACCAATATTTTGAAAGTAACAAGTTGTATAGACATTTTTCACTAGTATGGTTTTACTCTCCAAAATAGTTTTTTACGCATCGGTTGAATTCACTCATTTTCCGTTTAGCTGCTCCGGAAAAAAGCCTTTTTTGATCCCCCAGATTGTTTGTTTTAATCCAGCACTAAGCGCTGTTTGATCAAATCTCTTTGTTTATTTCAAGAATCATGGATTTGGAAGGAATATTTCAAGGTCTATTAATTAGAAGCTTCTGTATTGGGGAATTTGCCATTATAGGCTTTGTAGAGCAATGATTAATACAAATAGATCTAAGTGCAAAGCTGGCTCTCCGGGTTTACTCTTCCGCCACTTTATTCTTTCAACATTTCATGAGAAATGGATTGAATCTGTTCCTTTCATGTAGCTTTCTTCCTCCCAACTTGTAGTTTCAACAGGACTCGAGGCAGCCTCATCAGGTTCGAAATCACTGATGCATTATAGGTAAGTCTACCAAGTCTTCGGGCTTACTTTTATTCCGCATCAGCGGAAATTAAATTCGATCGAGCAGCTTGAATATAGTCTTTCATTTTTTCCAGTAGAAATCAATTTCGTGACCGTTTTTTTACTTTCTAGGGATGGTTTTACTTGGACTTTCATTTTGTTTCTTAGATTAATATTGGAAATAAGTTAGAATTTTTTTTTTGATTGGTTTGTTTGCTTTAAGGAAATGAACAGATCTATTCCCTTCAGAAACTTTGGACGGGATTACCACCCATACGGCTTGCTTGGATCTTTATTTATTCTGGAAAAATTCATCACGGAATGATGGGAAATACTTAGCTAGTGATTAAGATACAAACCCGAAGCTTTTCAACCAACAGCTGGGTGGTTAAATTAGACTTATCTTGGACACAGTCAATAGTAGATCCCTTACTCAAGTTATTTTTTCCTGCCATATTGATGCGCTGCTGGCAAAATGACCGCTCGACAATCGCTGCATCGATATGATGTACATGCCATAATTGCCACTGTCAGTCAGCAAATTCCGCCAAAACTTCCCAACATCTTCAGGACTACTACATCCATTAATTCCAAGGATTCTTTTGCGTTGGCAAGTCGGTGCGCCTCCAACCGTGCCCACGAAGTGTGTCAATCCAGGCATGTCATCGAGTGTATAGTCACCGTTACTCCTAGCTTCCATTCTACGATTCCTACAGCAGGGCCTCTGCAATACAGGCAAAGACAGTCCTGACCACAGGGATGAATATTGGGCTGTCGGTAAGTGCATTCTGATATGTGCTGTGTTGCCTACTGCGCCGGAATTGCAGGGCAGCTAAGGGTGGCCTGTTTGCCAGAATTTTGACAATCTTTCAGCCGTTGTTCTTAGATATTGTCGATCCATTTTTTAGAAAGATTCAGCACTCAGATATATGCGTCACCCTTCCTACCTCTGACATTGCTGATGTGATTAGATTGGCTGTGTTATCTCCTGGACATTATTTCCCTCGATATAAAAAAAGTGTCGGCTTCCAGAGGAGCTTGATCCAGAAACTTCCTCAGGATTTTATCTTCACGTAGCGTCACCATAATTCTGTCCAGCCTGCAGCACCAGTTTCAAAGTAAACGTCACATGTACCCATTGCCCTCGTGATCACTTCCAGACCTGAAAGCTTTGGCATGCCGCTGGGCTTGTGTCTGACACGGCACTTAATAACAGGCGCCATAGATTTGATCAGTAGCAAGTGCAGGACATCGTAGTTCAAACTATCAAACTTCAAAATATGGACTTCGTTTGCACTTGGAATCGGTCTAGAAACCTCCGCTGAGGGAGCCAGCCTGATCCGCTCGTCATAGGAGCTACAGAGTTGCGCCCTCTGTGGGATCCAACGGTTCATATAATGTATGGCTTACTTGATGCCAGCTGTACCGGGCAAATGTAAGGGTCTGCTAAGCGGATTGGCACCTGTGCAAAAGCAATGAAGTTTATACGATATTGGCCTCTGAATGACTGGGTTTAATGATCTATTGGCTGGCTCTACCACTGATTGTCACTTGGGGTGCTTATCTTGCATTACTTAGCTGGTCCAGATAATCATTTTGTGTGTCGTAAAATTCGAGTCGTGTAAAATTAACCATACTAAGCCAGTTAGATAAAGAAATTTAGATGGCTTTAAATTGAAAGGATTTACTTTTGAGATTGGTTTGCAACAGATTGGAGGCCATTGCTCAAAAGCAATAGGGATGACCGATTTGATCCTTTAGAAGTTAGTCTTTCAAAAATAGGAGGTTTAAGATTGCCGTATTTATTTAGAGGGGTTAGCGGAGAGAACTATCAATACAAAACAGACCAAAAAAAGAAAGCTCCTCGCAGATTTTTCCAGAGCTTTTTAAATTATTATCAAATATAAGGGGATATCACCTCAAATTCTCGTCTTCCACAATCCACAATTTCAGCAGTTTTATCTCCGAAATATGGGTTTTCGTATTTGTATCAGACGCACTTAAAGCAGAACGCACCTTCATTAATTTTTTGCCATCGTAAAGTGTAAAGTTTTCCTTCGGTAAACATAATAGCACGTTTACCAAAACCAAAATCTGCTGTTAACAACGAGGATTCAAACAACCACCGCGCTTGGGACTCGGGATCAGTAGTATAGCGATTGCTTCCACCTCAAATTTGTGGTTAAACTTTCTTTGGTTTGGTTCTTCAAATCATTAGGCAAGGATTGGCAGCTTTCTTTTGCCTTTTCTCCATTTGGTTGCCCACCCAGCTTTCATCCTTTAATGTATAGATATGCCCTCTGTGATTAAATAGCATTTTGGATCAGGATGTGATGTCACCGTGTATGGAAATTCTCTTCAAACACCGAGTTAGTCTCCTCATTCAACTTCATCCTTCTTGATTCATTCCTCATTTGGACTCTTTCGCCTTTTGTCACAGGGCAAAATGAAAGGGGCAATAATGGATGCTTAAAGGATTGTTTGATTTGAAGTTTGTTCATTAAATCTGGTGATGATGTGTCCGTGAAGTCGTTTTTCTTTTTCTGGGTCATAAAAAACAAGGTGATAGAGAGCCTTACGGCGGCTTAATCTGCTAATATGGAAAACACACGAAAGCAGCAGATGTTGAAATATTCGCGGGAAGCACAGTAGTCCAATTCGGTGTTGGGAAAAACCCAGAGGAAGGTCAAAACCCAGCGCCAAACTGCGGTGACCGCACACGTTCAAAATTTCCCGCTTTTTGCTATCTATATATAGGTTTTCGTGGATTGGTTCAAAGGTTGAATTCGCCCCAAAGCGGGGTAGGGGGACGCCCTTCTGTATTTCATGATTGCGAATTTCCGGTTTCTCCGGTTGTGATATTTTACTCTTTGCTGTTCGAATCCGCAAAGTTTCGCCCTTTTAATATAGATCTGGCGATTTCCTTAAGGCTTCTTTTTCTTCAGGAGGATTTTCACCTTGTAAGCGTTCCAGTTTTTAGCGTTTGAAAAAGCTGTTTTTCCATTGGTTAACCAATAATAGGGCTGATGCCGGACAAACCGGAGCTCCATTGTGGGAAATCCTCTCTTG
>Ga0163217_1096910_pt1 | contig 11940 bp, 6 predicted proteins | sample SynspAceP_FD_185933 | JGI IMG/M metagenome (GOLD analysis project Ga0163217, IMG submission 185933) | Saline lake microbial communities from Ace Lake in Antarctica - Synechococcus sp. Ace-P (PacBio error correction) | ecosystem: Environmental > Aquatic > Non-marine Saline and Alkaline > Saline ... | reverse complement strand
CATCCTTGATCAGGATTTTAAGTTTGAGTGGGAATAAGTGAGTGGCTTGATATATGGGCTTTTTTAACCAAATTAAGGTTGGTTTAAGATTGGTCTTCTAACGTGAATGAAGATTGATTTTCCTCATTGAATAAGTCATTATCGGCAAGAAATAAAGTTTTCGTTTTTTTTGAATTCAGTGATACCGGGCCCCCATTCTTGTGTTGCTGTGTTGTTTAAATTCTTATTTAGAATTGATTGGAGCTATTTTTTCCCCTGTCCGCTACCGGAAGGGATATACCGTGAAGTGGATCAAGTTTAAAGTCCTAAGTCCTTCACTATTTTGAGTTTGTCTAAAATCTGTCTGAGCTGTTCCTTCTAGCATATCCTACTCAATCATAATTTCAGGTCTTTAGAGATAATTCGTTTCGCATGTTACCGGGATTGTAGGAATCTTTAAAACAGGGAAATAACTTTCATTTCTATGTTCTTTACGGCTTCTTCTTACTTAAGTTTTCGGGGGGGTCATTGATAGAGTGGATGTCCATCATCTTGGAATCGAACTGGAAACGCTAATTCCCCCAGGAATGCCATTCTTGATGTTATTTCAAGTTTAACGGAAAAAGTATTGTGGACAACATGTTCATTTTCCAATCTAAGAGAATTAGTTGAATCCATTGGGAATGAAATTGATTACTTTTATTAATCAAAAGCTGTTGTTGTTAGTGGCCTGTTTAATAGTAAGCTATACTTGTAAGAATTAAAAAAGATTTAATTATAATCGTATTGATAGAAAGTTACGGTTTAAAAAATATCTCAAATAGGTAATTCAGTAAATTTTTTATTGAAACATTTGAGAAGCTATTCTTTTTTTCAGAAGTCTATTTTGTGTTTTCCCTCTTCCTAATTGTACTTCTCAAAGATACCTTTAATTCCACTTGTTGGCCTCAGGGTTAGTTCATTAAATTGGGATTTATAAAAAATGCATTTAATATTATGCTAAAATTTAATTTTTGAAGTAAATTCGGATTTTTTTTACATTTTTGGTCACCTCACTTCACACGAGTTTTTTTTAAACAAATTATTTTATTCATACAATCAGATTCTTATATCTACCTTTAATAATATAAATGTGGAAAGCAGTATTTTAGCTGGAGGCTTTGCACCAGGGATAGTGAAGAAGGGACAAGCTCAGCCAATGGTCGAAATTGGGGGTAACAATTCTTGGAATATAATGGAAATCTACTCCACTCATGGCATCAATGATTTTGTTAATCTGCTGCGGTTAACAAGGGCACATGATCAGGGAATATTTTCGAAATCGAACTATTTTTTTACATGTCTGATGTTTCTTGACTTTGATTCTTGGGAAAAATGGAAATGGAAAATTCACCGTTTAAAATAGTGAGGCCATGGAAAGACGTACGGGAAGACACTATATCAGGTAGAATTAGAAATAATAGCATTATGATATATTATGGGTACATTGTTTGCCTTCACATAGGGATGGGTAGCGTATGTCGATATAACCGCTTCATTGTATTATAAAATATAAAACTGTTACTTTGACTGCAGTTGCAGCAATCAGGTGAATTCTTTAGGAAGGTATGAAGTCAAAATTGTACTTTTTCAAAGGAAAAAACTAAGGGAGGATGCGTGTTGAAAATCATGGAATCAATGCGGATTTTTGTGGTTGAGCCAGAAGCGCTTAGGATATATCGCTAATGATACTAAACAATTTGGGAAAAAGAGCCTTTGGAGCAAATGGCTTGAAAATGTGTCAACTTTCCGCTTTTAAGCATTATGGTTTTTGGCAAGCCATGGATACAAATTAAATAATAAAGCAGTCTTGGATGAGTTTATGCAGTGAAGGAAAGGCCCCATGGAAAATTCTGGTAAACGTCATTTTATAATAAAAATATATCTCCATAATTAAAATCAAATAAATTATAAAAGTTCTTCAAAATAGGTTGTATGAAAATTCTTATTCACTGGAAATATGGGATACGTGCTGGTCCCGGGATTAATAAGTATATACCCTCCCATCTTATCCACGCTGAGCTCATAGGTTATGATTGGCTATATTTCAAAATGCTTGATCTCTCATTGATCTCCCAGTATAACAATTAACATAGACAAGTTTTCTCGGTGAGGCACTAATTAAATGATGGAGTAGATGCTGTAGTTATTGGCTGCGATTTCGAATGATCAATGGAGACAAGTTTGAAAAGTCGTTTATGAACAAAAATCTGCCATCAAAAATGCAGAATCAGCTTCAAAAATTGCAAAATCATTCATATGAATCGCTCTAGCTGTAGTATTTTATGGAGAGGCGGATGAATTATCCAAAGGTGGAAACTGATTCGGCTTTAATCCATTAATATCCACAAAGAGGCAGAAATGGGTGAGTGCACTCGCAGCAGAAAATTTATTTCACTTGCTTTCGCTTGCGACCGCATTTCACCGGAATCCGAGATGTAATTGATGAGTGCTGGAGCAGTCACTTTCAAAAGAAATACGCAAAATTGCCTCGTGACTCGTATGCCCACAAGGAATGGGAAAGGGCCAATTTGACTTGGTATCAGTAGAAAAATTATGAGTAAGGAATACGGTCGTAGGTTTTTTAGTGTAAATGTACAGCTCCAATTACCTGGAATTATCAAGTTTAGGAACTAGCCAAATGCAGTGCAGAAGTTATACCCGGTGTGAAAGTATCCGTTACCGGATGCCAACCTGATAAAAGATCCTATAAGTAAATATGCCGTATTAATACAGACCTCACGCAACAATTAAGGAATCCCCAAGAAATGAAAATTAATGATCATCAGACCGTGATATGTAATCCCAATTATATGGAGGCTTGAGTTTTTAAAATAATCTTCAAAATAAAAATTTCTAAACGCATCTACGAATGAAAATCAATTAATTATATATTTACAGAAAACAAAGAACTAAAAGGGCTTATGTTTTGGAAATCAAGAAACTTGAGGATGAAAGAGGATCTGGGCAGTTCCAAAAGGCTCATGTTAATGTGCATTAAACAAGTTAATACTTCCTTAAGCTAAAAAAGTAACCAAGAGATGCATATTAAACTTATCAGAATGACCTTTCAGTAAAACCAATTAAAGAAAAAATTTACTCCCAAACAAGAAAAAAAAACAATGGAGGCGAGATGTAAATGCATGCCGGTAAGAGACTTTGCCCCGGCCCAACCTGAGAGGAAGCACTTAGCAACCAATTTATACCGCAGGCTGAGGCAGAAATAGGAAACCGCATAATAACGGTCTTAAGTCTGCGGTCATCTCTGAAAAGATAATAAAAAAATCCCACCAAAATTAAAAATAAATAATTTATGGTAATCGTAGATAGCGCCTTAAATAAAAGGACACGGAAATAAACCTTGTAACTGTTGGCAATGATTGGCAGGTTATGTCGAGCGATTGCAATCAAAATGGTAATTGGTTCGAAGAGGGTGCAATAAAGAAATGGGATCGAGCAAGAGAGGCTAGCTGAAAACCTCAAGTACCATTTTATACTGTCCAAAAGTTGATGACTGGGATAATATCAGAATGGTGAAATAGTATACAGATTATGCCGTTATTTCTTGCGAAGCTGAAGGAATAGATGCCATCATTGAAGTTACAGGAAGCGATATGAATTCTCAGCAGGATAATTCTCAAAGCTTGAGCATAAGAAAACATGTCGAATTTCTGATGAAGGCTGGTGTTGAGGAACGATTGGCCCTATTAAATATATGCAGATAAGGCGGAGTAATTCTGACCAATGCGGATGGTTGATCAGCCAGGAGTTGAAATGAATCTTTTTAGATTGTCAAACTATTGGCGTAAACATTTGTGCGGTAATATCAAAGGGTTGCATGACCTTATAGAAATCCAACACGCAAGAGGGGTTTGCTAGCAATGGGTATATAAAACCCTAAGATGTAACCTCTTTTGGTCTCCCCACAAGTTTCCATTCCGAACAATACCCTTTGCGAATGGTACGGAATGAAGGTTTGGCCAAACGAGGGAATGTTTGGTCCTACAGTTGTGTGATAGATCCTTTGAAAGATGTTTTTCAGGATAAATATCCTTTAGAAGCACTTTTGGAAGGAAATGGGATAGTGGATATAATGTAGTAGGAAACAGATCCAGGACGGGGGGTATTTGTTTTGGGGACACATGATGACCCCAACAGCAGCATTACCTCAATCTGTTATAATTAGGAAAGGAACCTTTATACCTTTTTTATTACACAACCTTCACCTTTGCCATTTGAAGTCCCTTTGACAGTGGCCAGGCTGTTCTCTCTTCATTGATGCTGCTTTAGCTCCAATTGGAGAAAAAAACCTTATGGTGGATGTAGTGGCTACTGCAAAAATCCGATCTCAAAAGGGGAAAGAATTTGATTGACCTTGCGCGGTACATGACTTACGGGTATCGCGAAAAAACGTATTGAGGTTTCCGCTAAAAGAAAATTCTTTTACCAATGGGTTAGCCGAAGGATGTATTTTTCTTAAAAAAATGATGTTTTTAAAGTCATGTACTAACTTACGACGACGTGATAATCCCATTAGATAGGCTTTGTTGATTAAATTGAGGAGCAGAACAGATTACATTATTTCATAAATAACTTTGTGAATTGTTATAAATCCATATTGTTGATCTAAGATTTTTGAGCCTTTATCATTTTCACAGACTAATAAAGTAATATGCTTAATACTTGAATAGACGATAAAAAAGTTTAATTCCAGGTAGAAAATTATAAAAACAATTAGATTGTTAAATAAGTAAGGAGTAAAATTTAACAATTAAGTATATTTTAATTCAGTTAATAAATGAATTAATTACCTCTCTCAGTTTGTAATGCCAGTCTGATAATTGCGAGGAAATACTTGGAGAAGCTAATTAATACCGTTATTTGTTGCCAGGACTTGACCGATTATGAATTATGATCATTAGGATGAGGGTTCAACAGATTCATCTATTTGAAATATCAAAATCAATTAAAGGATTCTAGAATTAAGGTGCTAATAAAATGAAAAAAATCAGGAGTCGCGGTTATACCAGAACGTCGGATGAAAGAAGCCAAAAGGGGGTATTAGCTTGGATGGATTGTGATGACCTGATAGAACCAAATAGACTCGAATTCAGATAAATTATTTACGGATTAACTTAGAATTAGGGATTTGTTGGGACGGCTTAGAAAGATTTGGTGATGGTAAGGCCTCATGTATCAAATTTGTTTTATGATTCTTAAAGTGATAAGCTGCCTTTATTATTTTACACTTCTATTCGAACCTGCAAACTGCTATGTATCGATAGAACATGGTAGAGAGGACCAAACTTGAGCTAATGATACAAAGACTAGCGGTGGGCCGAAGATTATGATTTCTTTCTTTGGGCTATTTTCATTTCCCATTGAAGAATATTAATCAGGCGGTTGCTTTTTTTTATTAAAGAGCTCGGAAACTAGTATTAATGGAAAAAATTTATCTGGAACGCCATCAAACACTGTTTGATATTCACAAAATAATTTATTCAAAAGCTTTTTCAAGTTAGAAATCTCACCTTTCAGGAGAAAAAATTTTGGTAATTACATTATAATTGTAGTTCGACTTCAGTTAGTTCACTTCCTTAAAGAATTAAAGAGGTTTATGATTGGCTTATTTTATTTGAATAATTAAGAACTTAAAAGGACTTACGAAAAGGAAAAATCATTCAATGCAGTGTTGGCCATCCGTGTTTTTCTCAGTTGTAAAAATTATCTCAATTAGCGGCCTAAAACCCTCTTTTTTCTATTTTAAAAAATAGAAAAATTTTTCCACAAAACGAATCTTTTTCTACAGTTGAAACTCCTTGCACGATTGTTTAATGTTTTATAGAAGTTCTGAAAATAATATTTATGTACAATTTTTAATTGTAAATATGTAGCAAAGGATATTCATAATAGACACTTTATAAATATTTCCTGTATTTATTAGAAGGTTCATATCACATTATTTGTTGGGAGGGGAGAATGTAATAGAATTTGCTACTGACGAGTTAGATGATTTTTATTTATTAAAAAAATATAATTACACTTAATCGATTCTTTAATGCTAATTATAAGAGTGAAAAAAAATAAACAATAAAAATTATATAATAATTTTATTGTTTATTTTTTTCGAAGGTGGTATTTTAGATTACTTTAATTTTAATTATGTGTTAATTTAGATTATTAGTGCTTTTCCGCTTAAAAGTTGGACAAGTTAAGTTGCGATTTTAAAGTTATAATATCATTTGGTGTTTTCTTCTAAGGAGAATTGTGGTGCATAAGTGTGTATTGCTATACCCATTTCTGTATTTTGTTAAGTTTTAGTTTACTGTTTGTGCATGTGAAGATAACTCTCAATATACATAGTCTCTTTTAAATGTGCCATTTAAAGGCCTCAAACATTTCGTTTGATTGACGGAGACTACGTTGGCTTATTACATCGACAACTATTCCCATGATTTTGACTCACTTTAAGATTCTTTTCAATAAAACTCTGGTCCATTATCAGGCAAGACATGAGAAGTTGATCTAGAGCAGGCAAAGTCTCCCCAAACGACTGTGCAGTCCTTTCTTGAACATTATTTGATGGTCAACGGACCTACATATTTTTTGTGTGATCTCCAAGCAATGATTATCTGTCCAACGTTCATCAGAAAAAGCTAACCGGAGCTTTTCTTCCATTCCAAATTTAACCGAAGTAATATCACTTGCCATCGAATGTGGGAACCTCTCCGCTATTGGCCCAGTATTGGCTGCTCTGCCTCTGGGTTCGGTGAATGTAATCAATAATCCTTTCCTTTTTTTTTACGAAGTATCAGTATTTTGCCTAAATTTAGATCCATTTAATTATGGTTAATAAGGCCTTTACTCTTGAAACTCCATAACCGTGGGACTTTTTTTGCAGTAAAGTCCAGGATTAGCAGTTTTCATCTGCTTAAAGAGCACGTTTCGAAGCTGATTCTTCCACGATCAGGATAGGCCTTTGATTATACTAAACGTAGATTTTAGCTACTCCTAACGTCATAATGATTCTTATTAATGCTCACGTTGAAACTGCTTAGATAACGATTCAATTTCTTGTTTTCTTAGTTGCGGGCAATTGCAACCTAAAATTTTAGGAAATGATATTCTAGCTTAGACGCCTTGAGGTTTCTTCAGGATCTATCATTTCTCCTTTCTAAGGCATTATATTAATTCCCTTTTGGAAATTGTAGAATCTCCTTGATTTGGTTGGTGCTCATAATGATTTTTTGATAAGCGTCTGATCACCATTATATTATTATTATATCGTGGTCAGCCCAATTGTCCCAAAGAATATGCCAGTCGATATAAAGCTATATGACTCCCAATCTTAAATAATAAAGGCTTTTTTTGTGAAGCTGACCAACTTACAAACACTTGATCAGTGTAAGTGCATTTTTAATCAGTGCCTCAATCATTTTGTTCTTAGTTAGGTAAACAAAACCAGTCCGGTTCATTAAGTAGCTATTAAGATGATTTTGTATTTTTAGTTGTAAACTATCATATATTCGATATTATTGTTACTCCTAGTATTGATTGGTGACAACCTAAGATACTTTCCTTAGGAATCTATATTTATTCCTCAAATTTCTGGAATCCTATGTGTATTTCAAATTTCAATTCTGCGTGTAAAAAAATTTATTGAGAACAGGCCTTTGTCAATTACGTGCTCTTTATTTTTTCGATTCCAAAACAGGACACCTTTTCCATTTCTTTTATGGGTAATCTCCTAAGAGGGTTACTTAGAAATGAGGGTCGGGGTGGATATTTTATAAGCATTATGTTGATAGAGGGGCAATTCTCGTTAGGTAAATTATCTTTAAAGGCCCATTAAAATGTTTCTATCAAAAAGAATTTTTCCTATTAAGAAATACAATTTTTAATAGTAGGAGGATTTGTTTGCTAAACAGTTTTAAAAAGGCAACATCATAGAAAAAAGGAATCCATCATCCAGGAGTATGGCAGATGGCGATCACCCATTATCTTGCCAAATCCAAATGAGATTCTTCGCATCTGACTATTAGTTTCCATGGTATTACTGTACTGATTTCAGATCATTTCAGCCTGGATCAGGAGTTAATTGTCTGATATAAGATTAGAAAAGAACAGACTTTCATCTTAAAAAAACTTTAATGATTATCGAGCGTGTTACTTGCGGATAGTTTCATTAGGAGAATTAAAGAAATCTCTTGTTAAGTTTGAATTCCTTGCTAAAAAACTCATGGTTATAACCACCCCCAGGGCCAATTGGATCTTTCAGGAGGGAAGTTAGACATTTCCTCAGATATCCGGATCTGCAGACTCACCATTTAATAAATGGCCTCATTTTTGATATCGGTTCAATGTTTTAGACAGCTGAAAGTAGAATCCAAACAGCATTTACTTATTTAGCAGATTTCAATGAGTTAAATATCATCGCTTGTAACTGGATCTGATCATACTTTATAAGGAATATGTGGCTTTTCAAATATTGCTTGGGAAAAGGAGATACGGAAATTAAATAATGGCTGTTAGACAAACCTGGAATGATCTGCAAGTAACCCCTATCAGAAGGAAATTTTTAGCAAATAACATTAGACTAATGGCGGAATTCTTCAATTTACCCCTAGTAATTGAGTGGTATAAATTCAGTTTTTTTTTGAATTTTAGTGTCATTTTCAAAAATAAATAGAATAAAAATTCTTTTTACTAAAAAAATTTTAAAATGTCTCTAATCGACAAAAAATATGAATATTAAATACATAACCTCTTATTTTAAAATTTTTTCTGTTTCAGTGACGGACCTTTTTTTAGCGTAATTTCACATTTATTTTAATTTTGTTTTTTTTTTGCGTTAAATTATTTTGTTTGTTTTCAGAGCAGCACTTTCACATAGGCGAAATGATTTTACTTCTGATCAATATTATTACATGAAGTATATACTTCCAAATTATTGAAAAATATAAATTTTAATATGTAATAGGCAAATCTGAGTATAAAATATTAAATATGTGAAAAAAAATTAGTTACAAACTTCACTTGGTCTACTCATAGCTGCTTTTGAATCAGCTTGGCTCTAATTGGTGCGCCTAAGATCATTGCATCCCCCAGTTTTGTAGGGAAAAGATGTTTGACTTACGGACCATAAAGAAACTGATTAACCAATGACTTAGAAAAATGGGGAGTATGGTAGTTTCAATGAGAGCTCAAAAATTACTCATTGAATTAACTGATAACAACAAAGGGAATTATATACTACAGAAGTCTATGAAAATTAAATCTAATAATTTTGGGTCAATTGGTTGAGAGCCTTATTTGGGATATATATTTAGTCATTGGGTTTCAGATGGTGTAATTGGCTAGTCAGAATTCGTTTATGATTCTTAATGCCTGAAAAGATATATTGGTTTCCTTTGCATTTTATATCTCAAATTATGCGCCTATTTGTTCAAATCACTCTCTATTGAAAATTCGGTTCTATAGTACTTTTTGATGTTATTGGAGTTTAATATTGACGCCAGTAGTGCCTTAGGCAAAATTGAGAAAAGTCCAACTTTATTTATAAATGGAAATTTTTAGGTTTCTACTTTTTACGAGCTTGCCTTACAAATACTGATTATGGCAAATTAATTTGACTGGTACTTCATACCCTAAAGGCTGTAGCAAACCGAGTAATGCAGGTTTCATCTTCAACTTCAAAAATAAACTTACCATAAGTATAGTAAAAGCAAATGTTGCTCAAGCCGTAAATTCAGCGGTTCAGGCGGCAAATGCCCCAGTTCATGCCTTGTGACACATCAGCTCACTGAAAACGCAAGCGATACCGACGGAACAATTACCAAGTGGAGTTCTTCAACGGAAACTCCTTGTTGGGAACAGAACACTTCGACTCCCTTTACAGCTATTGCTTTGGGACAAATGCCTCCGTTGGGAAGTTCTAACTCACTGCTAAAAGCAACGGATTGACAAAGGGAAAAGTTGACTGTTTCGCTCCAATAAGCGAATCAATGTGGTATTGCAAAGGCAAACGTTGCTCCAACCGTACAGTATCACGGGTCCTGCAGGGCAAACGCCAGTTCACTCAGGGGTGACAAACATTCATATCACTGCAAACGCAAGCGATTACCGGACGGAACAATTACCAAAGTGGAGTTCTTCAACGGGGAAACACCTTGTTTGGGAACAGGGACACTACAGTCCTTACAGCCTTGGTGGACAAATGCTCCGCTTTGGAAGCTTCCCTCTGACTGCCAAGGGCAACGGATGATTAAAAAGGAACCGCTAACTGTTTCTGCTCATAGCCGTCAATGTGGTTGCAAAGGCAAACGTTGCTCCAACGTAAGCATCACGGGTTCCTTTGCAGCAAGAACGCCCAGTTCACTCAGCGGTGACAAATCAGCATCACTGCAAAAACGCAAAAGCGATACCGACGGAACATTACCAAAGTGGAAGTTCTTCAAACGAAACACCTTGTTGGGAACAGACACTACAACTCCTTACAGCATATGCCTTGGCAAACGCTCCGGCTTGGAAAGCTCCCTCTGGACTGCAAGGCAACGGATGATAAAGGAACCGTACCTGTTTCTGCTTTCTAATTAGCAATCATGTGGTTGGCAATACCAAACGTGGCACTGGTTGAAAGCTTCACCTTGATCAATGCAGACACGAATCAGGACATGTTCAATTTGGACAAGATGGAATGCAGATCGCCGAAGTACTGTCTAGGTCTGAACCTCAAAACGTTAGGGCCAAATAACAAAATCCGTCTGTCGTAGGAAGTGTTTATTTTAACACTAACAGGCCAGGTCAAACAGTACCAGGCTAGAGAATGCAGCACCCTATGCGCTTTTTTTGAGGGTTAAGTAAATGGGATCTATTTTGGTCAGATCCTTCCTTGTTCGGAAACCTAATACTCTTACAGCGGTGAACCTACTCCGGATCAAACAGGGGAGGAACCGAGGGGTCCGGTCGAACTATTACCTTCAGTTATCGTTTAGATTACTCCAAAACGTCCGCTCCAACCCGTAAGCATCACGGTTCCTGCAGGCAAAACCGCCCAGTTCACTCAGGGTGACAACATCAAAATCACTGCAAACGCAACGCGATATCGACGGAAACAATTACCAAAGTGGAGTTCTTCATCGGAAAAACACTTGTTGGGAAACAGACATTCGGGGCTCCTTACAGGCTTATGGCCGCTGGACAAACGCTCCCGCTTGGAAGCTCCTCTCTTGATGCCCAAGGCAACGGCGATTGATAAAAGGAACAGCTACTGTTTCTGCTCTAATAGCAATCAAATGTGGTTGCAAAGCCAAAAACGTTCGCTCCAAACCGTAAACATTGTCCACGGCTCCGGCGGCAAACGCCAGTTCACTCGAGGGTGACAAAACATCAGATCCACTGCAAAAAAACGCCAAAGCGATACCGACGGAAAACCAATTACCCAAAAGTGGAGTTCTTCAAACGGAAAACATGCTTGTTGGGGAACAGACACTACGACTTCCTTACAGCTATGCCTGGACAACGCTCCGACTGGAAGCTTCCTCTCTTGGGATTGCCAAGGGCCAAACGGATTGTTTAAAGGAACAGCTACTGTTTTCTGGCGCCCCGAATAAAAGGCGATCCAATGGTTGGGGTTTGCAATATCAAACGTTATTTCCCAACCGTAAGCATCACGGGGTTTTCCTTGCAGCCAAAAACCGCCCAGTTTTCAACTTTCAGGGTGACAAAAACATCAGCATCACTTCTTGCAACGCAGCCGATACCGACGGGAAACCAAATTAACCAAAGTGGAAGTTTCTTCCAACGGGAAAACAAAACCTTGTTTGGGAAACAAGAACATAACGGGGGGGAAAACTCCTTTACCAAGCTTTTGGCCGGGACAAAAATTTTTTGGCTTCCGGCTTTTTATCCTCTCTTCCCCTT
>Ga0163217_1078513_pt1 | contig 11940 bp, 5 predicted proteins | sample SynspAceP_FD_185933 | JGI IMG/M metagenome (GOLD analysis project Ga0163217, IMG submission 185933) | Saline lake microbial communities from Ace Lake in Antarctica - Synechococcus sp. Ace-P (PacBio error correction) | ecosystem: Environmental > Aquatic > Non-marine Saline and Alkaline > Saline ... | reverse complement strand
CGATTTCATGCCTTTGTTCAATTTGAAGCCAAGTTTCATTGCATAAACGCAATCTCCATTTCGAATTTGGGGTATATGCAACTGCGTTTTCGGTATAGGCTTTATAAATTTAGCATCACTTTCTCCGCTTTTTTTGCCTTTAATAATTCTAATTCTGCCTCTTGGCGCTCATGAAATTCCTGATAGCTTCCGTAAGTTTGCGTTCGCTTTATTATTTACTGTTCACTTTTACCCTATAAAGCTCTGTTCCAGCTTAGCTGTGCGGAATCAAACATCCTCTACGAAATCTCGAGTACCATTCGTAATTAAGTGTGTAATGCCGTTTGTATCGTTCTTGTACTTTCCCAATTGTGAATGATTCATATACACCTGTTCAAAGTAGGTTGTAATTCGTATCAAGCTCAAGGAGTCGAACAACATAGGGGACCAAATACATGTTTTTCCCCATCAGCGTTAATTAAATTCAATTCCCAAACTTTCCAATTCGCGCTTCAATTTTTTGTTTACCTTGCTGCCAATAACTTTCATTTTCTTGCTCCTGGTATATCAAGAAGAACACAGTGAAAAGTATCGGTACCGTCTTATCAAAAACGAAGGATTTCCAATGCCAAAATGTGTTACGGAGTTTCACCTGATTGCATCGCATAATTGAACGATCACATTCCACTTTGATTTTCAGCTGTTAAGCTCATCAGATAATACTTTTTCTGTCACATATTCAAAGTTCTACCATTCAGCGCGTATCCTTTCCCAGATTAACTGATTAATTTTCAGACTTACCGCGACTCGCTAATATTCCCCAGAGTTTTGTGAAACCTTGGCTAACTATACTTTAAAGCCTACGGTCTCATCGTGTGATAGAATAGTTATTGAAAACACTTACCCCCGGCAAATTATTCGGCTTAGGTAGTTTTAATCTTATTTCGGCTTCTTGACGTTCGGTAAATAGTCCTGAAACTATCCATAAATTCGGTATAATCATTGACCATCAAAAATTCTGCGATTCCCAGCTTGAATGTACCCAAATTTCTTTTTGGTTTAAGCCGTTACGTTACATCCTCACAAGATTGTAAGGTTTACCACCTTCATTGAATTACCAATCCGCTACACTTAAACGAAGTAATTCACGAAAAATCTGTTCATATAGAAATTCATGCGCTTCTCAAATTTGGCTTCAAACAATTTGGAGTTCCGTTTCGTGTAGCGGTGAACCTCTCTGCCAATTAGACAGTTTCATTTTACCAAGTCTACTTCCCAACTTCCAATTTTAGCCAGCTTACCCACCTGGCATTTAATTCTCGTAGCTTTTTTTCCTTCAGAAACGTTACCGATGACAATCCAGTGCGGTATAGACTCCTTTTCATTTGCTCTAACTGAGCACCGTTAAGTTGAACCAGTATTCTCCCCCGTTTTTCTTGTATCTAATAATGTTATTTCACAAGATCCCAATTGTTAATGCTGCAGTTAAGCTTGCAATGCTTCGTATTGCATTAGTTATGAGAAAAACTAAGAGTTCTCCACATCACTTCTGCTGCTTCGTAACCCGTCATTTTTTCGAAGGCTTTCCGTTGATAAACTGTTCAGATTCTGCCTCTCATCTTGTGACTCTGCCTTTGTAATTAAAATAGCATCTTTCGTATTGTAATAACACTTCGAAATTTCAGTTTGAGGTCTTTCTCAACTTTTTCTGTGATATCTTTGAAGTTGGACTTAATAATACCATTCAACTGCAGGATTGTTTATCATATCGTTCACACTAGTTTCAAAACCCATCTCCATTCATTTTTTATTTTTAGCACTGTTAATAATTTCCATGGACTACCTTTCTTCATTAGCTATTTTTTTAGACTGGAATCGTCTTGCTTCAATATCATTCAGATGAATAAATTTCAAAAAGGCACTCTACAATAAATTGTTCTCGGTGGTTATCCCATAACAGCCAGTTACTTTGAGAGTCATATACGTTAATATATATCCTGGCTGTTATCTATAATGCAATCCAAGTCATAACCCTCTTGTGAACCAAAAGCTTTTTAAAGCGTTGTCTCTCTTGAAAGATTTTCTCTTCTAGTCTACTTTTTTCTTGATAACTCCTAGAAATTGACCACAATGCCCTATCGGGTTTATACTAACATGCTTGTCAATTTACGGTTCAATCCACCTCCATTTCTTTGTTCTGATGAAACGAAAGCGGTGAGATAATCTACTCTGTTTTTCATGCAGTACATTTTTTAAACTGCCAAGTCAGTCAACATTCATCGGTGTGAATTAAAACTCAAGCATTATCTACAATAACGTTCAGTGCCACCCTTAATATAACCGCAGCTCGAGGGGCTTACATAAGCTATAGTAGCCTCTGCATCTATTGATTCGCAATAGTCTAGACCCTCTTTGAATAGGCTTAAAACGCTGTTCACATTCGAAGAGACTTCGTTCTTCCTGTTCCTAAAATTTCTTGAGCATCTCGTACTACATCTAATACATTAATTTTGATTGCATGTCCATTTTACAGACCTATAAATTTAGCTATTGCCGCCTTTTTTTTCTCAACTATAGTCGATTACGCCAAAAGATTTTTACGTTCTATGACCTCTTTAAAATAGCGGTGGCTTATTTCTTCAAGTCTTTTGGCAAATCTTCCTTCAAAGAATCAATCTACATAAGCGGCTCCAATTAATTCTTCAGGCTCATTCAGCCCCAATGACTGCCTGTTGCTCATGTGACAAAAGATCAAAAATACCTTGTTCATTATAGTACAAAAATAATACTAAAATGAAGCATCAATCACTGACTTTGCTCCAGATTTATACTAAACTTAACTAGTAATATCGCGAGAATTGCAGGCACTGCAAAATCTTATGATCTTTCTCCTCGCCAAAGGTGTTTATTGAGGTAAATCGCCTTCTATTTGTATGTCTTCATTTGGTTCTGGATGAGAGAATGTTTCATACATTCAAGAAACTCTTCCGCTTTCGATTAAGCCCTTTCGGAAATAGCCTTTCCATTTTTTCGATGTATCCCTCACCAAAGCCCTCTGCAAACACAGAATCGTTAAATTTTTATCTGATCTACTTCCCGCTATCCTCTTAATAAGCTTAACCATTTTGATTAGTTCAAGGTTAAAATCCAGATATGATCCTTTGCTTCTGATCTAGTTATATATTTGTTCAACTGCGTTTGATTCATTCCTAAGTTTAAGATTTTGAGTTTATTCCTAATAACCATAAAGGAACTAACATGGTACTAATTTGTTGTCCTGATGTTAAAATTATAATCTAATATAATAAAATGTCATAAAGTGTTTATTCTTACTTTCGCAAATTAGCACGCATCTATTTTTCTACAAAATAATTATCTTACTAATAGCTAACATTTTAATTAATAAACTACCAACTTAAATAGTTTCATTAAACATGAAAAAACTTCCAAACCTAAAAACGACTCAACTTTTCCCCTTGTCTCTTACAGCTATTCATCTCTAAAATTCTCGAATACCAATAAAATAGTTATTGAGTGCTAATTGAATTAGATTATTAAAAAATCTTAAGACATCTTTTCTCTTACCGTATTAAAAAAATTAAAGTTTATTCGGCATAGGCCAAAATAATTTTTTTATCTTCCTAGTTGATTTAAAGCTCCCTCATGACTATATTAAATTATCAGCTTAGCCGTTTTAGACGGAGATGTCCTTTATTATTCCATCATAATCATGAGCTGAATTTATTAAGACCTTTAAACAAGAATAATTGTTCTTCACTTCAACTCTTTTCATCTACCTCCAAATAAATTGATATACCCATTATTTTCCTAGCCAATGGTGCTCTAACATACATGAGACTGTATCCAAGGCTATTTCCTTTAATTAGCATTTTGCTCCTCTAGCGTGTTTAATTAAATATTTTTTCCGTAACGATTATTCGACCAAGATCACCAGAGATTCTTTTAGCCATTGCTATTATAGCAGTCATTTACTGGTCGTGTCGACCATTCGGATAATCGTCCCCATTTTTTAAAGCACATGTCAACCTTCTTACATAACCGAAACTTGCACCATTTAAAGTACTTCCTGGCGTCACGCGCTATTTAATTTTCTTTGTTTATTTCAATATTCCTGAAAACTTCATTCCATTTTTGAAATTCAGTGTGAGAACCATCCATATTGGCTGTATTGCACGCCTCGTTTACATCTAAAAATGATGATTTTTTCGCATCGCATACCGCCACATAGGAGCGGACTTAAATTGAGAACAGTGTCACTATACCTTTTTTCTGATTTTTTAAATCGAGATTACTTCTTCTTGTTTTGAATTATTATTATAACAAACTTTCATAAAGACTATAAGGACGTTGTAATATCATTCGTTTAACGAAGAATCTGAGAATACCTAGAATGGCAGTGACTTCTAATTTGCTCAGGCATATCTGTATAACCTGTTAATTTAGATAACACAGGGATCTCTGCGGTAAGTGTAACATCATTTTGGACTATTAAGTCTTCACACTTTTATCATGGTAGTATAGTCCGTAACAGAATGATATTCAAGAACTGGAGTCACTATTAACTAAGAAGTGTCGTGTTGGCGGAGTCTTTGAAGCGTACTTAGCATGAAAATTTTAGTTTCTCTTGAAACATTATGCTCCTCTAAATGATTTCCTTTTAATAAGTATTTGATCTCCAATTATGTCCTTCTACGACAAAGGAAATGATAGAACTTTTATGATCTGTTTTTCCATATGACTTCAATTTTTTTCTGGGATTTAAGAAAGAAACTCAAAATATGGCTTAAAGCCCTCACGAATACAATAGAGTATGTGTCCATTTCATCAGCCCTTACCCATAGCTGACCATCGCATACCATCCACTTAACTTATTTTTATTTCATTTCTTTCTTTTTAGTTGTAAAAAATTAAAATAGTACTTCCTTTCTTTTATCCCTCCTCAGACGTTACCATAGCTCCTCCTCCACATACTTCTACAATTTCTTGTAATTGCCAAGCCCATTCCTCGTTCCGAATATTTATCTTTATTATGTAGCCTTGAAAAATAATAAGAAAGTCTGTTTCAAAATTTCAAGGATCGTAATACCTTATGCCAGTGTCTTTTCACCGAAAATTTCCGAAAAGTGCTTTTCTTTTCTGATGCCATGATATAATTGAATTCTTAGCGCGTTTTCTGAGCATCGCAATATATTTTATACTATTGCTAATCAGGTTTAGAATAAATTTGTCGTAATCTGTGATTTTATGCGGTTTAATGTATGGGTTAAAATACTTACTAGTTGCTAATTATTGCCGCGGGCTGTTCTTGAATCTCTTTTTATGTAAATACTTGACCTCCTGTTATTATAGGCATCGTACTCTTATTTCTTTGCAAATTTCTAATACGTTCACCCATCTGATATATCGAGTAGCTCCAATATAATTCTTGTCTTCATGTTCTTGTTGCCTGCCTGTCCACGGGCAAACGAGTTGGAAGTGCTGCCCCTTTTTCCATCTTCAGACCTTCAGAATATCTTTTTTATAGTAAGTGATAAGAAAAAACTAGTAATCATCCTAAGAGGTTCTCTTAAAGTTCATGGAGGCTGCGTAAGCAAACTGTTTCTAGTTTCTTGTATTTTGTTTTCTAGATATTTAGCTTTACGGTTAGTTCATTGTTTAGGCGCTTTTAAAATTTTCATATTTTTTTCGGTGGTTGTATATCTTGAATCTCACCTACTAATTAATGTTCCCCCCCCCCTTTTTCCCCCATTTAGCCACTATCAATAAAAGCATTACTTCCATTATTTTTTATTGAACCCTATATTCATTTTTAAAAAATAAGTTGTTCATCTTTAGCGAATCTGTAACTATATTTATTCAAAAAGTCTGACGTCTTATTTGGTCGACCAACAACGACCATGCTTTCTTAAATTTAATTGATTTTCTGCCTTATTATTTTGTCCAAGCTCGGTCTTTAAACTCCCCCAAAATAATAGTGTTTCCCACTCCCATATAGCACTTGGTTCCATTAGAAATTTCTCAAAACGCCGTTAGGAATATTTTATTTGGCAGGGTTTCTTTTGCTTTTGTAATATACGTTTTCCACCACATAAAAAGGTATTATCTCTTATTTCCTGGATTAAAACTCCACGAAAAAACCCATATGGTTTTCATCCTTGTCAAGGAACTTCCATTTCTATAGACTTTCTGTCACTTATCATTAAAATTTCAGTCTACCAAAATGACTACTGCCGGGACAAGATCTTTGTAATTATCTTCATTTCAAAAACTTCACTTAAATAATGCAATAAACTCTGTTTAAACAACCTTTTTTCGTCTAAAGTTACAATATTAACCAGAGCATATTTATCATAATTGTTCTAACTCACTTTCTAAACGTTTTTCTTGTTAATTCAACCCCTAAGATATTCAACCTAATCGGCTATTTTTTTGAAACATGCTCAAATTTGCATCTAAAAACTTTACCTAAACCATTCCTATATAAGTCTCTCGTGTAAATTAACGGTAATCTACAACAGTTTTAAAGCCTAAAATTTAGCAATCTCAAACATCCTACAAAATTTATTGTCTTTGATGTATTGCCAATGTTGTTTGCCTCACTGCCATGTGACCCAGGTGAACCTCACCTTTTTCACACCTATTCAAGTTGTTAGCCGTTCTTTGTAAAGTCTTAATATTCTGAATCTTGTGCTTGACTTTGCTAGCCAAAATTTATTCTCTAATTTACACTTTATTAACCAATCTCCATCAAGATCTGATCTTGTAAAGTAGTGCATTTAAAGATGTTGGATATCCTGTTTTAAAGAATCCTTGAATAATAAGTTTCTTTATGAAAACATTTAGAATTTTCCTAACACTTCTTTTAAAAGAGTGCTAAATTTTCTTTAAGTTAATATCTTTTTGAATAAAAGAAAATCGGTAACAATTGCCCTTTTTTCTTCATTTGAACTGGGCAATGGTAAGGTTTTCGCAATTATTCTTTGCCATTCTTTTGGTGTAATTTAATATTATCCTCAGGCGACACTTATTTCCCAGATCTAATCCGCTCTAATACGTTATCCGGGTTTTACAACCCTCTCCTTGTAAAACATACGCCGGTTGTTTCCTGTAGACGTTCTTTCTTCTTTAAATCCCAGTTATAATTTTTCAAGAAATCGTTTATATAATTATTTTAAGAACCATGGGATAATTCTACATGTTCAGCCTCACGTAATGATGATTGGATCTGCAGATGATTAATAACAGTATTCAAATATTTAATGTGTTCTTACTTTATTGCTGGTGAGTCTCATAGACGCAATCAATCAATGCCTTGTTGTTGTGTCTCTACAATAAAGCCCTTCTATCCAAGTATATCTAAAAAAGTTTCGTCTGCTTTTTAAACTATATTCACAGATCCAATTTAGTCTCAGAACTTCTCTATAAAAAATTTTGAACGGCTTCCGTGTTACCCTCACTATCTTCTGGGTTGTATTCTTTCTTCCCAAATATGTAATGTTTTCAGAGATTAGGTCTTCTGAATGTCTACTTCCAAAATTAGATCGTAATTCTTCCCCCCAATTTACACGTTTTCATTTTTATAAGTATCATAATCCCAAATCGTATCTCAGCTTGCCTTGTTGCGAATTTAACGCTCATTTTATTTCTTTTAATTTATTCTGATTTGATACCAGTTCCGGTATTGTCTACACCGTTGAAATCAAATATTGTGGCAGATACAATGATTTTTTGCGTTACCTATTTTCCTTTTCTCACCTTCTTGTACTATCTCCCGTTCGTTCCCATGGTCATTCTCTCCGAGACCCACTTTTGTACATCTCCAAGAAAATTTTTCTTATCTCTTTTTTTTAACACTCATCTGGTGAATCTTTCCAAAAAATGTAATTAACATCCGTTACAATCCTCTTGAACGCCATCGTATATTTCGGAAAATCTCTCCTTCACACATATCTTCGCTTGACCTAGATATGTTCATATCATTTACCGCAATACGATAGGAATTCTCCAAGATGACCTTCAATAAATTCATTCTTTTTAATAAGCTCTCAGAAATGTTCTTCTCTTCCGTTATATCTAAAATGATAGCATCCAAAAAATGCTTCCATCGGTTTTTAAAAGGTTTTCCAATACCCCTATGAATAATTAGCCATTAGATTGCTTTAATTTCTCCATTCGCATTTCCAATTAGTCATATTCATGGCAGATCTATTGTATAGATATTTGAACCTTTGGAAAAAATCTCTGTTAAAATTAAACTCCTCAAATTACGGGACTATTATTCTTCCTGAGCTTCTTCGAGAGACTCCCTTATAAGTCTAGGAAACCCTTGCCTACATAGCTTAATCATCATCTTCGTACTATCGTTCGGCAATATCCATTATTCTAAAAATAAACTGCTCCTGGATACTATTTTATTAGCTAAGAAACTGGTCTTCAACACTTTTTCTTTATGTATATTTAATTTGAATACCAAATACGTTTCTGTTGTGGGGCTGCCCATCTCCACTCCTTGTAAACATTTTGCTCATTTCTACCCAAATAAAGATTAGCATTCGCATCTTTTTTATTATTCGGTAGTTTATTAACAGTTCTCCTGCTCTCGCTCAAACATTCAGTCTTAAACCACTTTCAAAACCGCTTTAAGTCTTCTAAAAACACTATTTTTTCCAATTTTTCACAATGTCATCGGTTCTAAGATGATTTGATTCTTTATACCCAAAAGTTCGAACCATTTTGATTCAAAGAATTGGGCCTGACTTTAACGTCCATTCCTTCCGGCATCATCCTTCTATAATATCTCTCTAAAGTGTTATTTAGCACTTATAGCCAAATCTTTTTTCAACTCAGTTTTACTCGCGAAAGCTCTAAGTTGTTCGCCTGATGTGTAATTATTTTAAAAGTTCCTTTTTGGTTAAGGCGTAGTTCTTCATGACTTCTCTTGGTTCTACCATACCCAAATAGAGCAAATTAAAATATCCTCTCATAGTTTTTAATGGGGTTTAGCCTGGTAAAAAAACAATTGTTGACCCCTACAACAAAGGATTTTTGATTGTAATCTCGGATCATGTTACTATTTCAACAACAATCCATGCTCATCTCCCCCTTTTATATGACATATTTGCAAAAAGAAAGACTAAAGGTTTTGTTCTGTTGGCAGCCAATTTCCGAAATGAGCATTTAAAGAATTGGTATTTTATTAAAAAAAATAAGTGATCAATAGACAGGCTGCACAAATCACGGAGGCCAATTTGTTGAAATTCTCATTCCAAAATGCAACTTCAGATACAGTATCCATAATTGTAGGCCCGTCAACTCCGGATTTAATTTTCTTTTCCATAATCAACAGTCTTTAGATAATTACCTCTTACTATTTCTGAAATGCCATAATAGATCTCAAATAGCAATCCGAAATAAAGATATGAAAAAATAATTAAAAATAAACACTATTTTGATGTAAACCTGATGAACTAACTAATGGTCTTAAAAGAAAGGACTAATAGCGCTAATCGAGGCAAAAATTAAATGTAATTCTTAGCTGAGTTCAAAGCAGAGAATAAAAATATCAAAATTTACAAGCTCTAATTTAAAACATTTACTAGAAAACATATTAAACCTGTAGTTACTAAAATTGAATTTAGTATAAAAAATCATTATTATAAAACGATCTGAATAACCTTTATTAATTATAAGTGGAATTTATCTTTAAGTACTTAATTTTATCCCAATATCTTAACCTATTAACTTCTGCGCGTGCTGATCCTATTCAGGTTTTTGTAGTGTTCAGCAGATATCGTAAGCAAACACCTGACACTAGGCGCATACTACTTTTGCTATGAGAACTTTCTTGTTTTTCTAATTAGAATTTTGCTACGTCATTTCTATCTTTTTACTAAGTTGTGTTTGATTAAATATAAATAAACCTATATAATTACTATAGAAAGCCGATAATAAATCCATAATGAATCCAAAGATTGAATACTTTTTGAATCTTCATGATTTGGTAGTGTCTTATTCTGAATAGTTATCTTGCAGATCTATCGCTTTTCTCTCCTTTTCATTTCTAATTTCTTTGAGCAGGTTTATTCAATGCCTTATGTATTCAGCTTTATTTTATGTTTTCCGTATTTATGTCAACTTTTCTAACTTATTATAGCTCTTTTATTAAATCCGTCTAATTCGTTCATTTTTAGTATCTCCATACTTCATATAATTTTTTTATAGCCCATATTTTTACTTAATAATTCTATTCCCTTGTAATACTTCTTTTGATTACTTTTTTCACTAAACTCTTGTGCGATTACTTGCGCAAAGTTTACTGTAATTCGTTGTCTTCCTAATAGCTTCACTGTATTGATTGTTAATTTGCATTGAATTTTCCCTATTCTGAGCAATTTGCCCGTATAATTCTTGGGCCGGACATGAAAACGATTTACTTCGCTTGCTCTTAAATTAAACCTTATGTATTTCCAATCTAATTTCCTGTAGCTTTGTTTGCCTTGTGATATGTTGTACCTGTTACATTTTCTTTCTTCATCGGCTTTGATGTAATCGTTCTAAGTTCTTCGGATCTTTCCTTTACTCATGACTTGTTTTTAATCTCTATAGCGTATCGGTTGTAGTTTATATTCTTTTCTTGTTGTACATTCCTTGACGTTGTTAAGGTCCCATTTGCTTAGCACGCTTTCAGCTCGCTTACCTTGGCTTCGTTTTTTCGTATAAAGCTTCATGCTATTGCTTTTCCATGCAAAAACCTATTTCTATTGACATAAGCATGCGTACGTGTGTAGGCTTATTCTCTAGAACAAAATCACAGCTGATGTTTTTTTAAATTCATTTCTTGTATTGAATTTCTGAGTCATTTCTCCTAATTTGTTCGTTACTTAATTCTCTCCGTCTTCCTGAGTAGACTTAGTATAAAACTGATGGTATTTTTAAAAGGCGTACATTCTGTTCTTGAATTCATTTTAAATTCTGCCGGTAATCATGGTCTGTAGTATCTCCTGCTATATGTTGGCTAAAAACTACTTCGCATCTTTTCTCTTGATTCCATTCCACTTAAGGATATGATAGCCGGCTCAGCATATGTGTGAAGATTCCTTTCTCAAATCATGACTTATTTTAAATTGTACAGGTGATTTCGTATTTCTTTTCGCTAATTGAATTACCTCGCTAAGCTAGTTTAGGATTATGCTTTTTTTAAAACATATTTACTGATGCTTGTAAAGTTGTTTTTATACTTACCAGCATCGATAATGTGCTAGCTGTTCAAAGTCAAACGTTCGATAACGGAATTTCAAAAAAGCGGTATTTACGACCAGTATCGGATAAAAGGTTATTTCCGCTCGGTTCGGCTTCTTGTTTTGAAGTATTCTTCTCGTAAATAGGTAGCATCCTGTTCTTTCTCTTCTTTCATGGCTTTCTTTTCTTTGCAACACCGGGATCGTAAAAAGGCAAGTTGTTTGTGTTGCTTCACATTACTCTAATATCTTATGATAGTCTCACACTATGCATGTCTGCGCCTTGGCCTACTATTCCCTTTTTAGCGACGTCAGTGCTGACTCTATGATAATCGATTCATTAGTTTAGATTTATTCTTATTGAATTTATTAATACTTGAGGATAGAGTTTTTTTCCTAGTCGTTAGTTAGTTTTCCCATGAATCATTGTTCCCAGAATTGAGGTTCTTTTATTGTTCATAATTCTTGCTTCATTTTAATTTTTACTTTTCTAAGAAACCCCAATCGAGTTCTATGATTAGCGAAAAAAGTCATATTTTCCAGATGTTTTTAAATTTTTTGTTTATTTCATTTTAGGAACTTTTAGGTTAAAGTTTCCCAAAAAAAAAACCCATTTTTTTTTTTTTTTTTTTTTTTTTTTTTTTTTTTTTTTTTTTTTTTTTTTTTTTTTTTTTTTTTTTACCTTCTTTCATCTCGTTTAATT
>Ga0163217_1115852_pt1 | contig 11941 bp, 10 predicted proteins | sample SynspAceP_FD_185933 | JGI IMG/M metagenome (GOLD analysis project Ga0163217, IMG submission 185933) | Saline lake microbial communities from Ace Lake in Antarctica - Synechococcus sp. Ace-P (PacBio error correction) | ecosystem: Environmental > Aquatic > Non-marine Saline and Alkaline > Saline ... | reverse complement strand
ATTTAATACCCTTATAGTTGGTATATGGGCGGATCTTTAAAGGCGCTAAATATTACTGCAATAACAAGACATTATCTACACTAAGTGGAAAGTTTATAAGGTACCCGGTTATGTATTTTTAAAACGGCATTATTTGGCTGTTAATTCCCGTGGGTTTCTTATCAAGGCCAGTGGTAGAATACCAGTAGATTACGCACTAAAAACTGAAAGCAACTGTGACCCAAATAGCGGTCCATATACTGGTTCCCTTGGTTTTAATAACATGCTTTCATGTTTTGGGAAAAACACCTAAATCCAGTGCTAAAAAAATGAATGATCAATGCAATAAAACGCATCCCCCAAATTAACATAGTCAGAATGATTTAAGGCAACAAATGTAAGTATCATTTTTTAATACTAACAGTTGCTAACCAATCTTTTTACCCAGAGATAAGCGATTATAGAGAGCTGAAAATCAAATAATTTGTGTTAAAAATCGTCAGGATGGTCAAAAAACACGGATCTATTACGGTATAAATTATCTGCATTGGGCTATAAGAATGGGGGTGAAATTGTTATAATTAGAGGAGACACTATTGTAAAAAACATTGAAAAAAAGGAATTTATAGGCTGTATTAGTTGCTCCTAATGGGTTTTTTTCCTAATGGAGGGCATGCCCATCCGCAGAAAAAGATAGCGACGGGCGAAGTTTAAAAAGTTGGAAAAATGGGATCATATTGGAGGAGTATGAACAGACAGATATTATCGGCCCAAGAACAGGATCAATATTAAAGAAGAAACGGCAATAGTTGAAGTTAGAAGAGAAGGGTATTTGGATACCTGGATATTTTCCGACCGTAACGAAAGAAACTGTTGAAGACTTATATAAAAGCCCGTTTTTCAGGATCGCTTGATGAAACGCAGCAGATGCTAAATTTTGAAGATGAGGTGGATTAACAATTGTGAATTCTTTATTGACGAAGAGTAAAGAATAAAAATGGCCCTAGAAAGGAAAATTCTTTTCTCGCGCTCTCTCATTTTTATTTTATGTACTAGCAAGTGTTTGTAAGAACTATAGGTTTTCATCTTGCCTTTTCTTTTTTCCAATTTGTCTTTTCCAAGTTTCTTTCAACAGAGGCGCAATTCCCATTTCAAATTTACATTGTTAGGGACTCTGCAAATAGTTTCTAGGTCCGGGAGCACTTGAGTCTAATATTACAAATTAACACAGTATTTTGGCGTAGAGGTGTTCTCTTTTTTGAAAGAAAAAGTCCGGCACGCAGTATAAAATCATATTTGTCTTCTAGTTTTTCTAACTTTTTGTAGGCCAATCCTCTAAACGGGCACTTGCTTTTACATTCATCATATTCAAAATTTTGATAGTCATATTTTAGGTTTTTAAGTTTAAACAACCAGGTTGGAATTAGGTTTCATTTCCGGAAATTAAGTTAGCTTTATTTTTTAACAAACCAAGGGGAAATCTATGGTAATTCTTACAATCCCCCCTTTCTGTTCGGGGGAAGTTGGGTGGGCCAAGTAACCTTGTTCCCCAGTCTTTTTTTGCTAAGGGGCAATACCCTTCTTTCCTAGAGGGCCATTATTCCGGTCTTTCACTAGCCATATAAGGTCAAATGGGCGTAAGTATTTACATTGTTTTTAACATCGTTCGAATTCCAATTTTATCATAAGTTATCCCTATTGGTGTGCCAGCGTTAATTCCAATATTGACCCAATTTAGGGAGCTAAGCCAAAACGCAGGTGCTCCAGCTGCGGTAAAAGGATTGCATTATCAGACCGCCACCGGCAGGCATTCCTGGAATGAGGTTTCTATGTGCTGTGTTACTTCATCCGGGACGGCAGAAAGCCTTTTGAGGATGTAATTCATAGGAGTGAGAAAACCACCTCCAGAAATTTGTACAAACATCTACCAAGTACCGTTATCCTGGTTAAAACAGCTTGTATATTGCCGACTAGTTTCCGGCGTGATCTTCTACATAGGCTCTAGAGCCATTCAATCCTTTGCTCTCGGCTTTCCCCAGTGGGCCCTACCAAGATCGTCCTTTTTGGGATTTGGATATAATTTTTTAAGTACGCGCATGGTCTCCCATCTAACTAATGTTCCGAGTCCGTTGTCCGTGGCTTCCCGTACACATCCCAAGAATCAAAATTGTGCGGATAGAAATTAAATTCATTTGGCTTTTCGGAACCTTTTATCTCTGCAATGGTATTAAAAAGTAGGTTACTGGTACCCAGTTTCTTTGGATTCGGCTACAATTTTAATTTTAGGTCGATCCCGTTATTCAACCAATCTATATAACAGGTGTAGTCTTCAATTCAGATCAATGGTGGAATCCTCTTTCAGTATTAGCACCAAAGATTATTATTGGCGCCAAAGGCCTTTTGGACCAATAAGAGGTTTACTATTCCAGAGGGCTTTTTTCCTTTTTTTTGCTTTTTTTTTTTTCCAATTGCCAATTGGCAGGGATTGGTCGGTTGGAACCCTATACGTTGCATTTTTTTGTGGACACTCATCTCTTGTAAAATCCCTCTCTTTTTTCATTTTTGCAAAAGGGACTCGGGCGTTGCAAATTCTTCCAGTTGTAACTCAGGTCTACCAGTGGGTTCCTTCATAGAGTCATAACAATTTTCCGTTACACTTGGCAACCACTTGTATGACTCATTGGAATCTGCGACAGTGGGCAATAAAACCAATTCTGCCGTAACACCTTTTTTTGCAGTGCCGGGGCTCCATGCCAGTTGGGTGCCCTTTAAGGTCTGGACCCTAGGGGATAGCATGTCTATATGTGTAATTACCGCGTTTACCAGGCCACGCCATTCCCCCATTGTTCGTTATGGCAGAGAATATCCCAATTAGCGTATTGTTGTTAGTGCCCAGTCATGTGCCTTTTTCATCTTGCGGGGGCCAACCAATTCTGGGCCCCCCCCCAATTTTTTTGGGGGAAAACAAATTTTTTTTTTCCCCCCAGTAATTCGTGAGCCAAGGTTTTCACTGCGAATTTTCGCTGACTTCCTCACAATATCGCTTTTACGAGGCTTGCCCATATAAAACTGGGCAAATAAAACCTGCGAAAAACAAACGAAACTATAGGATTAAATAGCAAGCTTACTTTTTTTCATTTTTAGGAATTTAGGTTATTACCAAGGGTTCAAAATTAGTAATTATCCCAAAGTTAAACCCCCCCAATTAGCGTTTTAATTAAGAATCTATTTATTCCTTGATTGTAGTCAACAAAGGAAGGCAAACGGCAATTTGAAGATTTATAACTTTTAATCTTTGTCCCAAAAATAAAGGAAGGAGCACTTTTTCCGATTTGAAATAAACAAAACAACTACATTTATGCCATTGAGGATTTGGGCTTTACAACCCCACTCTATTTCAGCAGGAAGCCTTTTCGGTATAATCATGTCAAGGCAAGGATATTGTGGAATTGCGCAAACGGTACAGGTAAAACTTTTTCGCCTATATGCTGCCTCTCTACAGGAGTTGAAATTTTCCAATCAGGTGAACCCTAGGATATTAGTATTGCGTGCCACCAGGGAGTTGTCTTTGCAGGTTGTAGCAATATAAGAAGCTTATTCGAATATTATGAGCGTAAGGGTCTGCGGTATTTCATGTAGGGCAAATATAATATACGCAGCGGCAAGCAGTTGCCCAAGGTTTTGATGTTTTAGTTGGCACCCCGGCAGACATACGACACTTACCTTGGATAAGGACACTTGAAACCTTAGGGATATTAGGAAATTGGGTAATCGATGAAGTTTAGATGTTAATGCTGGGATCTTGGTTTCCGTTTTCAGATTACCATATTTTGAATTAATGCCCCCAAAGAAGGCAGACTGTATATGTTTTCAGCAACGATGACAGAGGAAGTAGCCAATGATAGCAGGACTTTTTATTTGTTCGGAAAAATTTTCCCCCCCCCGCCCCGCCGCCTCATCTCCAGTTACCTTTCTTTCAAACGCCTCAAACAACCTATCGGCGCTTCTTTTATTGGAAACAAAGACCAAAAACTTTTCTAAAGATTGGTTTATCCATTAAGTGAAATAGGCCAATAGATTACTTTGGTTCTGTAAAAAAAAAAAAAATTTTATTCAACGGCAAAGCAACTTGTTCAATTATTATTCAATGGCTCGTGTCCACATAACGCGCTATTGAAAATCTTTTTCCCGGCAACAATTAAAAAAAGTCCTCTATTCAATGCTGGGCTTACTTCCTCTTCATCGTTGCTGAAACATAACATTCTGCCTTCTTGGGGCATTAATTTCAAAAATATTGGTAATCTGAAAACCGGAAACCAAGATCAGCATTACATCTACTTCAATCGATTACAATTTCTTAATATCCCTAAGTTTCAAGTGTTCCTAATCCAAGTAAGTCGTTTATTTAGTCTGCCGGGGGTGGCCACTAAAACATCCACAACCTTGGGGCAACTGCTTGCGCCTGCGTATTTATATTTTTGCCCCACCCATAAATACCGCAGACCCTTACGCTTCATTATTATTTCGAATAAGCTTCTATATTGGCTTACAAACCTGCAAAGAAGAACAACCTCCCTGTGGGCACCATACCAATATCCTAGGGGGTTCCACGCTGATTGGAAAATTAACTTCCTGTAAGAGAGGCAGCTAATAGGCGGAAAGTTTTTCCTGTACCCGTTTGCGCAATTCCACCAATATCCTTGGCCTGGACATGATTTACCGGAAAAGGCTTTTCCTGCTGAATTAGGAGTTGGGGTTGTTAAAAGCCAAATCCTCAAATGGCATAATGTTAGTTGTTTTTGTTATATTCAAATCGGCAAAAGTGCTCAATTCCCTTATTTTTGGGGACAAAGAATAAAGTTTATAATCTTCATAATTGCCGTTGCCTCCTTTGTTGACTACAATTCAGGGAAATAAAATAGCTTCTTATTAATAAACTTAATTTGGGGTTTAAAACTTTGGGGATAATTATTAATATTGAACCCTTGGAATAACCTAAATTCAAAGTGAAAAAAGTAAAGCTTTGCTATTAATCCTAAGTTTTTCGTTTCGTTTTTTCGCAGGTTTTATTTGCCCAGTGTAATGGGCAGCTCGTAAGCGATATTGTAGAGTGGAAGGTCAGCGAAAATTCGCAGTTTGAAAACATTTGCTCACGAATTACTGGATGTCATTGGCCCAGGATTGGTTTAGGGCACCCCGCAGATGAAAAAGGCACATGACTGGGCACTTAACAAAATACGCTAATTGGGTACTCTTTGGGCCATACGAACAATGGGGGGGAATGCGTGCTGGGACGCGTATTACACATTATAGACATGCTATCCCTTTAGGGTCCAGACCTTAAAGGGGCACCCCAACTTGGCTGGAGCCCGGCACTTGCAAAAAAGGTGTTACGGCAGAATTGGTTGTATTGCCCTCACTGTCGCAGATTCAATTTGAGATTTCAACAAAGTGTTGCCAAGTGGTAATACGTGGAAAATGTTTATGATCTCTGATCGATGGGAACCACTGGGTAAGACTCTGGTAGATTACAACTGGGAAGGAGATTTGCAAACGCTTTTAGTCCTTTGCCAAAAATGAGAAAAGACGAGGATTTTTTACCAAGAAGATGCAGTGGTAACATTGGCAGTATGAGGTTCAACCGACAATCCCTGCCTGATTGGGCATTGAAAAAGCCAGGAGCCTTGGGTAATAGTAAACCCTCTTATTGGTCCAAAGCTTTTGAGCCCAATAAAAATCTTTGGTTGCTAATTATGAGAGGTATTTCCCGCCATTGATCATGGAATTGGAAAGACTACCACCTGTTATCATAGATTGGATTGAATCACGGGGAATCGACCTTTAAAATTAAAATTGTAGCCGAATTCAAAGGAACTGGGGTACCGTAACTTACTTTAAATACCATTGCAGGAGTATAAAAGGTTCGAAAAGCACAATGAATATGTAATTCTATCCGCACATTTTGATTCTTGGGATGGTGAGTTACGGGAGCCAGCGGACAACGGAGCCGGAACATTATTATGATCGAGACCATGCGCCGTACTTAAAAAAATTATATCCAAATCCAAAATGGACGATCTGGTAGGGCACTGGGGGAAGCGTAAGAGCAAGGATTTGAATGGCTCTAAGAGCTATGTAGAAGACTCACCCGGAAATAGGTCGATATAACAAAGCTGTTTTTTAACCAGGATAACTCGGTACTTGTAGGAGTTGTCAAAATTTCTGAGGTGGAATTCTCAAATCCTTATGATTTACATCTTCAAAATGGCTTTCTGCCGTCCGGAATGAAGTAACACAGACATAGAAACACTCTTCCAGATATGCTGCCGGTGGCGGATCTGATAATGCATCCTTACCGCGCTGGAGCACCTGGCGTTTGGACTTACGGTCTCCCTAAATTGGATCATATTGGAATTATACTGGCACACCAATAAGGGAGACTTATTGGGATTTAAAAATTGTTTCGGACGATGTTAAAAACAATGTAACTTACTTGCGCACATTGTTGACTACTATAATGGCTTAGTGAAGACCCGGATATAGAGATTCTAGGAAAGAAGGGTATTGCCCCTTAGCAAAAAAACTGGGGACACAGGTTACTGTGGCCACTCCTAACGTTTCCCGAAACAGAAAAAGGGGGAGATATGTCAACAGAATTTTACCATTAGATTTCTCCTTTGGTTTGTTAAAAAATTAAAGCCTAACTATAATTTCCGGAAATTAAACCTAATTTCAACCTGGATTTGTTAACTTATAAAACCCTAAAAATATGACTTATCAATTTTGAATATGATGATGTAAAAGCAAGTTGCCCGTTTAGAGGAATTGGCTACCAACAAAAAGTTAGAAAAACTTAGAAGACAAAATATGATTTTATGACTGCGTTGCCGACGTTTTTCTTCAAAAACAGAGAAACACTCTACGCCAAATACTGGATTAAATTCTGTAATATTTAGAACTCAGTGCTCCCGGGAACTGACTAATTTTGCAGAGTCTAAACAATTGGTAAACTTTGAAATCGCGCAATTGCCGCCTTGTTGAAGAACTTTGAAAGAACAATTGGAAAAAAAGAAAGGCAAGATGAAAAACTATTAAAAACACTTGCTAGTACATAAAATAAAATGCCTAGAAAGGATTTTCTTCCTTTCTAGGGCATTTTATTTTTAGTCTTCGTCAATAAAGAATTCAAATTGGTTAATCCACCTCAATCTTTCCAAAATTTAGCATCTGCTAGCGTTTTCATTTCAAAGCGATCTGAAACGGGCTCTTTATATAAGGTCTTTCAACAGTTTCTCTTTTCGTTTACGGTCGAAATATCCAGGTATCCGCAAAACATGCCCTTTCTTCTTCTAAACTTCAACTACTGCGTTTCTCTTAAAAATTGATTCCTGTCTTGGGGCGCGCGCATATTTCATTTCCCATATTCCTCCGTGCCTTATGTGCCATTTTTCTCACTTTTAATCTTCTGCCCGTCGCTATCTTTATTTCTTGCGGATTGGATGTGATCCCTCCATTATAGGAAAAAATTCCCCATTTGGGGCCACTAACTACAGCGCTATAAATTCCTTTTTTCATGATAATAGGATGTCTCCTAATTTATAACAATTTCACCCCATTCTTTAGCCAAAATGGCAGATAAATTTATACGTATATCGTGTTTTTTGACCATCCCTGACGATTTTTTACACAAAATATTTGGATTTTCAAGCTCTTCTATAATCGCTTATCTCTGAGGTAAAAAAGAAATTGGTTTAGCACAACTGTAAGTAATTAAAAAATGATACTTACATTTGTGCATTAAAATCATTCTGGACTATGTTATTTGGGGATCGTTTATTGCATTGGATCATTATTTTTTAGCATGGATTTTAGGTGTTTTCCCCTAAACTATGAACATCGTTATTAAAACCAAGGAAGGCCAGTATATTTGGACCGCTATTTGGGTCACAGTTGCTTCAGTTTTAGTGGCGTTAATCTACTGGTTATTTCTCCACTGCCTATAGATAACCCCACGGGATTAACAGCCAATTAATGCGTTTTAAAATACATTAAAACCGGGGTACGCTTATAGACTTTCACTTGAGTGTAGATAATGTCTTTGTTATTGCAGTATATTTAGCGCCTTTTAAGTTTCCGCCCAGTGTGACCAACATTATGGGTATTATATATAGAGATGGTTATAAGGCGCCATAGTAATTTTAGGGCCTTAATGATCGTTGTTCGGCGTTGCCTCTGATTTAGCGAATATTTTGGTAATGAGATAATTTATGTTTTTGAGTTCCCTATGCTATACGCCTTTAAAAATGCTTCTGTCGGTCTCGATACTAATATTGACCCAAAAAAACTCTCTCTCGTGTTTCAAGAGGTTCACATGACATATATACAGTTACCCATATACAAAGCCACCATAAATGGTTCATGTTTTTATCGTGCAAAGCGTTGAGGAGGTTACGTGGCCTGACCACAGATATATATTTGTAAGCCTTTATCGATAGAATTAACCGATTATCCATTTTTGCATTGGATAGATTCCTCTGCCAATTTTAGCCTCATTACAGCAGACCCATTCTATTAGTTTTAGTTCCAAGATATTTATGGGCGTCGCAGTACTTGGATTAGGTCTATGTTATTTTTTCTACTTACAGAATTGGCGTGGCATAGATAAGTGTGAGGTAGATATAAAATTATGACTTAGTAGTTATTTGGTGCCTTTGTTGGATTAAAAATGCTTTCTCGCCATCATATTTGAAATCCGCTGAGTTCACATCTTCCCTCCAAGTAGTCGGCTGTAATCTACATCGTTCATGTCATTAATAGAGGCATAGCTGCCTCTATCCTTTCGTATCCTAGAAATAAGGCTGCGGGCTCAACTATCAGATTATATTATTTAGCCCGTAAATATACTGTGGGCTCGGAATGGCCCATTAGGCAACAAAGGAAGCACTTATATTATTTTCGACGCCCCGGCTGAACGGAACACGGGCAGGCAAGCGTGTCAGGAGCATTCAATCTCACTTAGTGAGCAAATTTTTGGTCTATAATGTTTAGGGCATCCTTTACGTCTGCATTTGGTCCATGTCCTCATTCTCCAATCGGATTACCAAATGCAATCCTCTAAGTCATAGGACAATATCTACCAAATGCGCCGAAATTGATGTTCAGTTCCGTAACAAAATTTAACTTTTCCACCCCTACTGAATCTATTGAAACATCTTCAGGAAGATGAGTTTTACATCCCCTTTCAGGTCTTGCCAAAACCGTGTCATTATCATCCATATTACATCGTTTAATTCCTTAAATGATAACGCAGGCATTTTACATCTCCAAATCCAAAAATTGCTTTTGCATTTATTTTGGTCGATTAAGAAAATCGTTTTTAGTGGGAATCGCGAGGCATCTACCAATTCCAAGATATCAGGCGTGTTATGTATGTTCTGGACAATCTTCGGATTTACCAAAAGGATCACCCCTTCCGCGGTAATTGCAAACAAGTTGCTACGCATTCTATACTTCAGCTGCGGCAAGGACAATTTGACCTACTATTCCCTTGGTTAGGAATTTATGTTTACGAGGAAATCCAGGCCTGAGCGCCCAAGGCTTCACTCCAGCTTTATTTCTTTCAGCGTCTTTTTGAAGTCGCCGGTCTTAAATGGCCATTATGACATCAACCGCATTCCTTTCAACTCAGCTCGGACAAGGCATTCCCAAAAAAATTACAGCGGTTGGACCCGCCACACTATTCCGGTTTGCCGACATACTCCCACTGAAACCACGTTGGTCCGCCACTATTCACGGAACCTCCCAATACTTCTGATATATCTTGGTCCCATATCCAGAGCACTTGCTCAAGGATTCCAACACCATACTCCTTTGCCACTTCCAGGTACAAAGCCCGATGCACTATGCACTCATTGGGCCTGCTCTGCCTCTTCGGGTTAACATTTAGTTCGCAGGAAGTATCCGCATGGCGGTCAAAAAACCTCCCCAAAACATAGGGGCCGCTTGTCGTACAACTTTCCCACCAACATCCTTTCTTTTGCCTTTCCAGACCTTAATACGTTCCAGCCCCATACAACGCCCTTCTCTAGTACCAGTCGACATGCCGACCGAATTGGTAGTCACTTGGTTGCCCACACCCCCAAAATGCCACCTAAATAAGCACTTGATACCGCTAGCCATCAGTCTGCATTACAGAATACTCCCCAAACGTCGAGAGTTATTCGTTATTCAATTAATATATGATCCTGCTGAGCTTGTATTCCTAAAATTCCGTTTCGCCAAACATTAATGCCACTAATCCCAATCTGGTCTTCTTTCTCCCCGCCTTGTTCTTAAGCCAGCATTCCATCCAAGCCATCTGTTTCCCGCTATAACCCCATAAACTTTACCCAACCAACTTGAGTTTTTAGGCCTTTAAGTTGTAAAGCTGTGAAATAGGATTCTTTTTAAAACTCCAATATTTTCCGTTTCCCGGCAATTTGACACCCAGAAGGCCTAAGTCGGCCACTCCTGATGATAATGCTTATCCACTGCACCATGAAGAAGAAGTGAATCATAAAAATGATAGTCCTTACGCCATTTGGGGAACATACACCAAGTCCAGTTATCACTACCCGCCGTTGTTCATATATCCTATTTTTTTAACATGCCGGACAATATGCCGAACATACCAGCTTGAGGCATTGTTGCCCTCTGTATATTTTTTAACCTCCACAATTCTTCAACTTTATTAAATCTATAGTAACACTTTCTCGATTTTAACCGTTACGGTCTCTAAAGGATCTAAACGCGCAATAAAAATTTGCATCTCGGAATACCTTAGGGACCACTGAAATCACCAGTTAATTTCTTTTTATGCTCCCCTTTCAGTAAATAAATGCCTAAACATACAAGGCCGATCTGTGCACAACATTTCGGTCAGAATCCACATCCTTGGTTGTTAATGGCTTATGCTTTTTAAAGTGTCCTTTCATAAAAAATTCATTCCTATTTTTTAAAGTTTATAGCTGCCCTCATTGAGTTCTTCGGTAACTGATTGCAGATTATCGAACAAAAAGAAAGGGGCTTTTCATATGGTAAATTTTTATTATTTCATTAATAATAACATTATTAATGTTCATTATATAAACTAATACTTTAATGTAATTACCAATTTTCCTAAGTAACTTAAAATCTACCGGGCAAGTGTAGATTACCATCGAGCCATATCGTTGGGCAGAAAAACCCAGGGCCAAAACTCAACACTAACCTTGCCTCCTTTCGAAATATCTCTTATCATTAAAGCGCTTCCAAAACATAAAGTACGGTTGCGCTGGCTCATATTGCCGTACAAGCGAAAGCGTTTCACGGGGGTATCATCTAAATTCTTACCCAATTCGCCAAATAGGCCTTCCCACTTGTTCTCTACCAATTTTTCTTTCTCCAGGGTGAAGATTAAATGGTCTACTTTTTCAATCAGAAACTACCAAAAACGCTTCAAAAAAGGGATGATATAGCTGGGAAAATGTTCAGAAAATCATCTGTTGGGACCATGGGGTCCAAATTCATTTTTAGGCCCGAATTGGTAGATCGGAAACCCATCAATTTAGTGCATCGGTAAAATGATAAATTTCCTCTACCGACGATCTTAGGGCCCAATGCCTTCTTTTTTTCCGAAGAAACCAATACGCATGCCGGCACACATCACCAAATTGGCTGCACTATATCACATTCGCCATAGAATAAAATTTCATATATTTGAGCCTGAAAGATGGAGGTGGGACTTTCAACAGGCAACGATTGGCAGCTCTTTTCCCTGGGGATTGGGATTTTAAGAAAATTACTGGCATAAATAAGACTGAAAACTCCTGCTGCACAGCCATCTCGTTAACCAGGTTAACGAACCAATATCTTTCCTTAGAATCTAATCATTATAAGGTATTGCATCCAAGGAAGGTATCATTGATCCGGTACAACTTACCGT
>Ga0163217_1037778_pt1 | contig 11941 bp, 11 predicted proteins | sample SynspAceP_FD_185933 | JGI IMG/M metagenome (GOLD analysis project Ga0163217, IMG submission 185933) | Saline lake microbial communities from Ace Lake in Antarctica - Synechococcus sp. Ace-P (PacBio error correction) | ecosystem: Environmental > Aquatic > Non-marine Saline and Alkaline > Saline ... | reverse complement strand
GCTGTGGGTTGGGGTTTGTGGAAAAAAAAAATGGAAAAAAAAAAACAATCTATATTACTGACAAATTCATATTCGGTTCACTTAATATACTGTACACGGTTTTTTAAAACACTTTAAAGTTTGCACGCCGTATTTTCTTGTACGGTGGGGGGGGGGAAAAGTCCCGTATTAAAAAAATAGCGCGATTTACTTTATTTATAATAATCGATCAATTTTTAGAGTAAAACCTACTTTAGAAATTCAGCCCTACTTTGACGTTCATTTTTTTGAAAAAATAATGGCTGCTATATTTGGCATGTTGGTACCAGTTTTGTGCCTTTCAGCGATAAATAGGTCCTCCCAATCTTCTTTATACTTGCATCGGCACCCCAAAAAGACTGACATTGGCAATTTCAATCTCTACACACGTCTTCTTCGTCCAAACCTTTATTTTAAAAAAAAAAAAAAAAAAAAAAAAATTTTGTGTTTTAAAACTGTTCTTTTGTTGTCGCTGTAAATTCAAGAATTTCATCGACCAGTTTGCTCTTGTGCTCCAAGAGGTATAAATATACGATCTTTTTATTTTTTTCTATTTTTTTCTCCCCATAGCCGCGGTAATCCCCAAAGAATATGAAATATTAGTACACGTTAAAGTCACAACCATTGGTAATCTCAATTACGGTTCAGAGAGAGGTAATACAGCTATTTTACAGGTAATACTTATTTATAAGACAACTTGTTACGTTTTCTGAAATGAAACTGATTCGAGTTTTTATAAAGGCGTTGACATTTCTTGTAAAAAAAAGCCCAAACAGACAGATATAAAGACCCCCCCCCCAGATTCCAGAAACCGGGGACTTGAAAAGAAAGTTTTAGAACCGGCCAATCGTCAACGGGTTTGTTAAAAAAAAAAAGGGAACCAGAAAAAGCAAAGGAAGCAATGCCACAACACACCTCCCACAACATAGTACGCAATTTATTGGGAAACAGTTTAATCCAAACCTATAATTTCAAAAAAACTGATGATCGTACTCATTTGTAAAAGTAAATAGGCAACATTAAAAAGCCACATTTGTGATTTGCCCATTATGTTAATTACGTAATTGAAGGAATTAAATGGACCTGGAAAATTATTTTTGACTGGCAAACAAAACCACCTGTTTAAAATTGAAAGAATAAACAAAGCAACCTAAAAATCAAAACCGCCACCCGGTTAAGATTATTATGTTTCAGCCTTCTGCTTTGGAAAAATAAGCGATACAACGATAAAAATTTCGATTAATCAATAGAAGAAAGTTTTATGTCCCAATGTCTTGTTGTTCCAAACATAATAAGCTGTACTTGGAGGATTCCTTTCCAAAAACGATTTGGTTTCTAAATTCTTCCTGACATTCTCCCAGGAAAAAGCACCGTTCATTTTGCCACATATACTCCTTTGTTTTCCAAAAATTCTAATAACCCCTAAGGCATATCCTAATGTGAAAGGAGCATCGGTATTTTTCTGTGTCCCTAGAATGAGTGCGCCAACCAAAACAATTGTTTTTATCCAGGGCCTAGCCTTACCCAAGAATTTTTAGCAGTTTCGACTGGTTAAAGTACCATGGGTAATCAGAAAATACTCCACCAATCAGAAGTAGCTTACTTTTTTCCAGCCAATTCCATTCTATTCCTCAGGTGTTATAAAAACGGCGTATCTTTTTTGAAAAGCCAGTGGTCAATGTATAACCTGAACGAATATTAGCGGACTCAAAAAAGTCTGAAATCGATTACGGTTAAGCTGGTTGACCTATTTTCCGGATTATCGTATTCCAGTCCTTCAATAGTCCTCCCGTTGTGTATTTGATGTGTAGCATAATATACCATTTACTCTGTTCAGTAATCAATTCGCACTTGTCCCACAGATCGATGCATTGGAAACAGATTAAGAAACACTATAGTCGGAAGGGATAACTTCATATGGATGAAATCGCATATACGATAACCTTTAAACAGCAACGTTTAGTGTTACCTAATTTTTCATCCGGGAAACATTGGAACCTAGACATATCGTATAAAAAATAAGATATTTTATGCAAAATGAATTTCAAAAAATATGCTTTACTTAAGTCACTAATTTCACTTGCGATTCTAAAGGCCATTTAATTTTTCATGCACTCGTCGATACGTGTCTAACCAAAAGGGTGTCTCAGCCAATTTGAGTTTTTGTCCTTAAAAAACACCAATATCTTCACTATTTTTCTTTTCCATTCACCCTTGCATATATTTGAGTGGTAGAAAGTCTTTGTATTCCTAGTAATTTTGAAAACCGTTTCAAGGGGTAGGTACTTCCATTGCGCTAAGTCCACGGCAGTTGCAAATGTGTGTGCCTTGCCCATGGAATTGAATAATTCTTATCGATTTTTAATTTGGCGACGATTTTTTCAAATACGAGTTGCCACTTCTGTTGGCATAAACAGGTAACAGTAACTTCCTCTTGTTTCCGTAACCTGTTACCCGAGTATTTGACCAGAGTTATTTCCTTTTCCTTTACGCAGGTTAATGGGAATCTTAACATGTTTTGCTTTTTGCTCGTTTCGAAAAATCCACTGCCTCCATCAAATACAGTAACAACCTGTCGGGTCTTAACTCTTTTACATCGATATAAGGGGAAAGTCCGGTATAGCAGCAAAGACGAAACAATTCGCGAACCCTACGTAAACCGATTATCTTTCAAATCAAGTTCCTCAATTCAACTTAGCTCTTCGATGTTTTCAAATTAATTGCCGATCTAAGGAGTGAACTTCGACACTGAAAAAAGCGATGGATCTTTGCTTTAAAACAATCAAGTTTGCAGCGATGGTCGTCATTTTCTTAAACGCATCACATATGCTTCATTTGATTCCCTTATTACTTAAAGGTTGTGAATTTATGAGCGGCTATACCATGTCCGTGGAAAGATAATTATCAAAAGCTCAAAAAAACAAAAGCGTAGTTAATTTTGAGCAAGTGGGATATCTACGTTCTTGTATTTCTTCAGACATTAAAGGATTGCAGATACTTCTCGGAGGCCTTAATTTCTTTGCTGTCCCTTTTTTCAAGCTTGAAATTTTCATTTTTTCTGAGATATTGAAAGTTCCCTTAACGTTCTTAATGGGCTATCCTCGGGCCTAGTATCTAGCTAATTGCTTTGAACCGGTAAGATATCTTCCCTCTTGTTAATAAAGTCCGATAAGAATCTTGATTTCTGGGGATATTATCATCAAGGTATCGTTTTACGAAGCTTGCCATTTTTGACCTTTAAGTTCACCCGTTCGCTTTGGGACACCCCAATATTCCTTCAATACTGATTTCTTGGTTACTGCATATCATAGAAATACCGTCCCAGCTTAAGGCGTTGCGTAAATAGGAGTTGTGCATCTTTTTCGGCATTGATTTTTTTTAAACCAAAAAGATGGATTAATAAAAGGTGTGTGTAGTTTTTCATCCACTTCTCGTTTTTTTAGATTATTGAATCCGGTTTAAACGGAAAGTTTCAAATCGCCGTGAAAGTCTTGCGATAAGTTGGAACGTATTAAAGTTACTAAAAAACGTTTCCGAATAGGACACGTAATAGGACACGTTCGATATGATTCAAAACATTCAAATGCAAACCAAGGATATTTAAATCCTTTGGTTTTCATACGATTAGTACAATTTTGTGGTGTCTTTCGACACCCTTTTTGTCGGGGGTGCAGGATTCGAACCTGCTGCGACCTCCGCGTCCAAACGCGGCGCGATAAAACCGGGCTACGCTTACACCCCGAAATGGGTCATCTATAAAAACGTTTTGCTCCTTTCTTTTCTTTTATACGTCCCTCCAAATCAAGCTTCCGAAGCGAGATAATACTTCCAGTTTGCAAAAACTAATTTCCAAGGGGACCCCACTCTTGGTGGAAGGAAACAATCCCGAGGTTATGTCTTTTCCAATCTTTTTATATATTCCTAGTCTGACCTTACGTAATATCTGAACGTTTTCTCGCTATATAAAAATATAAACGAACATTATACTTATCTTTCTTTAGGGTGGTCACCGCCCAAAGCGTGAACGACCTCCGCGTCCCAAACGCGGCGCGATAAACCGGGGCTACGCTACACCCCAAATGGTCATCTAATATAAAACGTTTTGCTCCTCTTCTTATTCCTGTGTTCTAAAACAATTGCTTCCGAAACGCGACAAGACTTCAATTTTGCAAAAAACTCTCCCAAGGCGCTCCACCCTTTGTAGAAGGGAACAAAACACCAAGGTTATGTCTTATCAATCTTTTCTAATATTCGCCAGTTTGAACTACGATATAATATCTTGAACGTTTTCGCTATATAAAATATAAAGGAACATATTACTAGTGCTTTCTTAGGGTGGTCACGCCCAAAGCGTGACGACCTCCGCCATCCAAAACGCGGCGCAATAATAACCTTGCGGTTACAAACTGGGTGAGACCTGCCACGCCTCAGGCGTGGTACCTCCCCGAAATGGTCATCTATTACAGTTCAATGAAAAAATATAGCTGTTTTTTCGGGACTGCAAATATAGTTTACATCCTTTCTAAATAAAAGTTATAATGTCATTAAAAAAGAGCAACTAAAAGATTTTAGTTGCCCTTTTTCATTTGGAAATATGACAGTAAAGTAACTCTGTCCAAGGCATCAGGCGTATTTGAAAACATAAAATCCCGACAAAAAGGCCTAGTCCCTCTGATCAAACCGTTACTCCTATTAGCTTATAGATTTTTAATAATTCTGGGTTCTAAAAGATAATATCCGCTATCTATAGAGGGTGAAATTGCCCCAAAGAATGTTTGTTTTATCTCATCATTGGCTTCACTTTCATTTACCAATAATCCCTGAGGGTACTGCCTTGGCCATCATAATTACCGTCCCATCCGGATTTAACCTGGTTTAGATAGCCACAAAACCCTACCGTAACGGTCGTAAATCTTTTAAACTTCTATATTTGGAAAAAAATATCCCTATTTCCAGGATACCATTCGCATTCATATTATCCCACATTAGGGTGAAGAAATTGGGACTTCCAACATTCCAGAAATTTAAAATGGTATAGTAATGGTAGCTTTCACACCCCATTTTATCTTCCACTCTTACCGTTACATTGGCATCTTTGGTTGGATAAAAAATACATTACCACCCCAAAAGAATCTCCTTGGAAGAAATATTCATAACTCCAAATCCACCTGTGCCATTGCAGTTTACTTCATTGGACCTGTTGTTTATCGCGTCAGGGTCAAGGGTTTCAAAGCAATCCACTGTTAAAATCAAACAGATGTGGCACATCCATTTTCATGATAGATTAAACCAGTATGGTTACCGGCGCTTAAAATCACCAAAAACAGTTTGGGTATTGCCCATGGGTCATATCATCTACGTCCAGTTGAAAACAAGCAGCCGCGGCATTAAACTAGCATCCGCCATACGAATTTGTAACCCGTGCTATTGGGGGAATATCCCTCACAACCATATTCTCGAATCGGCTCTTGAGTTAAATCGACACCATAAGGATAGGAACTAACCGCATTTGCCTCCACAAACCCATAGAATCCCTAATGAACACCACATAGGTCTCACACCCATTAGGTTATTCGGAAAAACAATTGAATCCGTTTTCTAACAAAAACTTTCATCCCCCAAACAGAGTTTGGCAATAATTTTGGTCTCATAATATTCCACTCCAACTTAAGGTATCCTAAAGGCGTTCTCCCCATCATGGTTAGCTTTGGTGCCGACCATCTGAAGCCTTAATTAACAAGTTTTCCGGGCGTGGTATTCCACATTGGCCACTACCAATTCTTCCGGTTCCAATATGGTCCACTTTCCTGTAAAATATTACAGGCCAATTCGTCCTGTTATATAATTTCATATCGTTCAGGGGGGCAAAATCCGTAAAGGTGAAAAAATTTTAGGATTCGGGATGGATCTTTCCCCTTCAAAAAACTCACTTAAGGTATCGGAAATAGAAAACGAATTTTTTCCGGTACGTCCACCGCTTGGCTTCAATTAATGACCTGACCATTGGTATCTCCATTACAACTTCTTACTGGACCGCTTCTAAACGATCCAATATTAATGGATCTTTTGGACGTAATTTAAAAAATTTCACCGGAAATCTGCAGTACATCCTTGGAATAGTGGCATATACCCCCCCCCCCATAATATGTCCCAGGAGGTAAATCCCTAAAAATACCCGAAATTATTGTGGCCGCTAACAATATCAAGCAGCAAGGGGGACTCTTGGCACTCCCGTACCCCAGTATCCAAATATTTATTTACCAAGGTGTTTAAATATTAATTCCCGACCCCACCAAATGCCTCGGATCGGACAAATACCCGTAGGTTGACCCGCACATTTAATATTGGCATCTACCAATCCAAGGCTATTGACCAGCGGGCAGGCTGGATCCAGGGTTAATTCATTTGGACTTCTGCTCAGGGACAGCCGTTTCCCATTCTGTACATCAAACTGATAAGGTCCTGGGGTTTACATTTACATCAGTATTATTTATTTCTGCGGTAATTATACCAATACCCCCCAAAAGAAAACAAAGGATCTGCGGTGCCAGACCTACGTAAAAATTTATAATTCCGGTACTTGGGTTAACCAAGAGTAAGTTCCATTCGGCCTCATCCCCGCAAACCAGGAGCAAAGTTTTCCAGCAAATCGGCATCCAACCAGGAAGTGGGTCTTGGATAAAAATGGGAAGCGTGGTAAGCTACATCCCCAACCCATTCATAAAACACACTATAGTATAATTTCCTGTGGGGTAAGTTTGGAAAAACGGCTGTTCTTGCAAAACCCACTGTATTACAATTATTCCCCAAGTATCCAAACTATTTAAACTGAACAGATTTTCGCCATCCACCGTTGATGTCCTCCCCTCCTGTTACATTAATAGGCTTCAATAATTCCGTCGTTCGAGCCAGGACATAATAATGGCTGCACTTTCTTAATATCTGAACGCAATGGGCACAGGCTGGATTAATTGGTGAAATCTTCCAGTACCACACCCACCCGCCAGATCACTATACTTCACTTGATTAAGCTACCACTTATTAAATCACAAACACCATTATTGTAGAAAAAGGTGCTATCATTAGATAAAGACTCCCGGCGCAGTTTTCAACCTCCAGTTGATATATTTTCATAGCTCCCCAGCACCATCACCCGGAAAACAGTAATCTCAACCCCTTACCAGGAATAAAAACAAGTTACATTCCGCTGTTTTGTGTGGGTGGGATCCAAGGGTCTATCCGGGACCATTGTACCGTAAGTTGTAATTACTACGGTATCACAAAATGGCACTATCCCACTGCTTCTTACACGTACTAACCAAATGGCTCCGCTTGGCACACCTGTTATATTTCTGGGCCTACTTAATAGATTGGGCTGATCAAAACTTCCGCGTTACTTCCAGTACTTCGTCTAAACACCTTGCTGCATCGGCGGGTAAAACTTCATAATTATAAATACCCGTATAATGGTTGACCTCATATACTTATCTTCTCCATCAGTTTCCATTAAAAACAGGTTACGGTTGTTCACCTTCATTAATAATGCGCCCCGATAAGATTGTAATCGGGAAACATTATATGTGGGGAGTAACAAATAAACAACCCCCATTGGCAATAGTCCGAACCGCAAAAATATATCCCCGGGTATCCAAATCCCACACAAGCCTATCGGATCCACTTGTAAGACGTTTCGGGTGTGAGCCTAAAGGCAATATTCCACACCGTAATGTTCCCGGTCCTTCCATTAATAATTATTTCTACGCCCCTACTGGCCATAACACCTGATCCAGATGCATCGCAAGTAATAGAGGTAAGTTCATTTTAAAACTGAAGGTTTAATTCCCGATGGAGGCGTATAAAGTTGACCGTATCCCGAAACTTCGCAACCATTATTATCCCGTATAGTGACTATTTTATGTTTGGGGACTACCATTATCAATAATTCTCAAAGGTATTTGCTTGCTCTGGAAATGGTCCCATCAAACACTGCCGTTCCATCATTAATTACTGTAAGTGTTAGGGCCCTGTCCTGTCAAAGTACCGCGAAACCATCACCGTTGTATCGGGCGTATTGCCGTAATAGTAGATGATATTAAACCCGTATTGCTTGGCGGGGTACATTGTAAAGGCAGGGGCATTAGCCGCGCCCAATTAGTGCTGTAGGTTCTCAATTGTTGCAGATACACGAGTTGACATACACCCTCTACTAGACACCACCTCAACGGAATAGATATCGGCAGTTAAGTTTTCGAAAATAGCGGTCTGCCTGACTTATCACCAAAGTATTGAAACTGTCATACAAATTATAATACGGAAAGGCCCAGGTCAGTGGCCGAAGCATCGATCAAAATCCACCGTAATACCTGCCATCGGCACTCCAAGCAATAATATTCTTCCGGTAATGCCGTATCTATTATAGGCTCATCTACTGAAATAATTTTCAACCACAGCACTATCCGTTACCAAAGCGTAGGTGTGGAACTTCTATCTGTAACAGTTATGGATATAATTTCCTGGAAGGTAAAGTCGTAAATAAAGGATATCGACTGACTGACTACAAAACCAGCGCCGATTCATCCAGCACATAACTCCAAATCCCCACTTACCACCTGAAGTTTACTACCGTTTAATACTTCCATCGCATTAGTTACAGGAAGGTCCGCGAGGCAGATGCCGTAATGGAAAACGAAATTCCGAAGACTTCAAAAATATTTCGTTGCTGTACATCCATTACCATCCCGAACTGTTCATGGTATAAGTTCCGGATTGGGAACAATTAAAATTTAGGGCTATCTTTGAAATCCAGAGCCTAATATCGTACTGAAAGGTAGTCTTCAGGGCTGGGCCACTTTATTTAATGGAAAGAGGTTACCGCTACATTATAGGAAGTCACACAAAACGATTGATAGCTACATCTTATAGTAAGTGTGGCACTCCAGGATCCATAAAATGGTTACCGTACTTACAGATCACAAACCACTGGCATCCTGTACATAAAAACATCGTAAACACCAGGTGCCCAAATCATAGTTGGGTAGTAGTCGAATATGCCCCCACCGCTGTCTGTTGTAGGCACTAACGGAAACTGGTAAGGTCCTGTGTCCCCCTACACCCCCCGCACGATCAGAGTCCGTTTGGGGTCGTTTTGCAAATTGGGCATTGTATTACTATCAATGCTAACGGTCGGAATTATCTTGGATTATGATACCAATGCCTCCACCAACACAACCACTGGTAAGATCTTCAGCGAAAATTGGATAATTCCCTGGTTAAGTCCCGTAAGATCTGGGGTATGGACCGCCGCTGAAGTTATCATAGCCCCATATCCTACTATCAAACTACAGTATCCGATATCATACAATTAATTTCAACATTGGCCCCAGCAGGTACCGTAACGTTGTAGGAAATGGTCCCCATTGCCCGCCCCCAATATCACAAGAGCAGAGGTTCGAAGTGCATTGACCGTCAGTGAAGTCCTGGAATTAGGTCTATCTGCCTCAACATAACCTACATCCCAATGCATCTATAACCTCACAAAATAAGTAGCACCGTATTGGATCTGTTCCCGTAAAATCTAGCTATATTGGTGCTACCGGTAACCGGATTAAAAGCGTCTCACCAAGTTAAGCCAACTGGTAACCAGCGTGTTCCTCCAACGATATTTACAATATATGATAAATGTTAGTTTGCTACAATCTTGTGGATCTCGTTGTTGAAACAGGAACCAAATCGATTGATGTTTTGGACCTATAGTTACCGCATCACGATCCTCACATCCGGAGGCATCCTTGTTTATAACCGTATTAAAGTTCCCTGTGGTATATTCAAAAGCTTTCCGACGTTACGATCTGTTTGGTCCAATAGTATATAACTATTCCTCCTGCTGCGTTCAAAAGAGTATAAGTATAATCAGGGTTTCCATTGGTTTATAGCCTGTAACGTCTATAGATTCCATTAGCTATGCCTGCTGAGCATTACTGGCATCATTGCAACTTACTGTGCCATTCAACTCCTGCATACTGGTGGTCCCTACTGTAAATCAAAACATCTATAAAACCACCCTCTACTATCCCTTTACATAATAGGTATAATTCCTGGTGGAAAGATTTACCATATACGGCCTGATTTTGTATAAGTAAAGCCACCATTCTGCACTATTGCATCATGGGTTTGCTACCCCCACAAGTGGGTTATCGCGGTAATAATTCCACTTTACCCCGTATAGGTCCCCACATCGTGGATCGCGTAAACATCTGCCTGTAAGCTACCAATACATCAGTCCACTAATATAGTTAACCACATTTGGTTTCTACACACAACCTGAACCTTCCGTAATCCGGAAACTATTAGGTTCCCTGGCTAGGCGTGTATTACCACAAAAACTCTCCTGCAATAGGCGTAGTGGGGTCCGTAATCCCCCCATTAAAAAATCAAATTCATAGGTGCCATAAGGAAGGTTCCCATTTACCTATTTAAACTCGGATTATCGGCATCTCCTGCACCTGGCTACCAAACTACAGGTAAGTTCTTTTTGAATACTTACTGTCGTAGTTCGTCTGGCTGTTATGTATCCTAACAAAATCATGCTATTACAGTTATTTCCATCTCTAACCTTGAATTGTATAAACGTTGCCCGGGAGTAACGACCTCAAAAGCTTGCACTGGCCACCTCCCGGCAACCCAAGTCCATTATCAATTCGAATATTCATAAATTACCATCTTCCCCCACTGGCATTGACAAAAACCATGGTCGTTGCATCGGCACCTATCCAAAAACAGGGAAATCGGGGAAGCTCCAGTAATCAACACCAAAGTAGGTGCTGTAAGAATAGTAAAAGTTATAAACTGGCGGCATTGCAGTTTACAAACCCCCACCTTTCTACCAGAATAGTATAGGGGCCCCTGAATCATCGGTTAAGCCTGTGAAAATTTTGGATTACCTCTTTGGTCCTTACAGTACTTTCCATTAGGCCTACGTAAGTGTATATTTATAGCTTGCCCCATCCACCAGAAGCATTCCCGTTTACTGCTCCCATATTGTTATCTGGCAACTTTCATTAATCGGTCCAGTATAGGTGCCCATAGTTCAGCTGCAGTTACTGGCTCCAGAAATGGTCAATGGTAGCTGTATCAACACAGTTGGTATCTTTCATCGGTTACCGTTATAGTTATAGGAACCTGCAGATAATCCTCCTACTGCAAAAAAAACAATTTATTGGAAGTTTGACCAGTAACCTTGGATTTGCATCTATCTTGATATATTATAAGTTACCAACTAAATCCGTCTTACAATTAAAACGACCGGCACCATCACTTATTCTCCAAAACAAAGTTTACGTATAGTGAGGCAACTTGACTGGCAACTCCAATAAGAACTAATATCGGTTAAATGGGCAAAACTTTTTCCATTTATGCTTACAAGCCCGCAGAATCGGTTTACCTAAAAGTGGATAACTACCAATCCAGTTTCCGGAAAAACCCCGGGTTAGCGTTACTGGCAGTTATTGGGGCTATTATTTCATAAAGTTACTTATTTGTCGCTCCCCCAGTTACTGCCAAGGAAACGATTTTGGCCGTGCCCGTTGCCACAATCAATACTGGATACGGGTTAAAAAATGATATCGTGGTTTATTTCAATGGACTAAACAACCAATGTTCCGGTAAAGGTTGGGTAACACAGCCATTGGCAATTTCCCGTAATTTGAGGGGGAATTAGGTTCCTGCGGAAAAATCCCATTTTAAAAAAAAACACTGTTTTATTGTTAAAGAATTTTGAACCCCGAAACCAATACTATTATTCGTTATGTCCCTACCAAACCGCCCAACTTAATTCCCGAAAAAAAGGTAAAAATTTTGGCCCCCCCACCTTTTTTCATATACTTGATTTAAAAACAAATTTTTCTCCCTTTTTCTCTTTTTTTTT
>Ga0163217_1005282_pt1 | contig 11943 bp, 10 predicted proteins | sample SynspAceP_FD_185933 | JGI IMG/M metagenome (GOLD analysis project Ga0163217, IMG submission 185933) | Saline lake microbial communities from Ace Lake in Antarctica - Synechococcus sp. Ace-P (PacBio error correction) | ecosystem: Environmental > Aquatic > Non-marine Saline and Alkaline > Saline ... | reverse complement strand
GGGTGGAAGGTGTGGTTCTGTTGCTGATGGCAGAGCGACGTGGTGCGTGAGAAGGCGACTAGGTATCAAGCCCGCCGTCTTTCTGCATGACACCATGACTGGATGTCCGTGACGTTGAGCCACGTCGAATCACGCGCCGCACGCATGTGAGCAGCAAGAGGTCAAAACGCGGCGATGTGGTTCCTGTTTCGGGCGCGGGGTGGTCGCACGATCGTTTGTATCGCGGCGTCCGGTAAGCCTCTGTCCGAATTGCCAGCGAAAACTTCGCTCAATCCCTGTCTGGCGCGCGGATAGCCCCATCAACTCATAGCAATAGATATCGCACGCTTCGGCTAAGCTTGTTCAAATAGAGCACTTAGGAAACAGGGGCCGTTGAGAGAGTGAATGCGCCGCTGGGGGGGGCGAAGCGCGAAAAGAGCAGGAACGATAGGAAGACAAGAAAACAGCATGGACAGGCGGAGCAGAGCACAAGATATAGAATTCTCGCTACTTGGACCATATATCTCCGCGCGGACATTACACGTAAAGACTCGTTTGGATGATAATGTGGTGGATCGGCTGAGCGATCTTATGGTCGTGGTCGATCATTTGTCACCAGTGAAATGATCGCCAGTATTCGCACATTCCAAAGCACGAAGCGGAAAACGGGTTCGATAAGGCGAGGCTTCATTATTTCGGGGCGGTAGCCTTTGTGGTTAACTAGAGGCTTTAGTTGAGACACAATCGGCATCGGAACCCCGATGGGGCTGGGCGAAAAGATGATTTCGCGCCGCCGCTTCGGTTATTGTACTGAGAAAATGGACAGTTCTGTTTCGCATTCCTCACGAGGATGGCTGGCTGATTTCCCGGTGCCACCGCGGGATCGTACCGGCAGCCATTTCGATGATAGAGCGCCATCGCCAAAGAAGCAGGAGCGTCTGCAAAAAGCTTTGCCCGCTCACTTTTTCGCGTTTTTTAAGAATATAAAAACATAGAGGTCCACTTCGCACGTTCGATACGGTCACTGTATATAGGGACACCGTGATTCGGGAAATCAATGAACTCCATAGAATCCGGAAGACTACGCCGCACAAACAAAAATACCAGCTTTTGTGGTCAGTTGCCCCCCACAGGTGAATTCGACCGAATGTCCCCGTTTGCTGGCCCCCACCCGGGTGATTGGACCCCTTTTCATCCTTGGCAGCATAATTCCCGGCCACCAGTTATTTATAAAACCCAACACCAGCTGAGGCGTGGATCTATAAAAGGTTCCAGACCCGCTTCTGGCAGGACCCGGAAGCCGGATTATGACCCGATGATTTGCACATCTTGCGCCAGCTTGGATAGCCTGAGCCATGGCAGGTGGGTGAAATGAAACAAGCAAGGATGGGTACAAAGGGTGAGCCGTTGGTCCGCGTAAACGTCGACACCCCCGGCCTCCGGCCCCGCAGACAGATACACAGGCACATATAAAATTCACGAGCTTATGCTGACGCGATGATATGCCATCGACTACATCTATATATACAATATTATCAAAAGAATATCACGCACGGCCCACTTTGTTGCAACGGTTCGGTGTGCCAGGTTGAAGCTGCCCAAGACGGCACAGGGCAACGGCCCTGCACTTCGGAGCAGGAGGAGCCTTTGACGGATGACCGTTCTGAGTGCGGAGTCTGTGGCAAGAATTCAGAGAAAAAACACGAAAACCCAAGGCCGCACGATGATGCTGGATAACCAAGACTGCGATGCAATTTCAAAGGCAGAAGACGTGCAGTGACGGGTGTTTATGCGGAGACGAACGGGGCTGTGCCTTTCTTCACACACTGCACCACATGGAGGCGCGTTGAACGCAGGTGGCTTTAGCAACATTGGTTGGTATGAAAACCGGCGGGGCCAAAACTTAGGACGGACAGTGAGCGTCAAGAGACGGGTAAGTATGCACAAGGGCATTACTCTCTGGCGGCGGGTCACTCTGGGCTACATTGGCTGGCTGTGCTAGGTAATATCTTTAACCTCCGGCGCCACCGAACTGTGGAGAATGCAGGAAGGTCACGGTCATTTCGGACCGAGCGCAATATGACGAGATGGTCGCGCAGGCAGTCTGCGCAAGCAGAGGCAGCAGCGAAGCCCAAGAGCACCGAACATGCAACGCACGGAGACCCACCACTGAACACACGAAGCGCACCCAGCCGAAGCCTGACGCCCGAAACCACACGCGTGCCCGCGCACCCGTCGCGCCCGCACCTGCTGAAAGAGGTGAGCACACGAGAACAGGCACCAGGAATGCACCGAAAGCGCCGGCACAATGTCGCCGTTCTCGCACCCGGAAGAGGCCCCACGTCGCAAGTAACCGCGCCCCGTAGAACCGTGTGCCCTGAATACCGTAGAACTGCCTGGGACCCCGGAGGGCACCGCACCGATGATGTTTGTCGAGCGAAGCGGCGACACCTGACGCACCGGAGAGAAAGTCGTGGAAGAGGCACAAGAAGGCGCGCCACCGCTCCGAAGGTGTCGACGACCCAGAGTCGTGTGTGACGAGACAAGCCGCGGCAAGCACTAAAGCTGCGCCTCAATACCTCATATCGGCCCGACCCTCACCTTTGCATATCTGTCGCCCGATACCCAACCGTCTCTCTGCAGGTCTGGTTCTCGATATGAATGTAACTGTTCGAGACTCGTAGTCCTCTCGAGACGCCTCTCCTCAGCCTGCGACCCCACATACCGGGAACACGCCCCAAGGCCCACTCCCCCCATGCCCAAGCCTGAGCCGACTAACGGATAAAGGACGCTTTGGCCGGCGCGCTCGTGGAAGACTCATTGGGTTTTTACACCTGATGCGCGCCCGCGCGTCTCGGCCCGTCCGGTCTGCCCTTGTCCTGCGGGTTGAGAAAGATCGCTGCGCGTGGGACCCGGTTTCTTCGTGTTTGAACGTCCGGTTCGACCCCTCTCCCCTCCGGAGGGCATTCGCGCCACTCTGCTCCCTGCGTGGTAGCGCTCGCCCATGCGACCCCCCACTTCAGGCACGCGGCACGCCATAGACCAATCGATCAATCTGACCACGCTCAGTTTCGGCGGGGTCGGAGGGCGGCGCGATCAGGTCATTCGAGTCTTGCTCGCACGGCGGGAAGGCTTATCCGCGGCTGTTGGTGGCGCCGGCGTGGCTACCATTCTTCGATTAGAAAAATTCGCGTGTCAATGGCAGATTTATTGAGGTGGGACGTGTGTGAGTCTGGAAAGGCATGCGCGATTCAAATGGATTGTTACGAGTCTGGCATAGTGTCTCGCGCGGGCTATCGGCGCGGTGTTGGCCTCGGTTTGCGGCAGCGGTGACGGACCTTTGCGGATCTGGAGGAATTATTTCTAGCAGGTGTCTTGAAACCCTTTTGCCTTTGCTCGTGTCCGTCTTTTTCAAGCGAAAGCCGGTGACGCAGGGAAGATGGCTGTTCACGATTTGGCGCGTAGTCGTGTCCGGGATCTTGTGGCTCATCATTCGCGAAGTGCGGAGCCAGCGCCTATATCTCGACCGGTAATGCGATTTTTAACGCGCCAATCCAATACGCGACTGGAAGAGCGAACGCCCTGCTCTAGGATTCACCGGTGCCGTAAAGCGTGTCGGGCAATCCCCCGCAAAAACTGAAACGTAGAAATATTCCAGATATTTACCAGAAATTGACTGATTTACCGCGGGTGGCCGAGACTGGGGAATGCGAGGAAAAGTGTGCAGATGTCGACAAAAAGGCCACAAAGTCGAAGGGAATAGGCAATGGGCGCCGGACATGGGCGCGTAATAGTGGGCGTCAGGGACGTGTGCTTGTCGCGCATCACTGGCGGGGACGCAGGTGTCCCGAGCTATAATATTAGAGCAGCACGCGTCGTCTATGTCTGGAACGGGCGCCCTTAAGGATGATCCTCGCGCCGACATAAGGCATGGCTGTGATGATTATGATGGCAATGTGCGCTACTGACCGGACAGCTCGTCAATCGTGCTTAGCGCGCGCGCGGTTGCTCGCGGGCGTTCGCGGAGGATGTTATTTGTGGTAACAACCAGACTAAATGAAGAATGAGAGGGTTCGCGGAATCTATGTGTTGACATCGGATCGGTTCACAGGCGTCCGCACGTTCTTAGGAAAGCGCACGAAAGCACAGAATGAAAGCGTTTTGCGCCGAGGTTCTCTCCGTCCGGGAATACAGATCTATTCGGGCTGACCACAAGGTGGAACACGGATATTCTTTTGACGATGGATTCACGCACGGGCCAATCGAACCCGCTGACCAATACGCCCGCACGATTGAAAAAACAGCACCCCAGCTAATGTCGCCGCCGACAGCGAGAATTGGTTCCTCGAAGACGAAATTTCCGCTTGTGTGTTCACGAACAAGAGTGGCAGCTGTGTAAACGTCATGCCCAAGCGATCGGCGGACTCTCAGAAGGGCGACCGCAAAGATCTCGTTCGGCGACAAGGGGCAGTTGGTTTAATATGGTCACAGCGAGTGTGTGTCATTTTCGCGCGCTAATTGATGGCGCGATACTTTGAGTTGGCTGCTTCATCTAGCAAGAACTATAACAATAAGAGGTGCACGTTTCCACATCGGTTGATTAGCGTTACTTAAGAATATCGTCGTCGAGGAAGTTTCTGCTGACGCTCCTTTTCCTGGATGAGCGGCCCGTCATGGCGCCCGAATTATCTCGGTTACTGTGTCTTATTCAATGTTTTTTGTCGTGCGCTCTGTATTTTTCCCAAGGGTGTTTTGTTGTTAGTGTTTTTTTTTTTTTTTTTTTTTCGTCTGTTTTTGTTATCTTTGTTTCTTTTGTATATATTTTCTTTCCTTTGGCTTTCGGTAATCTCTTCTTCATGTCTTTTTGTTTTTCGCTACCAAGAGGGCGGCTCCGATCCGTCTTGGTCGCCGCTTCCTCAAAAAGTTATTAATTAAATGTTGTCACTAGTGCTCTAGTTGTGTGTGTGGTAGTTTCGCAAATACCAAAATTTTGGCACTATACCACCCGTTACCAACAACGTCAGAATACTGGGAGGCAAAAACAAAATGCTATCGTCAAAGGGCACAGTCATAGAAAACCGCTTAGTTCGCGCCGCGAACTCTATAGAATCGCAGTCTCTGGCGTTTTCGGCCTGTAAACCAACTGACCGCTTGGTCGGACGGCATGAACACCGGTGGCTCGCGTAAACGGCGCGGGCTGCAAGACGGTGGGAGTCGTTGAGCTAGGGACAAAGCGATAAGAACACCGGACGAGTGCTGCACTGAACCTATATATCACAAAACAAAGAACCAAATACGGTACCAGTGTCTTGATTGATTCTTGAAAATCGATCTCTATCTAACAACCTTGAAACACCCGGGGACCAAGGCGCACGAAACGCTAGGTATATCACATAGAAGACGAAAAAAAGAAAAAAAAAATGGGTTGGAACAGCCTCGCGGGAATACGACTACCAGGCCGTGGTCGAGGTCACGCGGTACGATGTGGGGCAGGTGCACCACGAATAATACCTTGCGTTGGCGCTCGCACCGTGCAATGGCCGCACAAGAGAAAATTTTGCTCATCTCAGCAGGAAGGATCGACATCAGCCGTTAAAACTGAGCGCTATGTAAGCCATATAAAAGGTAAGAAGCACAAAATCGAGATATTGATATACGAAACGAGCCTGCATATGCAAGAACACAGTCAGGCCGTGACCGACTTGCAGGACGGTCGACCAGCTAAGTTTCTACGATAGGTTAGGAAGTTAAGTATGCGGTTTGCTTTGTAATTGGTTAGCGCTTGCGATGCCTTTTGCGGTCGGTTGATCGCGGCGTTCATAGCTGTTATGGACGCTCTGTCATGTTCTGGCGAGGGGGTGTGCGGTCAAGGAACTGACAGTGCTTGAACGTCGAGGTGCAAAAACTGCGCCTGGAATACTTCTTTTCTATTAGTGCAGCGTCTCATGCGTTGCGTGTTACTGGTGGATTCTCGGTTGCTTGAGCGTGTCAACTCTTGCCATGGTTAAAGCGAACTGTGCGCAGACGCCTGACCTACGCGCGAAGAGGAAACAGAAGAGCTTGAGGAAAACCAGATGAAACCGGGTGGTCACAGATGGGACCAACCCGGATCGTGATCTGGATTCCGGCTCGCTCGACTAGAAGCAAGGTGACGTCGGGAACCTTGTCAGACCTCTACCCTTGGCGGGGCGACGATGGCTTGCGACCATGGCAACCGGCCACGCCCCTTTGGGGGGAAGTACGCGGAAACAAGGGTTGAATTCCTAATATAGACCATACAACAATCAATAACAACAACCACACGCGAAACTTGCTGTGGGGAAAAAACAGATGTGAGCGGAACGAAGGCGGCGCTGCTGTACTCTCGGTGACTTTTCGGCTAATACCCGCGGACCGTGCTTTGGACTTTTAATCGATATCCTTACCCAGGCGGTGCCGCTAGCTCCCTCACGTAGGCTGATACTGCGCGCGGCTCTGATGCTTGGATCGGATTAAGCGATCACCGCGAAGCTGTCCTCTGGGTCCTTTCTTTTGTCGAGCCTTTTAGCACCGATTTTCCCAACGGCCCCGTCGTGCGGTTTTTTCGGGCTATGAGGCGCTCTGTAACCAGTATAAGAGACAAAAGTTATTCCCTTTGGAAAAGAGCACATAGAGGACCAAAACCACAAAAGAAGCTAGCGATACAACACATAGCGAAAGATCGACGTACACACGGTTCTCCTTTTAACTCTCGGCCCTTACGTCGCCTTCGAGAGCCGCGCGCAATCCGACGCAGGCCGTGCTTGCCTGCGTCGATTTCTCTGTCCCGGGTTGGCGGAAAAGTCGCGCCGCCGCTGGTTGACTTCGCGCCGTGTGACCCGCCCCGCCCCTCGGTGTGGCGGCAAAAATGATCGTTTGGGCTGGCGAATTGTTTCAATTTTCTTTGTCTTTTGCTTTTTTTGTCTTATTCTTGTGTGTGATTTTGATTTTTTTTCCGCCTCCGCCGGGGGCACTTCCTTTTTGCCTGTCGCACCCGTCGATCATCTCTCTCTGTTTGTGTCTGCCTCACGAAAGACCGCCGAACAAGAGTGTCCGCGTGATTGTTTGTTTCTCTCTGATCAATGCACTCGTGCGCTTGGTCGTTTTCCATTGATAACACTCTCTGGTGGTACAGTAATATTGGGAGCAGGAGAGCGCACGAAACAGTACAGACGCGAAGCCCGGCAAAGCTGCAGAGGTCAGTCGCTTCGCACTGATATTGGTGGGCGCGGGTGAAAAGGGAACAAAAAAATAGCAGAGTTTATATTTTTGGTTGGAGCCGTTTGCATTGGCTCTAACCTCTCTCGTCTGCACGATCAGGCCGAAAACAGTCACGTGATGCGTTTAATGGGGACGCGTCGGAAAGGTAAACGACGACTAATTGTGCGAGATTGTGTTGCCTTGCGTCCTGGTGGACCGCCACGGAGCGGTGGACAGGTGCGCCTTGTTGGACGCACCGTTCCGGGGTGATCTGCGTCAGGCTTTCAGGCTTGGCGGGATGCGCCCGCGCGCCCGACAGACCTCCGCCCCAGCACACGAGCCACAGCCCATTCGCGCGGGTCGGGCATCTCGCAAAGGCGCTCTGTTTTCTTTTTATTTATTACCGATTTTGGGCTTTTGAGCGATTCGTGTGGCACCTTGCGATGTCTCGGGCGCGTAACCCTGCGGATGCGGTAGGGCGTTGAGTGTGCAGATGTTGCGCCGCTGCACGATGCCCTTGCCACATAGAGTGCGGACGGCGGGGGGGGGGCTTTTCCGCTGGCAATCGTACTGGCAGGTTTGGCGCGACCTCCGACAGAGACCCGCAGCCGTACTGGTCACGCACGCCATTCTCGCTTGGGTCAAACGGGCACCCTACGCCCCCCGCAGCAGGCGCGTGGCGACATGATGGCAGCGCTGAGGCGAGAGGGCCGGCCCGACCCGGTCAGGAGCTGCGCCCACCTTCGCCCCCTGAAAGATGATAAAACCCTGTGGATTCTTCCAGGCGCGCGCGTTGCAGGCCCTGTACGGGCCTCCCCGTTGCCCCGCTGTGGCTTTGGGATGGGCCGTTGGCGCCAGAAGCTCCGCCCCACGGCCGCCCCCCTCCGTCATCCCTTCCCGGACCGCCCCCCCCCCCCTCATCGCCCCCTTGGGCCCAGATCTCGCCGTTCGCCAGCCTTTCGCCAGTGGCGCGATCTGGCCGGCCCCCTCGCACGCGGGAGTAGCTATTTTCCTTCCGCGGCGTGTGGCAGGGCGCGGAAACTGGTCGCTGCCCGCGCGTTGTCGGCTCGGTCGCAACTGGCAAAGCAGTGCCTCGAAACCGGTGAAGATTGCCCTGTTTCGCCGCAATATGACGCAATTGAAATGTGCCGATCGTGTCTATCTTACACACATGCATGTGTTTAGGGTGCCCAAAAACGACCGTCCCCCCGGATTTTTAGGAGGACTTTCCTTGGGGTAATATGCGCATCTCGCTTTTGGGTGTATTGATGCGTTTTGTGTTTGGCGCTGAGTTTCAATTGTTCAGCGGTTGCGAGAGACTGGCGGGATGCAAAGCCGCGAAAGTCAGCTATCCGCGGAATTTGTTGACACTTTTGTAGATAGCAGGTGCGGACAGCGTGGGCCCGCAACGTCACTGCTGACTTGGTGCTTACGAACAATTTCGTTTCTTGCGCTCTCCGCTCTTGATGGCAGTGAGCTTTGTCTCTACTCGTCCGGCCGAACGACGCGGAAGTCTATCCAGATTGTCTGATGTTCTCTCACATAGTGAATGTGCCGGGGTGCGCGCCGTGGAGCCCAGCTATCACAGCTCCGGTTTTCAGGGACATTCTGATGTGTGCTGCATCCTTCTGCTGATGTGGTGTTGGACTCTATTTCATGACCGCCTGCAGGGCATTCGACGGTGCACAAAAGGAGTGGGGCGATGGCTATTTGTATTTCACAAACGTCCTAATGATGTGATGTGAAGCATGGCGCGTGACCTTTGACGACAGTGGCGGGCTGCGACGAAGCGAAAGAAACGAGCTGGAAGAGGTCGTTGATCTCCTAGCGAAATCTCGAAACTCTCAAGCGTATTGGGCGGTGTCAAGATCCAAATGGTTGTCCTTGCTTGTGGGGCCCTCCCTGTACGGTTTAAAACACTGTGGCACGCGACGATGCTGGGTTGAGGGCGGGTGTGTCCGTTCTTTCCACAATCTTTGGTTCGACTTTTGTTGAAGATTGTTCGTCGGTTTTTTGTGGGTGCCTCCCGTGGTCGGCTCGACAATTGTGTCGAACAGGTCTCAATGATAAATCACGTCACTCGTGTATGCGTATTTCATGTCGACGAAATACGATATTGCTGTGGGGACCAGGTCGTGGTAGCGAGAGGCTATGGACAAGGGGGGACAAATACTGAGTGTCGCGTACAGATTTGAAACACAAGCTAGTTTGGTTGAAAATGTGACGGTGGCTTGAGCGAACGAAGGGCGCTGGTTCATCATTCGCGCGAGCAACCGCACGGCTGCTCGTGCTGGACCCTCTTTGCCTTATTTGCGTTTCGGCCGTTTGTGCTCTCGTCAGAGTCATCCGTGGGTCGAATCTTCTGGATACATCAAAAGGCCGCGAAAGATTCCTTGGGGTTGACGCTACGTAAAACCGACTTGGCCCGATGTGGATCTGCGCATTATCGCCGCGGCACGCCCAGGCTTCTCTGGTTGCGGATCTGGGCGAACCTTCTTGTGAACGAGGCCGTCGCTTCTTTGAACGCCGTCTCAGACCCGCCATGGAGCCGTCACGCTTTTGATTCGCGTGATGAGAAAATCGTTAAATAGCCTCAAGGCGAAAATCATTTGTATTGGGGACGCGCGGGTGATAATCGCCCTCTATAGGTTTCTTACTTTAAGGAGGATCCTATGGATATATTTAACGAAATTAACCATTCGGTGCCCTCACGAAGCGGTGGCATCGTCGGGATCAGGCTGCCGGATGTGATTGTTGCGTATTAAACGCGCTACTAATCATTCGTCTTGGCGGTGCCTTTGCATGTATGTTGTTTATGTTTGATGAGCTGCCCTGACGTTCATTGGGTATAAATGTGGTATTGTGTTCTCGAGACCGAAGCCGAAGCAAAAATCTTCCGTCGTGATCTTTATTAGGTCGGGCTCTCAGCGCGGAGCTGACAGATCTTGGAACATCTTAATTGCGGAGCAGCTAGAGACATGTCTAGCCTCGGGCCGGCCGATGGGGCGATATCATTGCAGGCTCAGCAACTGGGCGTCGCGGTTATGATGAAATGAAAAGCGCATGGGTATGTCGGGACAAAGGTCGGGAAACAAATCGGACTAATTCCGAAGCGCAAAGGGCGCCTCGGTTTATTCAGTGCCTAACACTGGCGGCGCAAGGCGGGATTCAGACGTTTTCTGCACACGAGCCACCAAGGAACATGATACGAATCCGAAAGTGAAAGCGGAAATTCATCGAACAAGAAAGGTTACCGGGACCGTGCCTTTAAAAATGAATCCTCAGCTCGCACCTACGTAGGGAAGTGGGGAATTCGAACTCTGGTGCCAGAGCTGTGGTGAGAAATACACGGGAACCCTTACGGCCAGAAGAAATTTTAAACGCGTGCCAAATAGCGTGCGAGTGTGCAAATCGGCGCTAAAACAAGACCGCGGATGGTGAGCCCATAGCTTGTGGTTATGGATAAATCAAGTGTGACTGCGCCGCCCCGATCCAAAGGCCAAAAAGAAGGAAGAGAAAGCACGACACTACACGCCAAAGCGGAAATTTTGAATGTGAGCCTTTGAGCCAAGCGTCTGACGCTTTCGCGCTAAGGTTTAGTTTGAACGAACGACAAGGCCTGCACCCGCGCGGCCTTTTTCTTTTGGTGCCGGCTTTTCGCGCAGATTGCGACAACGCATCCACAAGACGCGGTTGCGGCATATGGCCCATACGTATGGAAGAAACGAAATGTTTTACTGGCTTTTATTTTTATCTGTGGCGTTGGTCGTTGTGGCGAACTCAGCCAACAGGTCGCGCGCAGAGCCGTCGACCACAACGACACACATATTGCCAGCTATGCAACAGAGATTATCGAAGATAATAACGTACAAAAACGCAGGGCAACCTGTAACGTGCGCTACCTGTAGTGGGGGTGAAACAAAACCAATAAAAAAAACTCCCCAAAGGCACCGACATCGGAAATGTGCGCCAGCGTGTCGATTCCAGTCGGCGAAGAGAATGGCCCTGAATACGCAACGGCGATATGGGGTTGGACCACGAGCTGGACCCGTGCACCTTGGCGTTATGGTAGATCAAAGGAGAGCAAATCACAACAGAAATTATCAACAACAATTGAGTTGCCTCTTCCTCTCTTATATGACGGCGGGGTTGCAAGCGACCTCTCTGGTTGCGACAATTCCTCTACTCTCGATTTGTATCACGGAAATACTCGCTCTCCTTGTGGTTTTGGCCTCTCTTTGTTTCTTGCTTTTTAGACGGGAGTGGTGCTGAAAAAGATCAGCCCGGCCACTGGTCCCCTAAGTTCAATTCCGGCGCTTTGCCCACGATCGGGGCTCGTGTACCGCCTGATCTCGAGCGGCGAGGGGCTGTGCTTTGTACGGGTCGGAGATACGGCTGTGCGCCTGTTCATCTCCGATCAATCCCGCTTGGCAGCAACGGTCTAAAGCCGTTTTGCGGTCGTATTCATCTGCGCTTCAACGGGCAAAACCGGGCGGCATCAGCCCGCTCTCCGTCTCGCGGCGCATCATAAGTTTGTCTCTAAGGATATGCTCGGAAATTGACGTGCTTTTGGCCGTTTCTGTCTGATGGCCCCGCGAGGGCATATTGAGGAACATGAACAACACACAGAATGCCGGACGGCGCAATTCAGGGAGCACATATGACATTTTAAATCCGGACCACATCCAGGGAATTCGCAGCGAGCCAGCAAACGCCCCTCAGTAGGATCGGGCAAAAACTGGATTC
>Ga0163217_1106870_pt1 | contig 11944 bp, 15 predicted proteins | sample SynspAceP_FD_185933 | JGI IMG/M metagenome (GOLD analysis project Ga0163217, IMG submission 185933) | Saline lake microbial communities from Ace Lake in Antarctica - Synechococcus sp. Ace-P (PacBio error correction) | ecosystem: Environmental > Aquatic > Non-marine Saline and Alkaline > Saline ... | reverse complement strand
GTACCCGTATGATCGCGGCTGAGATTTGTGCAGTCTCAGAGGTAGACTCACCACGTTGGCGCGCTGAGATTTTGTGGAGTCTAGAGAGACTCGCCTACGTGGGTGCTGATATTTGTGAGTCTCAGGAGAGGATTCACCTACGTGGGTGCTGATATTCTGCGAGTCTCAGAGAGGACTCACCTACGTGGGTGCCGAAGATTTGTGAGTTCTCAGAGAGACTCACTACGTGGTTTGCTGAGATTGTGAGTCTCAGAGAGACTCACCTACCGGGTGCTGAGATTTGCGAGTTCTCAGAGAGGACTCAACCTACGTGTGGTGCCGGAATTTGTTGATCTCAGAGAGACTCACCTTACGTGGGTGCTGAAATTTGTGAGTTCAGAGAGACTCACCTACCGTGGGATGCGCGACCATCGATTGAGCCTAACGCTCAACCGGAAGATTGGCCTTTCGTCTTCCATCACGTCGCGGTGGAGGGTCCACGGGGAACCGTCGGGGCGGCGTGGTACATCTTCTCGGCTTCTTGAGCGTGACAAGGGAGTGCGCCCGACGCGGCCGAAGACGGCGATTTGGTTGCGCTCTCGCGACGGCGCGGTTCGCCGGTCGATGCCGCGGCTGATCGCGGCGGTTCCCGTCCTTAGGCAGCTTGTACGAAGCAACTAAAAACGCTCGGTCGAGGACTGAACCCGTCGTTGCGGGACACCTCAGGGTCTGTGTCAATTGATTACCGCAAACCTTCTTTGCCGTCGGCGAGGTACGCGAATTTGATGACGTTGGTGATGCGAAGTTTTGACCGTCATGCGCAGCGTTGATCTGGCCACGGCGTCGATACATTTGATCAATGAACTGCCTCGCGTGGTTTTTATTGAAACAAGATGGCCGAGTCCGTGATTGCCGGCAGCGGGACGTAGGCACTTACGTGCGGGCGATGTAAACGCGTGGGCATCGTCGAGCGGAGATATTCAATGAACGGACGTGCGGGTTTGCGCTAATCGGTATGTAATCGTCACCTTCAGCCGTGTTCGTACGATCACCACAAACCGTAACGGAACGTGCACCCGGACTTGTGCGGTGATGCAATTCGTCATGCCCGAATCACATTGCGTCACCACCGGACAGGTGGGGTCGTCTAAATCAACGACGACCAAACCGGCTTGCAGAAAAGTTAACGCATAGTGCCGAAGATTCGAGACGGATTCGGCACCTCGAGCAACCCGTCGGGATTGAGGTGAGGGCACGTTCCAAGAAAATTATTCAGTGGTTGCCGTGAGCAAGCGTGGCCGGCTCCGACCAAAAATCAGCCCTCTCGCGGTCGCTAAACGAACAGGTACCGATTAGATCGGATGAACGCGGATTCTTCATTTCTCGGGTTCTGTTTGCGGGTCGGATCCGGAGCGATTGTTGCGGGCGACGCCACACCGGTAGCGGAAATTTTGTTCGGAGTAAGCCGGTTGTCCGAGCGGCGACACCGGCGCCGTCGTGATCGCTCGCTGAACCCTGTGTGTCAATGAACGCGATGTCGAACACGCCAGGACGGAAACCGGCCTGTTGCCACACGCCGCGTACCAAGTACTCGCCCTCGGTTGTTGCAGATTCCAAAATTTCGGGTTTTGCGGAATGGGTTTAGCGAAACGTATCGAGGATGTCACGGCCGGGATGCTCGTGGGCATTTGTTCCAGTTTGCGATCGTGTTTCGACGTGAATGCTCGTAGTTCTCCGGGTAGGCAGCTTGTTGTAAAGAGCTGCCGAAGACGGCTTGAGGTTCGGTGTTCTCGGTCACCACGACGGCTTCGAAAGGCCGCTTGTTCCCGGCGGCGACGTAGCAGTAATTTCCCGATGAAGTTGGTGTAGCCGGTCCCTGCATGAGAAGCTGCAGACAATGACGGCTTGTTGTCCTGTCTTCGGCTGGACAAGGTGACAGTCGGTCGCAAGCTTTTGGTTTCGTAGACACCGGCGGCGGCGCGTGGTTGGATTCGTTTCTTCCAACCCGCGCCACGCGGACGGCTGTGCGGCACGTTGGTTACTGAACGCGATGCCGACATGCCGTCGCCGGAAATCGTTTGCTGTTGCGTGTAGATCGCTGGTGTCGCGGTTGCGTTGAACTGGTCACAGTGAAATCGCGCAGCTACTGACGGCCGACATGCCGGTTGCCTGTCACGTTTCGCCGTCGCGGGCGAGCATGAAAGACATGGGGCGTCGCGGAGCGTTGGAAATTGTACTTGGTTATGCGGTTCCGCAGTCACGTCGCCGGCGTTGTGCATGTTCGGGTGATTTGATGTTGGCTTTTTGTGGCAGGTGAACCGAACCACGACGGGTTCCAGGAACTGTGACAGGCGATGCAGGGACATTTCCTTGTGGCTGTGAGCGCGCAACTGTGAAAAAATCTCCTGGTCGTTGCCGCCCCAAGTGAGTTCTCCGTTTTCGTCAAACCGCACGCTCGGTGGCGGCGTGCGATCGCGGGTGTAGTCGGCTGTGATCGGGGGCGACTTGTGTTTGGCGGTTTGCGGACTTCCCACCACAATCGGTTCCACGGTGCTACGCTGGATCAACTTGGGTTTCTGGCCCGGTTCGCGCAGGACTTCGAAACGCGGGGTGCCGAACGTGCGTCAGCAAGGCCCAACAGATTGGTGCCGCCTTCGGGTGCGGCGGGCGGTGGTCGGGCATCCGTGGCGGTACACCGGAGCTCGATTTGGTTTTTCGATCTTTTGGGCACGAGCGATTCGTCGGCGTCCGTGGCAATTCGACGCAAAATTTGATTCGATGCGGCGCGGAACTTCGTTGTACAAAATCGTTGTTGCCTGTGGCTGTCGTTGTAGAATGGCAATCGCTGCAGTGCATGCCCTTTTCCATGTGGATATCCATCATGTGCACGGAGCAATACGGGTCGAATTTGCCGTGGAGTTTTCTCGGGGGCTGTGGTTCGGCGCGACGGCTTGCTGCAGTTTTGGGCCGTTAGTGGACTTCGGGGACGGTTCGTTTTTCCACGGCAGTTTGCGGCGCGATCTTTTTTGAAAACACGGCGCGAATTTTTAAACCCAACCGGACGTTGGAAGTCGGCAACTGAGTGTGCCGCAGGTGCGGGGTTCAGATCGGTCACGTTGGCGAGGGAATTCCGGGTCGGGCACAATGACCTCCGGGACGGCGGCTTCGTTTCGGGTTCCGATTCGGTGGCCAGATGTAGTCGTTCGGCCGTAGGTGCTGTTTGTTTCTTCGGGTTACATCAACTCACCGTCGGTTTTTCGTTGTGCCCCACCACATGTAACCGAGGTACTATTGAGCACGTTGCGTGCCCGGGTGGGAATTGTGGCACACCATTTGCAGGTGCTCGTCGGGCATCCGCAATTCAAATTTGTGTTGGATCGGGTGTCGGATTGGTTTTTGGTTGATTGTCGGTCGACGTACTTGACCCATTCGTCGCCGGGCCGAGGCGGCGGTTTGCCGCGGTTGCGACTTTGGCCAAAAATCCGCTGGCCGATTTCGCTTCGGTCGTTCGCGTACAAGACCGTTGACAAGCGGCCTACAGCCGCTGCTTGCGATAATCGCCGGGGTGGTCGTTTCGTGCCGGAGAAGTTTGAGTGTCGGATCGAGCAATTCGGGTTTTGGACAATCCGATGAAGACGGTGGGGTTCGGTTCGGTTTTCGTTGCCCATGGCCTGGAGGGCTAAGTCGTTCGCGGCGGCCGGCGGGTTCTGTCGAGTCGTTCGGGGATGGCGATCTCGGGACGAGAAGCGCCGCCCCGATTCAAAGATCCGCAGCACATTGCCGGGTTGGCTGACGGTTGGTATTTGATGAGTGGTTGCGAATCGCGGCAAAGAGGCCGTTTTTCGCGGGTTTGTTGTGGCGTCGGCGGCGGCACGGTTGCTAGATTTTGCGGTTTGGCCGGTTCATCGAATACGACTCCCCGAACGCGGGCTTGTGCTTTTGCGTCCGTTGGCCGCCGTGTTGTACAGAGCTGCGCCCCACAACATGCGCCGTGCGTTCACATCGACTTATTGCGCAATTGCAAGACTTCGTGGCGTGACATTGGCGCACGCGATTGTGGGCGACGCGGGAGGTCACCGGGATTGGACGAAAAACGGAACAAATTTCGGGCGCATTCGTGGTTTGAGCAACGTGTATGAGCGGACGGAGTTGGCGCGCTTTCCATGCCGTTGCGGAAACGAAGCGGTGCACGTGGAAGCTTGGTTGATGGTCGTCGCGTCGGCGTTGCCGCCGTGGCAATCGGGTGGCATCCGGATTTGCACGGGTTCTCGGGGTGCATGTTGGCCGAACGTCGGTGTGGCAGGTGATGCAATCCGTGACTTTTTCTGGCGTGGGGGAGGCGGGCGGACGCGTTGCGTCATGGTTGTCGAACCGCAAGTCGTCGGGAATGGCGGATGACGCGTTGTCGGAGGAACACCGAGCGCCGGGCCAGGCCCCAGGGGTCGCGACCGGCGGTCCGGCAAACATCGCGGCTCGACGCCCGCGCAGCGCCGGTTTTCGGATCTTGGCGTGGTTAGTTGGTTTGTTGAACAGTGCCGCTGCCCTGTTCAAACAGTGCGCTGCCGTGATAGCTCGCCCGCCGTTGATAGGGAAGTCGGCCGTGGGGAGGATGGGGCCGTGGGAGGATGGCGTGGGAGGAGGGGCCGTGGGAGGATGGGCCGTGGCCGAGCCAGCGTCATGGGCGCCGCAAGGCTCGGTGGACTTGCGTTTGTTGCTGCGGTTGAACTTGTGGGCCCGCTTGAGTTTGGGGCCCGCTGTGACCAGGTTTCTGCTGAGAGCCAGGTTTCTGCTGTGAGTTTGGGTTCTGCTGGTGAGCCGGGTCTTGACTGGAAACCCGGGCCGCCGGACGGCTGCTCGCGGAAATTCCAGGGCGTGCATTGAGCCGCGATAGTTTCGCGTCGAAATCATCGCCCTGTCGCGGCTCGTCCGCAGGCACGAGCGAAACGCTGGCGAGCCAGAGAAGGGCGCCAAACAAGCGCAGGCCGTAATTGATGAGTCCGTTCTCAGCGTTTTCACTTTGCAGGGCGGGGAATCTCCCAAACCAGTGATCCGCCAACAAGGATCAAGCCGCTGAATCGCCGGACGTTAATATTCCAAAACCCACTTCGAGGAATCCCGCGACATGCGTCGACTCTGCCGTCAGAAACGCTGGAAAAGGTTTACTACCATCACCACCAAATCAGGTGCGCGAAACCACCCAATAGCAGGATGTTGTTATTTTAACAGAGGACGGTATTCAAGGCCAGTGCTAATATCGTTCCGAGGTGAAATTACGGACTTCTCCGCGTGGAAAAGGTACGTTTCCAGGGGGCGCAGGTCTGAGTGCGACCACAAACAATTGACGTTGTTTGATCGTCTGTTGCAACGCGCGGTCCAAAATCCGCATCCAAACCCAAAATTGAGGAAGGTGCAATCACGGGGTCCACGAAATTACGTTTGCCCCTGCTTTGTTGGCTTTTGAGACTCCGGGATCAGGCTCAATCGGCTTGGTTCAGTTCGACGCCGAACAGCCGGATGGTTCTTTGCGTCCCCTAGAACTGATTCGGTTCAGCAAAGTCGGGTTTGCGGCATGATCGCGTCGAATTTCCGGTGGCCGGTCGTCGTTGTCGATCCCGGGTACCGCTGCTTAGTACAAATACGACGTGCGGAAAACGAAAACCCCAGTCGCGGTCGTTTAGGGACAATTCATCGCTGCCATGGGCCGCATTGATGTCGACTTCGCGACCGGCCAAGGGTCCAAAACGTCGCGGCCGAACGCATAGTAGAACGCGGATTCGAATAGTTGAACCGCTCGATGTGCCCGTTCGTCGCGGCGCCGATGTAGTACGAATTGATTCGTGCCGGGACCGCTGTACCGACCGGGTTCGGGGACGCGACCAAGAAGTTGTGGTCTCGTTGATTTCAAACGAGGGACCATCGAGCTTTAGCATGAACGACAAGTTCGCGTTCAAACCCGGGTACAAGAAATCGTTGGCGATAGTAGTTGGCGCATGAACGTGTTTTGATGCCGGTCTTCGCTCAAGGAAATCAGCAGCGAGTTTGATGTTTTCTCGGTTTTGTCGAACCAGATCAGGTTGAAATTGATCGCGGTTGGAATGGCGAGGTGCCGAACAATCGCACGGCCGCGGTTTGATGTCCCGAAAATGAAACCGCGAAAATCGCTGCACGAAACGGTCTGCTGCCGATCCGAGTGGACACGAAATCGTAGTTTCGGGCTTGGTGTCGGCCAGCTTGCTTCGGTAACCATTCTCCAACGCAAAATCGGTACGAAATCGGCTGCGTTCCGGGCCGCACGTCGGTGTTTGACACCCCGAGTTCGTCGGCGCGTCAGGTTGCTTCATGTTGAAAATTGCCGTTGACGCGAATCCGCCAATCGTTCGGTTTTGAACGATGCTGTTGCATGAAAGAGATCCACGCGAACGGAATATGTAGGACTGCATTCAGGAACGGAATCCGGATCGCCCGAGAACGCGGCGCGCTCGGGTATCTGCGTGGCTTCGAAAAGGCGTTGTCGGGGTGGGCAATTGGCGCCCTCGAACAGGTTCAAAACTCCTTGGCCGTTAACTTCCATTGAACGTGTGCTCGCCCAGGACCGCGGTAGTCGCCTTTGAGCAACGTTTTGTTGTAGGGATCCCACCCAGGCACCTCCCGCCCGGGTAATCGTCGAGCATCGCGATGGGCCTTTTGGCCGTACCGGTCACTTTACCTGATGTCCGATTCCGCCACGGTCGTCGACAGGGATGAAATGGTTGCTCGTTGTGCGATTCCGTCGGCAAAGATCCCGCTGCAGTCAGGCTCCGGTGAACCCGTACGGGTGCCCGCCGTCGAGTTCACAATAGCGAATTCGGTGTGCGTCCACGCCCCGGTCGGCATCAGGTCGGCAATTCCTCAGCCTGCTTCGATCGGCGAACGCAGCACCGGCGTCGGATTGGGGGCGGCGTGGATTTGTTGGGATTGGATTTTGCGTCGGATTCAAGCTTGCCCAATCGCCGCAATGCGGTTGGCGGTAGTTGTGTTTTTGGGGTGGGACCGGCGAGAATCCATCAATTTAACGATGATTTCGTTTTCGAATCGGAATACAGGCGCAGCGTTCGGCGAATTCGTCAGGCAACGCGGCCCCGGTTCGCGCCAACCAGCAGCACACCAGAGAGCGATGGGCGGGCCAACGTCGAATTCGCACTCAGAGGGACCGTGAGATGCGGAAGGGCATCCACCCGATAGGGATCCGGCTGGAATGGGGTATCGGTCCGGTCGGCGGCTGTGCTCTGTAGCGAAAAGTTGACGACTTTGTCGATTTTTCCGTTTTGCCGATCCGATTTCCATTCTCCATCGGCTTTCCAAGCTAATACGAATCAGGTGCCAAGACGACTAACCTAGGGTTCTTTCGGGGGATAGATCGCCGTCCCCTGAGCAGGCGTCTTTCCACCGCAACACCTTGTCGAATCCGCCGCTGACCCTTTTCCGCCGCCGATTCTTCGAACCGGCCGACGACCTCGCGCTGCGAAACACTCAGCGGCGGGAAATGCGCCGCCGGGGATACGGTGGATTGTTTTGCCCGCCGAGGCGGTTTTCGGATGTCAATCGTATGGTCATTGTGACGGCCCGCGATGCGCTCTCGTGGTGAATCTTCTGAACGAAGGAACCCTCCGGTGCGTCCGGTTTGAAATACCGATTCACTAATCTTTTTCGCTGACGTCTCGGCCGATGGTCAGCGTTTCACGGCCGTCCGGGGACGCGTTGCAGTCATCAATATCTCAACGGCGAACCGCGGGCACCGCTCGGCCGTTGAAGCTGCGGGCGATGATGACGTTTGTCCAAGGCGGGAGGTCCGCCGCGATCGCCAAAGACGCCAAGGCAGTTCACCAGCGGCGTATTCGCCTCGGCGTATTTCGGCAATCGAAACGACCGACGACGCGGGAACATGCCCACCCAGAGAACCTACTGACCAGGACGACGTCGAGCGTTACTCACGGAAGCCTTCCGAAGCGACGTCAGCGAAGAATCGCGATCATCGCCGTGTGTCGACCGGACAGCGGACGGATTGTTCTCGGCCGTGCGGTGGTAAGCAGGTGTCTCCGGCGACGCTTGCAAGCCGACGATACTCAATTGCATTCGCGATCGGACGCGAGGTTGCCATGGCTCGCACGGCGGCGTTCTTTCCAGCAAGGCAAGCGGCCACCGCTGGACCAGTCGCACGATTCCGGTTCATTCAGCCAATCAACGGTTCCACGCAGCGTGAAGTCGAATCGTCACCAAGGATAGTCGGACCGCTGCACCTGGGGGACCGGGTTTTTCGTTCGCGCCGATTGGTGTTCGGCGCGTCAATTCCCGGCCGGAGGATCCCCTTCACGCCGCAAGTCGATTTTGTTTTCGCGATTGAACACCAAAGCCGGCGACAGTCAAACGCATCCTGGGGAAAGACGGCCTGCGAGGGAACGACACGATTTTTGAATTGCAACAAAGTTCAACGCCAACCGGGCGTTCGTGCCTGCGGTCGCGATCAGTTCTTTCGACTTGGCCGCCGAGGGAGTTTTGGTGGAACAAAGCGGCCATGATCCGGACGCCGTGCCACGCCGGCATCGCGACGTTGCCGGCGGGATTCCGCTGTTCAAAAGCTTCGCTTCCACGGAAGTCCCCAACTTGTCGGCGGCATTTCGGCGTTTTCTTCCACTGGAGAAGCGGCTACGCGACCCACGACAGGGTTTCGAATTCGGCCAAGGACAAACTGAAAACAACGGCACCCAAACGCCGAAAAAGTGCTCGAAGCTGAGTTTCGGCGGCGTTCGCCGCTTCGGCAGGCGGCGGGATCGTCGCCCAAACATTTCGGCTTTCTTTCGAGAACATCTCAGACCTCAATGCTGGCCTGACAAAACTACCGAACTTGTCGCGGTTAGCTCTTCGTATCGAACTTGGTCGGTTTGCGCTCGGAAATCTACGGTCCCACACCACGCGTGAACACCGACCGTGCCGGGCATCGATCGGTTGTGTCGTTCGGTCGCGGATTGGGCCAACATCGACGGCGCTCGGGTTGATTTTGTCGACGTCGGATGTACGGCGACGCGGAGATTGCCGGCCAAGCGGTGCCTGATAAATGTTGGTTGGTGCCGCAGGACAGTCACCACCGATCCCGAAATTGACAGCGGAAAGTCGTCGAACAATCATTCGAACGGCAATTCCAAAGAAAGAGCCGACCGGACCCGCGCCCGCAGATCCGGTTGACCCCGATCTCACGCCGCGCGTTGACCCGGATGGTGTTGGGCCGTCGCGGACAAAGCCAGGGCGAGTTGCTTCGGGTTGTACCGGGATGCCGGATGCGACGATCTTTTCGATTCGACGTCGCGGATCGCCAAGGCTTCGCAATACCGCGTTACTTACGCTCGGACGCCGAGAATCCAAGACGCCGAACGATCGTCGGACTTCAACGTGCCGATGAGGTAACTTTCGGGGTTGTTTCGGGATCCCTGAAACCCGTAGCGGCCGAACACGCTTCCCGAAAGGCACCGGCGTTGGAGAATCGTTCATTCCGGTTCCTTGCCGGACCGCAATTCCCGACGGCAGCGGAACTTCGATCGGTCACTCGCGTCGGTTGCGATGCCTCGCCGACACCTTGTCTGGAGTCGGCCCGCACAGCTGTGCGTCTGCCCGGGGATTCACCCTTTGACGGCGAAAACTTGGGCGACGGCACCCCCAATGCGTTTGAGGTGTACGCGTCGGCAACGGCTTCCAGCACGGAAAGGCGTATGGACGCGATTCAGTAATGCGAACTTCGTGACGTCGGGACGCCGGAAGTCATCGTGCATGGCACGGATCTGTCTGAGCCTTGGCCCAATGGGTCAAAAACGGCGTCGTGTTCTTGCCCCGGCAGCACACCGATTTACATTTCACGGGAAATTGGTCGGCGGGTTCGGCGTTCAGCGGTGACGGAGTCGACCAGGACGGACGTGGTCACCTTCGCCGGACAACACGGGTTCGCCCGCTGTGGAACTGCGAGTCGCGCCTACACGCCTCGGCGGCGTCGCGTTCCCTTTCCAGAAATTTTAACCGGCAACCGTTTAGCGATTGAAGCGATCAGTAGCAGCGTCTCTCTGAGACGCTGAAAAATCTGCGAGTCTCAGAGGGACTCGCCCTACGCTGCGTGTAATTTGCGAGTCTCAGAGAGACTCGCCTACGTGCGTGTGAAATTTTGCGAGTCTCAGAGAAGACTCGCCTACGTAGGTGTGAAATTTTTGCGCGTCTCAGAGAAGGGACTCGCCTACGTTGGAGGTGTGAATTGCGAGTCTCGAGAGACTCGCCTATGAACGTGGGTGTGAAATCTGCGAGTCCAGAGAGACTCGCCTACGTTTTGCCGTGTGAAATCTGCGAGTCTTTTCCGAGGACTCGCCTACGTGCGGGTGTGAAATCTTGCGAGTTCTTCGAGAGATTCGCCTTACGTTGCGTGTGGAAATTTGCGAGTCTCAGAGAGGAACTCGCCTACGTGGGTGTGAAAATCTTGCGAGTTCTCAGAGAGACTTCGCCTACGTGGGTGTGAAATCTTGCGAGTCTCAGAGAGACTCGCCTTACGTGGGTGTGAAATTGCGAGTCTTCGAGAGACTTCGCCTACGTGGGGTGTGAAATCTGCGAGTCTCCGAGGACTCGCCTACGTGGGTGTGAAATCTGCTAGTCTCCGAGAGACTCGCCTACGTGGGTGTGGAAATGCGGTCTCCGAGAGGGACTCGCCTACGTGGGTGGAATCTTGCGAGTCTCCGAGAAGACTCGCCTACGTGGGTTAAAACAGCCGCACCGATTTCGCCATGATTTGCATGATTGCTTTGATTCTTTCAACGTTATTCTTTTTTTCGGGCGAAAAAAAAGGCGTCCTTCGGCCACGCTGGCGGCAACCACGATACGGATCGAGGTGATTGCGCGGTGCGGAACGATTAGCGACGCAGTTCCGAGGGGACCTCGGCTGAGTACCGACTCGGGCAATTGAACTCCCGGCGAGCAAACTCGCGATCTTCGTGCCAGTTCCTGATACGTGGCAGCCGTTGCAGCACTTCGACGGCAAGAATCTCTTGCACGCATCCTCGAACTTGACGAAGGCGACGATTTGCCCGGTTTCGAGGTGATGACCAAGACGCCACAAATCCGCTGGCCAATCCTCGTTCCGCAATCGGCACGCCACCGAAACACCGCCGTCTTTCGCGGACCTGGGACAAGCCGACGAAAAGCCAGCGGTCCGCAAATGAAAGCCCACGCGTGAATCGGGAAAGCTCGATGATTGATTTCGTATTTGCCCGTTTGCGGATCAATAACGAATCCGCCGGTTCCCGAATGTAACACAATACAACTTTCGTATGTACCAGCGAGGGAATGGGGGCATCGAAAGTCCGCGGGATATTATATTCAATCCGACGTCACATCGAATCAACACAGCCACCATCTTTCTTGTTCGCTCGCCAGCCGCCCGGATTCGTCCGTTTTCCCGAGCGCGGTACGCAGTCGATTTGCCTCACGGCATCGCCATTCCGTTGAGATGACAGCAATCGCGGGGATGTATTTTCGTGATGAAGCTGGTGCCAAACGGGTTCAAAGTTGAACGTTGCTGCTGCGCCGGGCAAGCATTGAGATCGATGTTGACCAAATATCACCTCGTGTCCTTCGCCGTTGCCCAACCAAGCCATTTTCGTGGGATGTCGATATCGACGGCTGAAGTGGGCGACGCGGGTAAGAAAACAAGCGTCGTGTGGATGCGTGCTCGCTTTGCGTTCGGGCAAAATTTGTACGGTGGCTTCCGCGCGGTTCGAGGGCCTCTCGCAAAACGGGCCGGGATGTTGTGAAATTCCCATTAAACTGAAGCGGCCGACCCGGATTCGCGATTTCGGTGGACTGGGACCGGCCATTGCCATTGGTTTGGTTCGAAACATCGAAAGTGCGTTTGTTCAGCACCGCCGGCCTTCGGGACGCAACATGGACCCAATTTTGCAAG
>Ga0163217_1089104_pt1 | contig 11944 bp, 12 predicted proteins | sample SynspAceP_FD_185933 | JGI IMG/M metagenome (GOLD analysis project Ga0163217, IMG submission 185933) | Saline lake microbial communities from Ace Lake in Antarctica - Synechococcus sp. Ace-P (PacBio error correction) | ecosystem: Environmental > Aquatic > Non-marine Saline and Alkaline > Saline ... | reverse complement strand
GGGGGGGCCCGATTTTTTTTTGAAAGGGGGGGGGCAAAAAAACTTGGGGGGCCAAAAAACCCCCCCTTTTAAGGGCCTTCCCCCGGTGGGGGGCCCCTTTCCCCCCAAAAACCTTTTTTGGTTTTTTTCCAAAAGTTTTTCCAGGGGGACCCCCACGGGGGGGGGGGGGGGGGCAGGGACTGTTTTTTTGCCCGGCTTTTTTTTTTTTTGGTGGGGGGGCAAAATACATTTTTTTTTCCCCCAAAAAACCCTTTCCCGGGGCCTTCGAGGGGAAGGGTGCCCGGGTTTTAACTGGGGGGGGGGGGGAAAAACAATCCGGGGCAGAACAACAAGGGAGGAGGGCCGGGGGAGACCCCCCCCCGCCTTTTGTTCTTTGGGGGGTAAAACCAACCCCTCTTTTTCCCCCGGCCCCCAAGGGAGAAAAAGGGGGGGAATAATTTTTTCTTTTGGGGGGACGGGGCCCCGGGTCGATTTGCAAAAATTTTCCCCCGGTTTGCGGGGGGGGGACCGGTTGGGGGGGGGGGAAACTTTTGGGCCCCGGGAAAGGGGCAATTCGGGGGGAGGGGCTTTTTTTTTTTTTTGTCCCCCCCCCAAACTGGGGGGGGGGGGGGGCGGGGTTTTTCGGTTTTCCCGATTCTTTTTTTCCCCAATTTTTTTGTTTTTTTTCAGCCCCCAAAACCCCCAAGGGGGGAAAAACTTCCGGGCCGAAAAAAGGGGTGTTTTTGGGGACGGGGAAAAAATTTTTTTTTTGGCCACCGGGGGGGGGGGGGGGGCGCTTCTTTTTCTTTGGGGAGGGGGAAAAAAGGGGCGGAGATGAAAAAAATTTCCCAGGGGAGCTGCGGGGGGCCCAAAAACCCCCCACTTTCTGTTTTTTTTTTTTTGCCCCTTTTCGGGCTTTTTTTTTTCAAAAGGCCCACCTTCAAAACTTTTGCCGCCTGGGGGGGACGTCCTCCAACGTTTTGGTGTTTTTTTTTTTTCTTTTTTCGGGCCCGGGGAAGGACCCCCCCGGGGCTTTCCGATGCGGGGTCCCAAAGTGCTTTTCCCCAAAAAACTTAGGGCCCCCCTTTGGCCGGAAGGCAATTTTAAATATCATTTCCCCTTTTTTTTCTAGGGGGGGCTTGTTTGGGGGCCTTTGTTTTCCCGTTTTGGGGGGCCTTTTTCCCGTTTTTTTGGGGGGGGAAACCCCCTCCTTTCCAAAATTTGGCCCCCGACCTTTTCTTTTTTTTCCCTTTTTTTTTTTTTCCCCCACGGCGGCTTGGAAAAACGAAAAGGGGGGGGCACTTTTTTTTCCCCCACGGGCGGGGGGGGAAAAAAAAACCCCCCCCCGGGGGGGGGGGGCCCCGGGGGGGGGGGGCCACTGGGTTTCCGGGGGACCCAAAGGGGGCCCTTTTTTTTGTGGGGCCCCCCCCCCCCCCAAAAAAAACTTTTTGCTGGGGGGGGCCCATTTTTTTTTTTTTTTGCCTCAGGTTTTCCCAAAAAAAAAGGCCTTTTTTCTTTTTTTTTTTTTTTCCGCCCCGCTTTTGGGGGGGGGGGGGACGGGTTTTCTCACCCCAACCCCCTTTGGGGCGGGGGCCCCCGGGGGGGGCCGGGGGTTGGGGGGGTTCCAAAACCCCCCCAAAAAAACTGTTTGCGGAAGGGGGGGGGGGGGGCAAAAAAGGCGGGCCCCCCAAGGGGGGGGGTTTTTTTTTTTTCCCCATTTTGGGTCCCCCGCCGGAAGTTGGTTTTTTTTGCCTTTTTTTTTTCCTTGGCGGGCTTTTTCCCCCCCCAAAACCTTAATTTACCTTCGGTTTACTGGGGGGGGTTTTTTTTTTTTTTTTTTTTTTTTTTTTTTTTTTTTTTTTTTTTTTTTTTTTTTTTTTTTTTTTTTTCCTTTGGGGCCGTTTCTTTTTTTTTTCCCTGGGCTTTTCTTTCCCGGGGCCCGCCTTTTTCCAAATAAAGGGTTTTTTTTTTTGGGGGGGGGGCCAACTTTCCCAAAAGGGAGATTGGGCCACAAAAAGTATTTTCCGGGGCCCCCCCAACCCGGGAGGGGGCTGGTTTTTTTTTTTTTTTTTTTTTTTTCCCCCCCAACTTTGGGGAAAAAAAAAAAATTTTTTTTCTTTTTTTTCCCCCCGGCCCGGGCCCTTTATTTTTTTTCCCGCGTTTTTTTGGGCCTTTTCCGAAAAGGGGGGGGGGCCTTTTTTTCAACCCCCCCCCCGGTATTTGTTCCCCGTGGTTTTTTTCCAACTTTTTTTTTGGGGGGGGGGGGGGACCGGGGGGGCCCCCCTTTCTTTTGGGGGGGGGGGCCGGGGGGGCCCAAATATTTTCCGGGTTGGGGCCGGGGGGAACCCCCTGGGCCCCGGGGGGGGGTTTTCCAAATCCCGGGGGGGGGGGCGGGTTTGTGGGTTTTTGCCCCCCCTTTTTTTTTTTCTCCCGTGGCGGGTTTTTTTCCCGGGGGGGCCAAAAAAAAAAAAACCCCCCTTTTTGCCCCCCCAACCTTTATTTTTTTGTTTTTGGTTTTTTTTTTTTTTTTCCAAAAAACCCATTTTTTTCCCGTTTGATTTTTTTTGGAACGGGGGGGCCCCCCCAAAAAAAAACCGGGGGGCCCCAAAAAAAACCTTTTTCCAACCGGGGAGGCTTTTTTCCCGCTTCCCGCGGCCCCTGGGGGGGGGGAAAAAACCCTTCACCCCCCCACCCCCAACCCCTTTTTTTAACCTTTTTCAGGGGGGCCGGGAGCCACGGGGGGAAGGGGCCCGGCAGGTTTCGCTTGGCCCTCTTTTTTTCTTTTAGGGTCCCCAAAAAAAGGGGGGAAAAACCCCCAGAAGGGGGAAGAGAAACCCCGGGGGGCTTTGGTTTTTTTTTTTTTTCCCCCGAAAAAAGGGGGGTTGGGGGGCGGGGGCCCGCTTTGGTAGCCCCAAAAAGAACGGGGGCCAAAACCCGGTTTTTTTCCCTTTAAAAGGGAAATTTTGGGAAAGCCCGAGGGGGGGACCCGTTTTGGGCCCCCCCCCCCCAAAACCCCTGTTTTTTTTTTTTTTTTGGTTACCTTTATTCCCTCGTTAAAAATTTGGGGAAAATGGGGTTTTTTTTTCCAAAAAAAAAAAAAAAAACCCCCCAGGGGTTTTTTTTCCTTTTGGAAAACCTTTTTTTTCCCCTGGGGGGGGGTTTTTTTTCCCCAAAGCCAGGGGGGGGCAAAAAAAAAAAAACCCCCCCCGGGGGGGGGGATGGCCAGAAGAACCCCAAAAAAAAAAAACCCCATTTTTTTTCAGGGGGAAAAAAAAAAAGGGCCCTTTTTCCCCCCCCCCCCCTTTTGGCCCTTTTTTTTTCTCTTATTTGGGGCCGGAAAAAAAGGGGAGGAAAGGGGGGCCCGGGGGCGGGGGGGAAAATGGGGGGCCCGTTGTTTTTGGGTCTTGGGGTTTTCCCCGCCCCCCAACCCCACCTTTTTTTTCCCCCCCCGGGGCCCGGGGAAGGAAAGGAATTTGGCCTTCCCTTTTTTTGGGGGGGGGGGCCCCCCCCCTGGGGCTTTTGTTTTTTTCCCCCCCGGGGGCCCGCTTTTTTGGAGTTTCCCCCCCCAAAAAAGGGAGGGGGGGGGGGGCAAAAAATTTCCGGGCCGGAGGGGGGGGGGGGAAAATTTTCTAGTTTTCTTTTCTTTTGGTGGACAAAAAAGGGGGGTTTTTTCCGGTTCCCAAAAAAATTTTGTCTGGGCCCTTCTAAACGGGGGGGGAAAAAAAAACCCCCTTGGGACCTTTTACCACCCCCCAAAACCCCACCAAAAAAAACCTTGGGCCTTTTTTTCCACCGTGAAAGGGGGAAGGGGGTTCCCCCCACCCCATTTTTTTTGGCTTGGTTTGGTTTTGTTTTTGTTGGGGAAAATTCCCCCCAACTTTTACCGAAAATTTTTTTTTTCAAACTGTTTGCGGAACCACCCGGGCAAAAAGGGGGATGGGGGGGCCCCGGGGGGGGGAAACCCCTATCGGGGGAATATTTTTTTCAAAAAAGTTGGAACCCCCCCCATTTTTGGTTTGGAGGGGGACGGCCCCCCCAAACCCCCCGGGGAAAGCGGGTTTTTTTTGGACCCCCGGCCTTTTCCCACCCAAAACCCCTTGGGGGAGGGGGGGGGGGGGGCCCCCCCCCCAAAACCATTCCATTTTTTTCAGGGGGCCGGGGGCCCTCTTGGGGAACCCCGCCAATTTGGGGCCCGTTTTTTTGGGGGGGGGCCAAAAAGGTTTTTTTTTTTTTTTTGCGGGGGGGGGGGGGGGCCCCCCCCCAGGGTTTTTTTTTTCTTTGGGGGGCCCCAAACGGGGGGTTTTGGGGGGGAAAAAAAAATTTTTTTTGGGGGGCCCCCCAAAAACCCGGGGTTTCGTTTTTTTCTTCCAACCCAGGGGGGGGCCAAAAAAAAAAAGGGGGACCTTTTGTGGGTGTTTTTTTTGTTCCGCTTTTTTTTTCCCCAGACAAAGGGGCTTTTAAAAAAAAGGGAGGAGGGCGGTTCTTTTTCGGTTTGGGCCAACGGGGGAACCCCGGGGGGGGGTTTGGGGCTCCCAAAAAAAAACCCGCCCCCCAACCCAAAAACCCCAGAGGTTTATTTGGAAGGGGGGGGGCCCCCCATGGGGGGGACCCAAGGTTTTTTTTTTTTCCTTAGGGAAAAGGTTTTGGCGGCCTGGTGGCAAAAAAACCTTTTGGGGCGGGGGGGACTCGGGGGGCGGGGGGAAACCCCCAAATTTTTTTTCCCTTTTTGGCCAAAAAAAAAAAAATTCGCTTTTTTTTTTTTTGTTTCCCCAAAAAACCCCCAAAAATGGGGTTCGGGTTTCATTTTTCCCCCGGGAAAAAAAAACGGGGTTCTTTCCCCGGTTTTTAAAGAATTTTTTCGGTCGGAAAGGGGTTTTTAAGGAAAAAAAAGGGGGCCCCCTATTAAAATTTTTTTATTTCTCTTTTTTGCGGGAGGGGGGGAGAGAAACAAAGGGGGGCTTTTGGCCTTTTTGGCCCCCCCCCTTTTTTTTTTTTTTGGGCGGGGGATTTTTGGAACAGGGGGGGAATTTTTTTTTTTCCCCTTTTGAGCCCCCGCCCCCAAAATTTTTTTATTTTTTTTTTCCCCATTTTTTTTTTCTGCCTTCCAAAAAAACGATTGCACCCAAAAAAAACCAAAAAAAAAAAAAAAAAATTTTCCCCCCCCAAGGGTCCGCCAAAAACCTTTTTCTTTTTTAACCCCCCCGTTTTTTCGCTGGCTTTCCCCCGAAAAAAACCCCCCATTTTTTCATTTTGGGGGGGGGAAAATTTTGGGCCCCGGGGGTCCGGCCGGGCCCCCCCCCCCACCCCCAAAAAAATGGGGGGAAAAAAAAAAAAAAAAACAGAAAATTTTTGGTTTTTTTTTGAAACGGGGGGGATTTGTTTTTTCCCCGGCGTTCAGGGGGCTTTTTTTTTGGGGCGGGTTTTTCACCTGGTTTTTGAAGAAAGTTTTAGGGGGCGGAGCAGGCCAAAAAAACAAAAAGGGTTTTTTGGGGGGGCTCCCGGAAAGGAAAAGTAAAAAAGGGGACAAAGGGGGGCCAGGAAAAAAAAGCGGTTTTTTGGCGGGGCACCCCCCCCGGAAATTTTTTTTTACCCCCAAGGAAGAAAAAAAGGGGCCCCCCCCCCCCCCCCAGGGGTTTTGAAAGTTTGGAAATGGGGTGTTTTTTTTTTTTTTTTTTTTTTTTTTTTAGGGGGTTACGCGCCCCCAAAAAAAAAAAGGCGGGGGTTTTTGGACCTTTTAATTTTGGGAGGGGGTCCGGGGGGGGGGGGGAACAACCGGAAAAAAAAACAACCATTATGGGGGTTGGGGCCCAAGGGTCCAGAGTTTTTTTCTTTTGGGGGGGGGGGACCAGGGGGAACAAAAAAAAATTTGGCCGCAAAAGGCAAAAAGGGCGGCCCCCGGTAATTTTAATTGGTTCCTTTTCGGGGGGCCCCCCCCCCCGCAAGAGGGGGGGGAAAGGGGTTGTTTGGGGAATTTTTTTTGGGTTTTTTTTTTTTTATTTCCCCCCGGGTATAACGTTTGGGGGGTTTTTTCCCTTTTCCAGGGCAAAAAGGGGGAGATTTTTTTTTTTTTTTTTTTTTTGTTGGGGGGGGGGCCAAAAAAAAAAAAAAAATTTGGGGGGGGATAACCCTTTCTTTTCGGAAAACCAGGAAGAAAAAAACCCCTTTGGTGGGCCGGGAAAAAAGGTGGGGTTTCGCTCCCCCAAAAAAAGCTTTTTTTTTCTTGGGAATTCCCACTATTCTTTTCGGGGAGTTTAAAAAATTTGTTCCGGGGCAACATTTTTTTTTCCCCAGGGGGGGGGGGGGGGAAAAAAAAAAGCTTGGTTTTTTTTTTTCTTTTTTTCCCGCCGGGCTTGTTTGGCAATTTGGCCGGGGATTTGGGCCCGAGAAAATTTTTTTTTTTTTCCCCCCCCGGCCTTTTTTTTCTTTTTTTTAAAAGGGGGGGGGAGGGGAAAAAAAGGGGGGGGCCTTTCAAAAAAAAAAAAAAAAGTTTGGAGGGTTTTTTTTTTTTTTTTTTGGGGGGGGGCCCGGGATTTATGGGGGGGTCCCCGGGAATTTTGGGGAAAAAAAAAAGGGGGGGGGGGGGGGGGGGGGGGGGGGAAAATTTTTTTTCCTTGTTTTTTTTTCCCCCCCCCCCCAAACCCCCCGGGCCTACCGGGGGGGGGGGGTTTTTTTTTTCCTTATTTTTGTCTTATTTTTTGAGGGTTTTCCCCAAGGGGGGGGCTTTTTTTTGAGGGGGGGGGAAAAAAAAAGCCTGAATTTTTTCGAAACCGGGGAAGGAGGGGGGCCCTCCCAGTTGAAAAAGGTTTTTCTTGTTTCCCCATTCCGTTTTTGAAAAAAGGGGGAGGGGGGAGGTTTCGTTTTGGGGGGGGGGGGGGGGGGGGGGCGGGGGGAAAAACCCTTTTTTAACTGGGAGGCGGGGGGGAGTTGCTGGGCCCATTTTTTCCCAAAATAAAAAAAAACAGGGGGGGGGAAAGGGGGGCCCCCAAACCCAAAAAAAAAAAGTTAAAGGGGGACAAGTTTTCGTGGAAACTTTTTTTTCCCTTCCCTATTTTCCCCCCCCGCCTAAAATTTCGGCCCCCCCAAAAAAAAAAAAAAAACCAAAAAAATTTTCCCCCCCCCCCCCGGGGGGAGCGGGCCAGGGGCCCCCCAGGGTGGGGTTTTTTAACCCCCCCCAAAAAATTATTGGGGGGGGGGGGCATAGGGCGGGGGGCCTCATTATTACTTGTTCCCCCAAAAAAAAAAAAAAACCCCAGTTTTTTTTTTTGTGGGGGGGGGGGAGCCGTGGGATTGTTTTGATAGTAAAGACAAAAAATCCCCAGGGTTTTTTTCCTTTCCAAATTTCCCGGCTGAAATTGGAAAAACCTTGTTCGGATGTAAATAAAACATAATTTTCCGAAAAGGGGGGGGCGTTGGCCCCGGCCCTCCCCCACAATTATTGTGCTCGCCTCCGTTCCCCACCCAAAATCGAGGGGGGGGGTTTTTTGGGGTCAAGGGCCCCCAGGGACGACTTTGTTTTTGGTTTTTATTTTTCGGGGGGGGAATTTTTTAAAATTCCCCGTTGTTTGGTTTTATTCCGGGTCCTGGGGGAACCATTTTTTTTTTAATTTTGGGGTTGTTTTCGCCCACCCCACAGGGGGGGTTTGGGTTTTTTTTTGATTATGCGGGGGGGGGGGAAAAAAAAAAAAAAAAAAAAACAAAAAATTTTCCCTTTTTTTTGGGGGGAAGGGGGGGAAAGGAAACTTTTGTGGCCTTCTTTTTTTTTTTTTTTTTTTTTTCGTTTTTTTTTCCGCCCCGTGGGGGGGGGGGGGGATTTAATCGAAAAGGGGGGGGGGATTTATTTTTTTTTTTCCCTTGTTCTAAAAAGGGGGGGGGAATTTTCCCCCCCCGCCCCGTTGGTTTGGGGAAAAAAAAACCGGGGGGGCCAATTTATTTTTTCCTTTTCAAAATTTGGGGGGGGGGGGGGGGGAACGTTTTCTTTTCCCGTTTTTTTTCAAGCCCCCAAAAACAGTTGATTTTTTTTCCCACTGGTTCCCCAAAACGGGGGGGGTTGTTTTTTTTTCATTATTTTTTTTTGGGGGGGGACCAACCAAAAAAAAAAACCCCCCCCCCCCCCGGGGGGGGGCCCACCCCCCCAAATAAGTGCGTTGAAAAAAGATTTTTCTTTAAAAAGGGGGGGGCCCCGGGGCTGTTTTTCAAAAAAAAAAACCATTGGGGGGGGGAAAAAAAACCCCCAGGGGGGTTTTTGGCTTTTTTGTTTTTTTTTCGGTTGGGGGAGATTTAAACGTTTTTTATTTTTTTTTTTTTGCGGGCCCCCCGGGAGGTCCCCTTTTCTTGCCAAACCCCAAAAAAAAAAAAATTTTTATGCCGGTAAAAAAAACTTTTTTCCAATTTTTTTCCCCCGGCGGGGGGGGGACGGGGGGGGGGCAAAACTTTTTTCGGGGAAAAAATTGTTTTTATTCTTTCCCCGCGAGGGGAGGAAAAAAAAAAAAAAGGGGCTTTTATTTTTTGGGGTTTTCAAAAAAACCACATTTTTTTTTCACCCCGCTTTTCAACCCCCCGGTTTTCGTTGTGCCCCCCATTTTTTGTTAGGGGTGGGGGGGGGCCCCCAAAGTAACCAAAAGAAAATTTTTTTCCCAAAGGAAAAAAATTTTTTTCCTTTCCCACCCCCGGGGGGCCTTGGGGGAAAAACTTTATTTTTCCGGGGGAAACAATTCTTAAAAGGTTATTTTTTTTTTTTTTTTTTTTTTTTTTTTTTTCTTTTTTCCCCCCCCCGTTTAAGGGTTTTTTTTTTCCAAGCGGCCCAAGAAAAAAAAAAAAAATGGTTTTCGCGTTAATCGATCTTTTGGGAAAAAGGGGGGGGGGCAAAAACCCTTTTTGGAAAGGGGGGGCCCCACCCCCGGGGCTTTTTTTTTTTTTTCCAGGGAATTTCTTGAAACAGGCTTTCGGGGGGCCCCAATTTACTGGGGATCATTGGGTTTTGAAGGGCCCAAAATTTTTTTTCCCCCCAACTTTTTCCCAGGAGGCGTTTTTAAAAAAGGGACGTTTTTTTCCGGTTTCGGGGGAAATTTAAAAAAACCCCCCTTCGGGGAAAAAGATTCCGGGGTTGGCCCAAAAAACATTGGGGGGGGCCCCAAATTTTTTTTGTGGGGGTTGGCAAAAAGTTTCCCTTTTTCCCCCCAACCCGGGGCCTCCTCTCATTTCCCCAAAATTTTTTTTTTTTTTTTTTTCCCGGGGAACGTGCTGGGTTAAAAAAGGGGGGCCACGAGTGGGGGGGATGGGGAAACGGGGGGCATTTTTCTCCTTTCCCCGGAAGGGCCTCCCCCCAACCCCAAAATTTTTTTGGGGGCCGGGGGGAACCCCTTTTTTTTTTCGGAAATTCCCCAAAGGGCGACGAAAATCCCCCCATAGGGCTTTCCCCCCCCCCACGAACCCGGGGGGGAACCCCCCCCACCTTTCTTCTTTGGGGGGGGAACCGGTACCCAAAAGGTCCCAAAAAAAAACCCCAAAACTTTTTCTTTGCCCCCCAAAAAAAAAAAAAACCCCCCCTTTGAGAGGGGGTGCGGGCAAACCCCCCTTTTTTTTCCATGCCGTTTTGGGGGGAAAAAACCAAAAAAAATTGGGGGGGGGGAAAAAAATTTTTTTTTCCCCGGGGCTTTCAGGGCCCCCCCATTTTTCCGGGGCAAGGGGGGCGTTTTTTTTTTTTTTGTTCCCCCCCCCCCTTATTTCGGGGCGGCGGGGGGGGGGGGCCGGGGGGGTTTGGATGGGGGCTTTTTCTTCGCCCCCCAAAATGGGGGAAAAAAAAAAAAAGAAGGGGGGAAACCCGCGGTTTTTTTTTGCCCCAAAATTTTAACCTTTTTGAAAAAACTTTTTTTTCGGGGGGGGGGGGGAACGTTTTTTTTTCAAAAAAATTTGGGGTGGGGGAAAAAAAAAAACTTCCAAAATTTTTTCCCCCAATCTTTTTTTTGCCCCTTTGTCTTTTTTTTGTTGGCCCCCTTTTTTTTTCCGTTTTTTTTTTTCCCAAGGGTTGTTTTGGGGGGGGGGGGGGGGGGGGGGGACCCCCTCCCCCCCCCCCCCCCCCCCAAACTTGTTTTTTCCCACCGTTTTTTTTTTTTCCCCCAAAAAAAACATTAAAACCGGGGGGGGAAAGGGAAATTTTGGTTTGGCCCAGGGGGAAACCTAATTTAAAAAAAAGGCCTAGGCTTTCCCCCACAGGGGGGGGGGGGGGCCCGCCCGGCGGGAAATTTTTTTTTTTTTTTTGTGCGCTTTTTTTCCCCGGAACACCGGGGGGAGCCCCTTTGGGCAAGGGCGAAAAGGGACTCGGGAAAACCCCCCTTGGGCCGTTTTGGTCAGGGGGGGGGGGAAAAAAAAACCTTTTCGGCCCCTTTTTCTTTTTCTGTTGGTGCCAAACTTGGTTTGGGGGGGGGGAACCCTGGGGGAAACCTGGAGTTTTTTCCCGAGGGGGTTTTGGGGGGGGGGGCCTCCCCTGGGGGGGGGACGGGGGGGGAAACCCGGGGGAAAAAAAGCCCCCCCGGGGGGGGAAAAAAAAAGGGCGAAGGGCCTCTAAGGGGCCCCCAAACGTTGTTTTTTCCAAAACCTGGGGTTGTTTTTGGGGGGGCCCCCCTTTTTTTCCCCCAAAACCCAAACCCCCCCCAACGAAAGGTTTCCCCCCCAAAAAACCACCCGTTAAGCTTTTTTTTTTGTTAGGAAAGAAAAAAGGGTTTTTCCCCTTTTCGGGGTGGGGGGAAATTCTTTTTTTCCCCCCCCCCCCAATAAAGGGGGCCCCCCCCAAGGGGGGGCCCCCCAAAAACCCCCCCCCCCAACAAAAAAGGGCGGGGGAAAACAATTTTACCCCCCCCGAACGGGGGGGCTTTGAAAAAAAGGGGGGGGCCCCAGGGGGCGGGGTTTGGGGGGGGGAAAAAACCCCAAAAAAAAACTGGGGGAAAAAGCTTTTTTTTTTTTTTTTTTTTCACATTAGGGGTTTGGGCGGGAGGGGATGGTTCGGGGGCCCAAAAAAAAAATTTTTTTTTCTTTTTTTTTTTTTCCCAGGGGCCAAAATTTTAATGGATAAAAAAAAAAAAGAGGGGAAAAAAAACCCTTCGGTTTTCGGGACAGCCCCGGGGAAAAAAACTGGAGGAAGGCAAATTTTTTTTCCCCAGGGGAATTTTGAGGCTTTTTTTCCCACCCCCCCCCAACTTGGGTTCAACAAAAAAAGGCGGCCCCCCAACCCCCCCCCGCGGGGGTTCCCCCCATTTTTGGGGGGGGGGCCACCCCCCCCCCCACCGGGGGGGGGGAATAAGTGGTTTTTTTCCCCCCAAAAAAAAGGTTTTTGGGGGAAAAAAAGGGATGAAAAAAAAAAACAAAATTTCCCCAAAATTGGGGGGGTTGGGCCGGAAAGGGGGCCCCCAATTTTTTTTTTCCCCCCGTATTTTTTTTCCCCAATGGGGGACCCCCCCCACCCGTTTATTGTGTCTTAAAAAGAGGGGGGGGGCGGGGGAAACCCCCGGGAGGGGCGGGGGCCCATTTTTCTTTTCCCCAGGGGGGGGGGGGGGGGGCTTTTTTTCCTGTCCCCCCCCTCCCCCAAACCAACCCCAAAATTTTTTTAAAAAACATCCCCCCCCCCCGGGCCCCTTCAAGGGGGCAAAAAAGCCGGGTTCCAAAACGGGGGGGTTTCCCAAATTCGGGGGGGGGAACCCCAAAAAAAAAAAATTTGCGGCCCCCAAATCCCAAGTGGCTTCTTTTTTCCCGCCCCCCCACCATTTTCAAGGGGGAAAAATTTTAAAAAACCAACAAAAAACCCCGTTTGGGGGGGCCTTGGCCCCCCAAAAATTCCCTTTTGGAAAAGGGGGGGGGGGCGGGGGGGCAAAAAAAAAATTTTTTCGGTTTTTCCCCGTGTGTTGAACATAATAAACTTGCCGGGAAAACAAAACGTTTTAGGTTTTTTAAAAAAGGGGAGAAACCCAAAAAC